>SMTZ1_10020888_pt1 | contig 16933 bp, 10 predicted proteins | sample DeeMarSWOR136_30_FD_25667 | JGI IMG/M metagenome (IMG submission 25667)
TTCCGGAGAGAATATTCCTGATGAATGCAAGAAAGAGCCGGATTCCGAGAATCCCTTATTGGCTCCTCCAGCACATTTGCACTTTCGATAATGTGGATGCCTACTCCGGCGACATCGAAGAGGAATTTGCCGAAATCCAAAAATGTCAGGGCAGAACCAGGGCTGTGCGCTGGATCTGGTTCCATGCCATTGCCGCCATTCCCCAGTGGGGGAAAAAATCTGTAATCTGGAGCATCACCATGGTTAAAAATTATTTAAAGATCGCACTCCGTAATTTCTTCAGACACAAAGGCTATACCTTTATCAACACAGCCGGCTTGGCCATCGGCATCGCCTGCTGCATCATGATCATGCTCTGGGTCCAGGACGAACTGAGCTACGACAGGTTCCATGAGAATGCCGAGGACTTGTATGTGGCCACATTCAGCAACGGCAGCAAAGTCACGCCCACGGCCCTATCTCCCTATCTGAAAACGGAGTATCCCGAGGTCATCCACACCTCGCGCTATTCCATGCAGGGGAAGACTCTCTTGAAATACGAGGATAGAGATATTTATCAAGAAGGGGGAGTCATGGTGGATCCGGATTTTCTGAAAATGTTCACCATTCCCTTCCTCAAAGGCAATCCTGAGACGGCTCTCGATAGTCCCGACTCCATTCTTCTTTCTGAAGAAGTCGCCCGGAAATTATTCGGCACATCCGATCCCATCGGCCAAACCCTGCTCTATAACACACGCGTGGATTTAAATGTCACCGGTGTTTTCAAAGACTATCCAGCCAACTCGCACATGCAGTTTTTGTATATTCTCCCGCTTGAGTTGGCAAAGATGCATAATCGAAATCTCAACACATGGGAGGTCAACAACATACGGACCTATGTTCAGCTGCGCAAAAACACACCGGTTCAGTCTGTGGATGCCAAAATCAGCGATGTCGTGGAAAGACACCGCCCTCAAGACAAACGGGCTGTGTGCCTCCAGCCGATCACGCGCGTGCACCTCAATCCTATGTTCCATGATGGTGGGACCATTCTGTATGTCTACCTGTTTTCGGTCCTGGCATTTTTCATCCTGCTCATTGCCTGTATAAATTTCATAAACCTCACCACCGCCAGGTCATCCAACCGGGCAAAGGAGGTGGGCATCCGCAAGACCGTCGGGGCGTGCCGGATACACCTGGTGCGGCAGTTTTTCGGTGAATCTCTACTGCTGACCTTGATCGCCTCTGTTTTGGCCATCGGGCTCGTTTACTTGTGCCTTCCGATGTTCAATAACCTGACCGGCAAGACCTTTACCTGGGAACTCCTGCTCCAGCGAATGATCGTTTTAGGCATTTTAGGGATCATCTTCCTCACCATGGTGATGGCCGGCAGTTATCCCTCCCTTTTGCTCTCCCGGTTCCAACCGGTAAAAGTGCTGAAAGACAAGCAGATGACCAGTATGAAGGGAGCGCTTTTCAGGAGGATTTTGGTCGTGCTGCAGTTTTCTTTATCCGTTTTCCTGATTCTCGGGACCCTGATGGTATACCGCCAGGTCCATTATCTGAGAGAGCGTGATGTGGGTTATGACCGGGATAATATCGTTTATTTCGACATCGGCATTCGCTTCCGCAAGAACATCGAAACCATCAAGACAGAATGGTTGTCACACTCGAATATCCTGGGGGTTGCATTGACGGATATCGCTCCCTACAGGTGGATGTCGAATGCAGGCTACGGGGATGTCCATTGGGAGGGCAAGACAAATCAGCAGGTGAAGATGGTCATGATCAGTGTGGACTATGATTATCTGGATACCTTCGGGCTCAAAATGACCCAAGGCCGTTTTTTTTCCAAGGAGTACTCCACGGATGCATCCGATGCCTATGTGGTCAATCAAGCCGCTGTGCGGGCCATGGAGATGGATGATCCTATCGGAAAGGAGCTGCGCGTTTGGGATTTGAAAAAGCGGATTATCGGTGTTTCATCCCCATGGCCATGAGAATCGATCCCAGTTGGTATCTTCAGGCGTGCGTCAAAATATCATCCCATAACATTCCCAATACACTGGCATTTCTCGAGGATAGGTGGAAAGAGATATACCCGGAATATCCTTTCGAATACCGATTCCTGGACGAGACCATTCAGAATCAGTACCGGGCCGAGCAGGCTATAGGAAAGCTCGTCACCGTGTTCACCATCCTCGCTCTTTTTATTTCCTGTCTCGGTATATTGGGCTTGTCTTCGTATACGGCCGAACAGCGCACCAAAGAGATCGGCATACGAAAGGTCCTGGGTGCGACCGTATCGAGCATCATCAAACACATATCCCGAGAGTTCGTGGTGCTTGTCGTGATCGCCAATATCATCATCTGGCCTCTGGCCTATTTCATCATGAACCGATGGCTGGAGAGATTCGCTTATCGAATAAGTATTGGCTGGTGGTCATTCGTTTTGACCGGAGTGGGTGTGCTTGTGGTGTCTCTTTTGACCGTGAGCTGGCAAATCTTGCGCGCTGCAACTGCCAATCCGGTGGATTCCCTGCGGTACGAATAAACTGAATTCATTATTGGCAGTGCCGGATGAAATATTGACAAAGGAATGGAGGAGGCTTTGTTATATTTCGTTTTTTTGTTTGACAGCTTCCCAGAATTGCCTGGGGGATAAAATCTTGGAAGAGCCGAATCAGGGAGTTTTGCAGTTCTCAGTATGAAGTTGCATTTTGGTGATGAATCATTTCAAGATTCAATATAAAGCTCGATCAGCGGGGGATTGAGTAAAGAGCAGAGAATCGATCATCCCTATTATTGCTGTGAAAAAGGCAGATTTTTATAGAAAAGCAGTGAATATCAAAGGAGATGGTGACGTCTTGAATTCTGAGTTGATATGGGGAATATTTTTTTGTTCGAGTACGGACATTAACTGTTAATTTGGAAATAATAGCTTGCTGAGCGTATTTGATCAAGTAACAACAGTTCCCTGAGGATGCACCGATTTTCTACGGAAGAGATACTATGGCTGGGGAGGGGTATGGTTGGCTGGATATTTCGTATCGACAGTGGGCTTGGATGAAAAGTTGGCAGAGAAGAATGTGCTGCGGGGTTGTTTACTATAATCGGGAGTAATCCCAAAAGATTTAGAATCGGAAACCGAAAAGGTTCCAGTAGTTTAGGAACCAGATAAAGATAAGGGACGCCAGCACGATAAGGGTGAAATGCAGCCGTGCGCAGCCTATCCAGTATTTCTTCTTCCAGGCCAAAACCGCATAGATCAGAGCTCCAATTGTAAGTACAGCAGATATTATGGGGAAGACTAAAAACAATTTCAGTGCTGAGGGTACACCAAACATAAGTTCCATCGGGTCGCTGAGCACCATTAGCAAGCCAATAACGAAAAGCAAATAGAATGCACTCATCCCTCCAACAAGCCAACGGGCTGAGCGCGGGCCTTTTTTCTCCTCTCTCTTGCGTCTGCACACTACCCTAAACAGTGAACGCATAGGCCAGATCAGCGTGGAAAGGAATAAAATCATTGAAATGACCAACAGGCTGTAATGGAACACAGGCGTCTCATACCATGCCATTTTAATGAGGGCAAAATACGGAAGAGAGCTTATAAATGCATGGGTGATGTGTCCTCTGCTATCTTCCCTGAAAACTAGGGTATCTTGTCCACCCAGTTCACGGAAAACCAGGGATTCCGCTTCTATCCATTGTTTATCTTCTAAGCCTGAACCTGCTGGAAAAGGAGTCAACAATGTGCCTTCATCGGTAACCTTCACATCGACCTTCATCATCAGCGCCATCAATTTTTCATAAGAAGTAAATACGACTCTCGATAATTTATAACTTCCCTGAAATCTCTTTGCACGCTCCTTGAAATCAGGAGCGGGCTTCAGATCTCGAGCAGACCCACCTCCTCCGGCGCTGTTATAAGATACAAACAATCCTAGATTTTTCTCTGGTACCAATATGAGCAAAGTATGGAACCAAGCCGAATCCCCCCCATGCCCGATGGTTCTTAAATTATTTAATCTTAATTCCCAAAAGCCATGGGCGTTTCCATTTACACGTTTATCGTGGGTGAAGAGGCGGGTTTGCATCTGTTTCGCTGTTTCTTCCTTTAATATTCTATTTTCTCCATATTTTCCGTATTGAAGATGGGCTATCATGAATTTTGCCATATCTATTGCAGTCGTGCTCATTGAGCCTGCCGGGGTAAGGCCGTTAATCAACTCAAACTCCTCAGCCTTAAATACACCGTTCTTAAAGGAATACCCTACAGACATTTTATCCGCCAGATGAGATGGTAAGGATTGGCGGAAAGTACTGTGATCCATATCAAGGGGTATAAATATATTTTCCTCGATATAAGCAGCAAAAGGCATTCCCGAGACAACTTCTACAATGTAGCCGGCAAGTGCAAGATCTTCAGCTTTGCGTACATACATTTCGCTCACCATCTCTTCGAATCCAGGCGCATGAGTCATCAGATGTGCCAGAGTGATGGGTTCAGGATAGGTGTCCGGAATCTTAAACTTTGTGATGTAATTGTTGATATCAGTGTTGAGATCAAGTTTTCCTTGCTCGACAAGCTGCATGACAGCAGTCCAGGTGAGAAGTTTTGAAACAGAGCCTGGCCGAAAAAGTGTCTCATATGCATCAACAGGTTTCTTTTTCTTGATATCAGCATATCCATAGCCCTTAGCAAAGAAGATTTTTCCGTCTTTGACTAATGAAAATGTTATTCCGGCAATATGATTGGACCTCATATGTGCGGTCATAATGCCGTCTATGAAAGCCTCCAGTTCAGCGGGATCTATAGGGCTTTGAGTAACAGTAGTTTCCTGCACTGTTTGCTTCTGTTTAGATTCGCTTCCGAGCGTTTGGGCACCGATGATTAAATAAGCAATGATGATGAACATCGCCAGGATTTTTAGGTATGCTTTTCTCATTTTTCCCTCCCCATAAAATTATATTAAATCCCTTTCTTCTCAAGCAGTACATCACCGCCTCAGTATTATAGCTGTTTTATAAAGAAACAGTCATGATTACTTGGCGTTTCAAAGCTATTATTTTATCGCAGTCAACAATAATTCTCATTATATTATTGCCGAAACGATCGGTGGGATCAGTGAAGAGATTGTTAAAAAGTACAATTGCGATCAAAGAAAGAATCCATAGCCAGATTATGCCAGAGGGCCGAAATCCCGGGCTTTAGCCCGGGGAGTGGCTTTAGTGGTAAATGAGAATGAAAAGCCGCCACCAGAACATCTGACTGCTCGGCAGCTTTTGGAAAATCTCAAAAAAGAAAATTCAAGGGAGCGGTCATGGACCTGGATTTCGATAAAGTCGACAGACCTTGCCATCCCGCTTATCTTGAGATTGAGTTCCTTTAAGGAGCTTAGTAAGCCATTTTGAAAGTGAGGTCAACATGACAAACAAATTGTACTTTTTTCACCTTCTCGTTCTTTGTGTCCTGCTGAATCTGGCCATGACAGGATTAGAGGTGGAGCCAGTGGAATTTCCGGACACACCCGCAGGACACCGGGCAAAGGAGTTCGTCTCTCTCTTGAATGGCGAATTTTCTCGGCCGGCGGAAGAGTATATCCAGAACGATTACGCACCTGCCTTCAGGGACGCTTTTCCCATGGCGACACATATGCAGGTCTTCAACACGACCAAGACTATGTTCGGGAGGTTGGCATTGGCCGATGTGTCTCAATCCACAGCCACACAGATCAGCATCACTTTGCACTCCGAAGCCAGGGATGCCTGGCTGAATGTCAACCTGAGTGTCGAAGCCGATACTCCCCACCGCATCACAGTTCTGGGAATCCGACCCGGCGCCCGGCCTGCCACATTGGACAAAGAGGATAAGGAAAGCACAGAGATCGCACAGGATAGAAAGGCAAAAACTCCTACTACACAGCCGATAAAGGTTGCCAATGTCGATCCAGTCGAGCTCCACAAAATGATATCGTCCAAAGTGGAAAAGGATGAATTTTCCGGAGTTGTCCTGGTCGCCAAGGACGGCCGTCCGCTCTTCCACAGAGCCTACGGCTATGCCTCCAAACGATTCAAGGTGCCGAACAACCTGGATACCAAATTCAATCTCGGATCCATCAACAAATCCTTCACCGCTGTCGCCATCTCTCAACTGGCCGAGCAGGGAAAGCTGTCCCTTGGTGACCCTATTGGAAAATATCTGAACATCTTTCCTCCTGAGATTGCTGAGAAGGTTACTATCCGGCAACTGCTCAATATGCGTTCGGGATGGGGGGATTTCTGGGGGAATGAAGTCTATCTGGCCCGACTTCCCAGGTTACGCACAGTGTCAGATTATATGGATTTTATCAAGGATATGCCCCTCGATTTCGAGCCAGGTACAAATTTCCAGCACAGTAATACCGGATTCGAGGTAGCTGGAGCAATTATCGAAGCCATAGCCGGTATGGATTATTATGCCTACGTAAAGAAGAATATCTATGATCCGGCGGAGATGGCAGACTCGGATTGCTATCATAAGGATGAGTCGGTGGAAAACCTGGCTGTCGGTTACACCAATATGAACAGGAACGATCCCCAGGGAACTGGATTCTGTTGGGAAAACAATTATATGATGCCGCCGCGGGGAACGCCGGCAGGCGGAGGCTATTCCACAGCCGGAGACCTTCTGAAATATGATCGGGCATTGAGGAATAACAGGCTCCTGAGCAAGTCATATACCGATTATTTCTTTAACCGCTTCAACGGCCAGCTAGGCGATCCTTCTAACGCCAATATGTATCGGGTTGTCGGAGGTGCTCCGGGAATCAACGCCGATCTGGCTATGGATCTTGTGTCCGGCTACACTTTCATTGTTCTGTCGAATTATGACCATCCAACAGCCGTGACAATAGCTGAGGAAATTATTAAGATGTACGGCTTGAAGTGAAGTGAGAACTTTATGAAAGAATAAAATATAACAAATTGAAAACAAGCAAAATACAGAAAAAAGCAGCTTTATGAGCGGTGGATTCCAAATCCAATGATATATATGGCGTGAAATAATTAATTTCACGGCGTATTTTTCAATGGCTCTTCAACCCAGCCAGCCCCACCTGAAGATCGTCGGCTCCAGAGAGGCCTGAGTCTGCATCTTTCCAGGAATCAAGGAATTTCTCATGTTGCTCTATGCTTTTGCATCCCAGTCTTTATGCTTAGTTTATCTATTATCATATAGCTGAATAAACTTTATCCTTTATACCATTGTGCTTGAAAAGAGCAACCAATCAGCTGTACTTTTTCTACAAATCGCTTTTCGAAATTCAACACCTTCACTATCATCTGCTTGAAAAGGTAGGCAGGTAATCGCTTTAAGCGGACAAAATCCTGTATCTTTAAATTCCACAGATTCATTTAGCCAGTAGCTCATAAGAATGCGAGGGAACATAAAACCAAGTCCAGCTGCTTCGAACATTACATCGTGTCCAGTTTTCAAGACCTCTTTTATCTCTGTGTCTGTAATCCCGGAATTACGGAGCCATTCACTTTTATGCTTTAAAATGCGGTTTCCTTTTCTATTTTTCCAGCAAAAATCTCTACCAATACGTGTAGAAGGAGAGGTTAGGTCAGCAGTATTGTGATATCTAACAGGGGCGCTATGCCAATCTGAGCCTGCTTCAGCATTTCGTACCTGATTGAGTTCTCCAACTGGTAAATCCTCCCACATTCGTTCTCTATCTTCAATTACTTCATTGATGCGATTTAAATAATCAACTTCGAAAAACTTTTTCAAGAGCCCTTTTGCGATCACTGCAGCATAAAAATCATTGTCTTGATACGACTTAATAGTTACGAGAATTATATCACCAATTTCTCTGAGAATATCACTAATAGCTAGCTGCCCCCTGATTATTCCAAGTATTACCTCATTCACATTTTTATTTGTCAATCTCAATAGATCAATGAATTTATCGTACAAATCTCCATCTCTGCGAACAATCTGTATCATCAATTCTCCAACTCTGTTAATAATAGAATATAAAATATCCTGATAATAAATGATACTAGACCTCTCTCCATTCAGAACCACCTTTAAAAGACCATTACTAAGCGAAGCTACAGACCTGACTCTAAATTCCTCAAACCCATCACCCAGTGTATAACCTGATTCAAGTGCAAATAATAACGAATGACGCAATAGCGCAAAATTAAAGTATTTAAAAGTATACCCTTCATAAATTGCTACTCTTAACAAAATGATACTCCAAAGGTACCTTTGCCAGGGATCTTTTAATAATTCGGGCAAATCAAGCAATTCTGCATAGAACAGAATGGCTCCAAATAAACATTTTGCAATCCAATCAGGGGATTCGTGGTGTTCAATATGTTCTTCGACTAATTCAATAATCTGATCCGCAATCTCTGGATCAACCCTTCCCTGGAGCGTCCATAAGTAAAGTACTGCAAGGATAGATTCTTTATTTTCACACCTCCCATCCCAGTCAGTGTCAGGTTGATCTAACATTGCTTTAAAAACATCTAAAATTCTTCTTGAAGTTTTTATATAATCTTGTTTAGTTGGTCTATATCGATTACCTACAATGTCAATGAAAGCGCGCTCAAATGCCCACTGGAAGATAAAAAGTCCAGCGGTCCCCAATTGCAATTCCTCTCGAACATTTAAAGTGTCTTTTGGCGGAACAATTAAATAACAGTTTTCTTTAAGATTAGTTCCAAGACGTCTCACAAGTCGTTTAACTCTCTTGTTCGTAACTGAATCATTATTCTTGGTAGCATGATAAAGGTAGAATATACCTAGCATCATTCCTACTATTTCATCTTGAGACGCTGAACGTTCCATGTCACCGGTGTAGGAGGGGTGTCTACATCTGAGAAAAAAACCAGTAGGTTCCTTAGAGATTTTATTTTTCGCTTCGCATTTTTCGAAATAATCCAATAGTTTTTTTGCATATTTTAAACTGCTACATTGTTTCTTTACAAGAAATTCAACTGCGAATGTAGCCATTGCTATACCACCATTCAAAAGAGGATTATCACCTCCACCGGCTACAACCATATCCCTTTTTATCCATGGTATATATATTCTTGGAGAATTACTCTCAGGAGGAATAAATGCTCGTTTATGAACCAAGAGACTCTGTGGATTATGTGAGGGATCAAACTCTTTTAACCACATTCCTTCTAGTAATCGACCGGAGCACAGAATATGCCTTTTTACAATTCCTTCTCTATATTTTTGATATGAATCTAATCTTGGATCTGGCATAAAACCTCCCTAACAATCGCCCAAGATGGTTGGTATTTCTTTGGTATAGATAAAATTATTACTTGGATTTAAGTCATAAACCTTAGCGTAAATTGGTCCTGTATTTCGAAGAAGGTCTAAATACCAAGCATATTGTTCAGAAGGTACCACGAGGTGTCCATGTATTTTATTTTCTTCGATTACAGAAGTATTCGCTGGGGGAGTAGAACCTTGCGCATAAAAATGTATAGTGAACCTTTGATTTCTACGATCTAACCCATAGCACGTAATTTCCGCACAGTAAGGACTCAATTGGCCTCTCGAATCATAAAGTTGCACCCAATAACCCTTTATTTCGAATTCTTTCACTGCCATGATTTATTCCTCCTTTTTTATAAATTGAATGTAAAATGAATAATAAACAGATCCTTTGAAATTATTTTCTATTTTTTTTATTCAATAGTCCATCGCTAGGTGTCGAGATTCTCAAAATAACATTTTGGACATTTTTTACTGCTTCCCCTTTATTAAGCAATACTAGGATATTTAAAAGAGACATGTCAACTCTTTAAACGATTTGATATTCGGAGACCCGAAATGGCACATATTGTAATATTTAGCGACATCCATTTATTTACTTCAGGATAAGCTTGTTTACCTTCTTTTAAGGAAGGCTCACTCATACCGCAGCGAATCGATGGGATGGGCGGTGGCGGCGCGGAAATGGCTAACGCTATTACCGGAGTCCGGGATTGATAGGATGACCTTCGGCATCGGTGTTGATAAGGAGGATATCCTCTCCACCTCCGGCCCCAAAAGAACCGGTGGTCCCGACGATTAGGAATCCGCCGTCCGGTTTCTCGACCACACGTATAGCATTCTCATCCTCTGCTCCTCCCAGATGGCGGATCCAGCGTTGTGAACCATCCTCATCGATCTTAACAAGCACGGCATCAGATCCACGCCCTTCAGTCCGACCCCACCCGGTTTGGCAGAACCCGCCGCTGCGGATCGCCCAGATCCCGAAGCCTATCGCCCAGCTATCGGCCGGATAGTATCCCGACCAGATATGACTTCCGGTTTTGTCGAATCCTGTCACATACGCACGAAAGCCCTTATCAGTGCGCGCCGGCCCGGTGACTGCGTAATGTCCATCGGCAGTGACTGCGACGCCGTAACCTTCCCGATACATTCCCTCCGGCAGGCAGATACGCTTTTGTAGGTCGCCATCGACATCAATCACGATCAGTTGGCCGTTCATCATCTCTCCTCCGCTTTGTTGAATCCCTTCACCGTAGAGGAGAAACGAGCCGTCAGGGGCCCTGGCGATGTCGTTTACACCTTCTGGTCATAGGTTCTTTCCCAGACGATTTTACCGGCAGACGTCAATTTCGCGGCATAGAAATCACCACTCTTACCCGAGCGGGACCAGCCGGCAACAATAAGCTCATTTTCTGGTGTCTCGAGGACCGAGCCACGTCCCTGGTCTCCCGGACCGCCCAGCAGGCTTCGCCATGCCTCGGTTCCATCGTTTTTCAGTTTGACGATGAGTATGTCATTTCCGTCTGCTCCGAAAGATGAGGTGGCACCCGATATCACCACCCCGCCGTCCTTTGTTCCGGTCAGTCCCCAGTTGTGGTCCTCATTTGGACCGCCGATCTGGCGCTGCCATACCTGTCGGCAGTTATTATCGAGCCGGATAACAATGATGTCCCAGTCTTCCTGATCGTTCTCTCGAATATCACCGGCGATCACGAAGCCCGAACCATCGGGCATCACCGCCAGCGAACGACCCTGTTCAACAGCAGGGCCGCTAAAGAGGTAGTACCCGTCAGGTGTATTCACCTGTGCTTTAAGATCGCGATCGGACCCAGTCAGCAAGAAACAGACCAAGAGGATCAACAGGAGAAGTGGTTTTCGTATGTGCGTCATTAAGCCTCCATTCCCACTTCTATTTGACACCACTTTAGGGCTACTTTTCGCTAGCATATCGGCTGGTTATCAGCCGGTCCCTCTGTTTTTTCCCTGCTTCTCTCTCACTTCATTGATTATTTCCACAACAGGTGTAATCAAAGCTTCGGGTTTATCCATATGGATATTATGTCCCGCTCCCTCAACCACAATCTGCCTTCCCCCAGGAATCAGCGCCGCCAATTTTTTATTCAAAACCTCGTCCTGCTCCGCAATTTTTTCTATGGCTTCGTCGCTAAATAAGGACTTCATGGCATTGGCTCGACCGGGTGAGGTCAAAATCACAAAGGGGATCCGGGGCAGAGGCCTGCTTTTCCTAAGCTGTTCTCTGGTGATATTGCGATAATCGCCTTCGGTTTTGGGATTTTCGGGCGTACTGTACATGTCGACCACAAGTTGCTCGAAGGCTTCGAGGTCTTTTCCTTTGAGGATTTTTCGCAGTTCGATCAGCACATCCTCATGCTGGGTGTCTTCCAGAATCAATCCGCCCATGTCGTCGGGGTACAGGGAGGCATAGAGCCGAACGACACTTCCGCCGTAGGAGTGGCCAACCAGAAGATAGGGCTTGGGAACACCCAATTTATGGAGAAGAACGTGAAGGTCTTTGGCGGATTGCAGGCCATGAGTCGGCAGATCATTGATTTCGCTTTTGCCGACGCCTGCCCGGTCATACGTTACAACTGTCGTTTTTGCAGCCAGGTCTGGGACGACTGAATTCCAGTATTCCTGGGGAGCCTCGAAGCCGCTGACGAGTACAACGGTGGGCGAAGCCGCTGACGAGTACAACGGTGGGCGAGCCGTTGCCGTACACACAACATTGCAGCTTCCGCCCACCGACGTCGACCATGTGTTCTATTTTGGAAGTTGAAATTTCCGGGATTTGAATTTGCTCTTGAGGAGATTCTTGGCCCTCTTGTGATTGGGGCAATAAAACGGAGTTTGAACAAAGGAAATACATCAAAATCGCGCCCATCCCAAAAAACCTTGTGACGGATAAATTTTTTTTATTCAGCTTTAGCTCCTTTCTAACAATAAAAAAGTCAAATAGAAGGTGAATCTTATCACATCTTGACAATGTGATTAAACATCCTTACCCACGGAATTGGTTGCTTTTTCCGCGAAGAACATCCTGGATGTCGCTTCGGCCATGACATTTGTCCTCTCCTCATGCGTGTTTGCGCTTCTGGGCTTTGAGCTCTTGAGAGTCACCATATGCAGTTGGAACTTGAATCGCGGCGTGTAGCGCCTGGCCTCTTTAGACACGAAAGACTAGCCACCTAGGTGGTGTCAGTTTTGGGAGGCAGTGCCTACTCTTTTGTTAAGTAGATATGGGGAATATTGTTTTTCGTTCGAATACGAACATAATGTGCTAAATAATGATACATATTCTTTGAAATGCGTTTGAGTATCGCAGGGGATAATTATGGCATGTTTAATGCAATTATAAACGATGGAATGTGACATCAAGGGAGGTTTTTATGGCAGAAAATAGTATTTCCTGTTCTAACCGGAGGGAGTTTTTTAATCAGGTTCTTCCCGCCTGCGCACTTTTTTACGTTGGAATCGGTCCTTCAATTACTCCAGCAAATTTAAGTTTGACTGACAAATTCGATAAGGATTTTCCATTTAAGCTGACTATTCGAAGTTATTTTCAGAGACTTGCCAAACGAAGAATTGATATGCTGAAAGCGATTGAAGAGGATATTGGAGAAGAAAGATTGATCAAAATTCTGAGTAAAATGGCTTATAAAAATGGTGTAAATTTAGGAAATAATCTGGCAATAAGATTGAAGAAGAATGATTTTCATTCATATTGCGAAAGATTTCGTGACAAAGATCATGCTCTGCACGAATTAACGGAATTGGAAATTGTTGAAGACTCAGAAAAGGCTTTTGAAGTGAAAGTAACGCAGTGTGTTATTGTAGAGCCTTTCACTAAGGCGGGCGTAGGGAAATTAGCAAACGCGGAACTGTGCGATGAGGATTACGGTCATGCTCAGGGATTTAACAGCAAAATTAAATTAATCCGTGATAAAACCCTGACTTTAGGGCATGATTGCTGTAATCACCGTTATATATGGCAGGATTAAAAGAATGGCGTGAAATAATTAATTTCACGTCGTTCTGAGTCGTATATGGGCAATAAACAAAAAATATTATGGGCGGAGTAAGGAATTATTTCTTTTCATCCACCGGAAGGTTCATCCGGCAAAGCAGGTCTTGGAAGCAGAGGTTGTCACGAAGTGGATCAAAGCGGGGATTGCTTTTAAGTCTAAACAATTGACCTGCCCCGGAATTCATTTGGCCAAAGCTTAGAAAGGGTGCTGAGGGGTACCAAAAATCAGGAACTCCATCAGGATCAACAGGATACCAATTAATGACATAATGAAACCATTCAGCCTAGAGATCTCAACATGATGGGTGCCACCGTACACTTGCTTGGCATACAGATGACCACACAGGGCAAACAAACCAGCTAGAGCCACTCCGGTGACGGCATATCCACACCACAAAATAAGTTGCTCTGAATTAAATAGGTAATTGTACAAAACAATCATGGCCATATAGGGAGCTACACCTGCTATCATCACCAACAGGCGGCAGGAGAATGACTCCTGGGGATCAATTCCAAGATTTCTCTGGGCCTCAGACCAGATAATCAGGGCAAAAAGAATGTAGACACTTCCCATTGCTGATAGCAGGGTTGGACTGACTCCAAGACTGGTCAATTCAGCTCCGTCTCCAACGTTATATAACACTCCGAAGATCAGATAAATCCCGTTGATCAAAAAGCCAAGGCCAGCCAAAAGTTTGATAACCAGCTTCATTCCGTTATTTTTCACCTGACGGATAAAAAATAGAGGTATAACTGTGTAACCAAGTCCGATAGTCACTCCTCCCCAGGCGGTAAACAATATATCCTGAACACTCCTTCCCAGATTCCAACTCCAGGAAAATGGATTGAGGACCAATTCTTGAATCTGCCCGCCGTCAATTAGGACAGCAGTGGCATGCCCCAGTTCGTGAAAGGCCACCGCTAAGTTAAAGTCTATGGCGAAGGCCCCAAATAATAGCAAGATTACGTTAAAGGTTCGAGTCCGATTCATGAGGACGCTCCCCGAAATAGGTAAAAGCATTTATACCATTTTCAGCAAAGCCTTGCTACCCCTTCTGATGTTATTCCGGATTATTAGCTCAAAAAAAGTATCGTCTCTAATGTTCAATCCCATTATCCAACGACAGAGGTGAGCCCACCAAGTTATTACATAAGCCAAAAACTTTTCGGCCGCACTTTGACATCATAGGATAAATTGTTCAATTTTCAGTTTCCATCGACACCATAATTGAAATCAAACATAGGAAATTCGTTGTCTCTTTTTCTGATAAGGATTTCATCATCTCTGCCCAGACTTTGACCCAAAGACTTCTTATCCTCTGAAAAGGAACGCTGTGGACTAGGCTTTCTTTTTAGAGATGTCAACAGAGATTGGCACTGAGGGAGAGCTTAGACAACCATCGTTGCCCTATAAGAATGACGTGAAATGTATATATTTAGCGACATTTGATTGTATAAGACATAACGGCAAAAAATAATTAATAATAAGTCTGTTTGGACGAATCCTAGCTGTTCCCGAGAAATTGATAAAACACCACATCTAAAGTGAATATTTCCAGTCGGTATGATAGTAGTATAAATTGAGAGAAAAAATTATGAAGGAGATTAAAGTGGGTGTTGAGGGAGATCTGTCAAAGAAAATTTGGGAAGAAAAATTAGAGAACATTTTGGCAGATATGGGAGAAAACGGATGGGATCTAAAAGCTTTACATATTCATGCTTTGCATACTCATTTAATATTTAGCAGAGAAAAAGGCTAACGGAAAACTGAAGCAGTCGTTGATTTTATATAAGTCTCGATGAAGTGCTAGAAAGATTTAAACATGTTTTTCCCCTTATTTAGTAAAACAAGGATATTTATGGGGGAAGTGTCAAATTTAAAATCCCTTGATTTGATAATAGACGGAAAAAATGGCGTGAAATAATTAATTTAACGACATATTGTTTAATGGCTGTTCAACCCAGCCAGCCTCTTCTTTGCATCCCCCACTTCAGGGAGGCCGGGATCGGCGGATTGCCAGAAATCGAGGAACTTGCCCTATCTGCGAAAATCGTCAACATTTTCTTTTTCCGAAGGAGGCTCGGCGCGTCCGCCCAGATATTTCGCAAGAAAAGCTTCAGCAGCAGCATAGAACCTCATACGATTCTCAGGGCGGGCGAAGCCATGCCCCTCGTCGGGGAAAACGATGTATTCAACCGGCTTCCCGTTCTTGCGCATCGCCTCGACAATCTGGTCGCTTTCCGTCTGCTTCACCCGAGGGTCATTGGCGCCATGTCCGATCAGAAGCGGCGCCTTGATTTGGTCCGCCTTGAAGAGGGGCGAGCGCGACTTCAGGAACTCCTGCTCAGTCTCAATATCCCCCCAAATCTTCTTTTGCCATGCCTTGAACGGTTTCAAGGGGGTGAGCCACGTAATCAAGTTCGAAATACCCACAACATCAACACCGCAGGCAAATTCGCCCGGCGTAAAGGCCAGCCCCACGAGCGTGGCATATCCGCCATAGCTCATGCCCATGATGCAAACCTTATTGGGATCAGCGTAGCCCTGTTTCACTGCCCAGTTTTTGCCATCGATCAGGTCGTCGTTCATCTTGGCGCCCCACTCACGGTCACCGGCATTGATGTAGTTCTTACCGTACCCTTCGGAGCCGCGGAAGTTGATCTGCAACACTGCGTAGCCGCGGTTGGCCAGCCACTGGACTTCGTTATTTAGCCCCCACAAGTCCCTAAACCACGGTCCACCGTGAACCAGCAGCACCATCGGCAGGTTCTTGGGTTCAAGCCCGACGGGTAGTGTGAGGTATCCATAAATCGTCATACCGTCGCGCGCCGTGAATGAAATGGGCTGCATTTGCGCTAACTTATACTTCTCTAGAGCAGGGCGGTTGTTGAACAGAAACGTCGCTTTCTTGCTGGCGCGATCGTAGGCATAGGTCGCGACAGGAGCGTCGGATAATATGTAGCTTACGATCCATGTGTTGTTCGCCAGGTCGCGGCTTTTGATGGAGAGGTCGCCATCGCGAACCTTCCCAAGAGTATCGAAGTCGGCCTGAAGGGATTTGTCGAAAACTGTCCGCTCCCTCCGCTCACGGATAAACTCAACGGCTTCGAGCTTGTGCGTTTTGGGGTGCGTAAGAATCGGACCTACGTCGAACTGTTTGTCCTCAGCCAGCACCTCGCTCTTGCCGGTGTCCAGCTCAACCTCCAGCAGCCGGAGGACATTGGCATCGACACTCGATGCCAAGTAGATGCTGGTATCGTCGGGTGTGAAGCCCTTTATGACGACTATGTCCTCCTGACCCCACTTCTGGAAGCTACGCCACGAAGACTTCGCGTCGTCGCGAACGCGGATTTCCCCGCCGACATCCGGCAGCAGCACCCTCGCGGCACGCACCCGAAACTTGTTGTCCACAAAAAATTCGGATACTTCGCCGGGATTCTCGGTGTCCATTTCCACCGCGCCATTCTTCAGGTTAATGCGATACATATCGTGGAAACGGCGGTCCCGGATGTTTAGCGCTACAAGTATCTGGTCGGGAAAATTTGAATCAGTGATGGGGCGTCGCGCCTGTACCCCTTGGAATGGGGTGAGGTCACGAGTGTTCTTGTTCTTCAGG
>SMTZ1_10003469_pt1 | contig 16932 bp, 13 predicted proteins | sample DeeMarSWOR136_30_FD_25667 | JGI IMG/M metagenome (IMG submission 25667)
ATCCATCGTACAGGCCCTCCCGCCACTGATACCACCCCAGCTCTCACTTTCGGATTTGGCTCGCCCGCTCTCGGATACAGTGTCTCCTCCACTTCCTGTTTTCTCTTCGTGTTGTTTACAACGGTAAACTTATTTACCGGCCCGTCATCGAACTGCATAAATGCAATTGCTGATGAATCCGGACTCCACCAAAACGCCCGCCAGCGCCGGCCGTATACTTCTTCAAAATAAACCCAGTCTGCTTGGCCGTTAGAAATCATACCACCTCCACTGCTTGTCAGTGCCCGTTCCGTCTGCGTAGCGATATCAACCACAAACAGGTTTTTATCACGTACAAATGCAACAAATTTTCCGCCCGGATCGAAACTGCTTAACTTCTCTTCGCCCGGGCTGCTCGTCAACCGCACCGCCGTTTTCCCATCTAATGTGCAATAATATAAGTCGTTTTCATAATCAATTAGAATCGCACTTCGCTCAGGATTCATTGTAAACCTTGTCTGTTTTGATAAAGACCGAGCCGTTCTTTCATCCATAGTGGCAAGACTTTTTAGTCCTTTAGCCAGTTCGTTTGAATCAAAAAATAATATCGAACGCCCGCTTTCATAAACCTGAAATGGGGGAACCCCGGAAATTGACTCTTTTCTTTGGACCGTATATTGTCTCAAACGTAATTGGCTTATTGAACTGGCGTTTTTCTTTCAAAGGCCGTATAGGCCCGTGTGTTATCGGCACGTATGAGCTCAATTTAACGATGGGATAATCAGCTCCTGTTTTTAGCCGCCCAAAAAGCTTTCGAATTTCTGTGCTCTTTTTAGTAGCTGGTTCAAGCAGTCCTTTTACTTTGTCCCCCAACTTCTGGTTCATTTTTACAAAAATTGTACCGGCTTGAAAACGGTTCATCTCTTGCCTGCGCTCAGCCCTTAACTCAAAAGAACGTTGTTTCCCGGCCTGCTTCTTGTCACGCAAAATTTTCTCTATGCGATATACTTCAACATCCAGCTCAATATCTTCACGAAGCTCACAAACTTCGATATCCTCTCGCTGCAGTTGTTCGGTAAGCTTATTTAGTTTCGCAGGAAAAAGATAGGCATACGGTTGTTCGGGGCTTTTCCCGGATTTCGGCTCTTGTTCGGCTTGCAGCTCATTTGACAGGACAAAAACCAAAAAGCCACTGAGAATCAAAGTCTTTAATATGACACGAATTGCTGATAAGCTCTTTCTTGTCTCCATTGTCTAACCTCATTCTTATGAAATTCATTCGTTTGATTGATTGCTGACATAGTCACCGTCTCCTTTGTTACATACACCAATATACCAAACTTATGCTACCAAAGCAATAAAATATAACTCAAACTTAGGGGTTTTCTCTTAAGCTTTTCCGCAACAAACCCTTGTGAAGCCAAAAACAGGTGTTTATCGTTTCTGTCAGGCCTCCTAACAAACGGTATAAAAGAAAGTCAGGCTTATCAGGTAACGGTTGACTCAGATAAACCAGTCAACTAATCCCGCCCAATTGGTGACAAACTTACTAATTTAACTGTTGTATCGAGCAGTCGCGAATCCCGAACGCCGCGTTTAATGTCTAAAGTTCTAATCCCGATGGTCAATTCCGAGGATTCTATCTTTAATAGAAATTGGATTAACTGTTCCAGGGTAATACTCTGAAGCTTTATTTCAATAGTTGTTTCTTCATATACATCATTGACCATCATAGTAGATGGTTTCATAGAAAGGGCTTTCTGCATCAGGCCGCAATCTTTTTGTACACGTTCTACATAAGATAGGATTTTTCTTTCTTCCGGCTGACGTCCCATCTCCAGGCGTATTTTCTCTAATTCTCTCGAAATGGCATTGTACTCTTGGCTCTTGGCAAGTAATTCGCCTAATACTTGCCGTTTATCGGAAAGTACGCGCCTTAACGTTCTCACTCGACGGATTGCAGGTCTCACAAAAAAATGAAAGGCGACAATCAACACAAGCAGGACTGCTCCGGCAGCTATGATCTGTTTTTCTCTTTTTGTTAAGTTCATGTTTTCGTTATTCCAAGCCCATTGTAATGGACAGCGTAAAACGTACCCCGCCACTTCGGGGGTCGACATCTGGATTCTGTAGTTCTACTTCATTAAATCCGGATATCTGACGTAAGCTGCTCATTATGTTATCCACAGAGTTGAAGGAAGCAGCGGTACCCACCAATCGAATTGACTGGGGAGCTATTGAAATATCGTTAATACGAACATTCTGTTCTGGTGTTATTTTTTCGCTAATATTCTGTAGAACCCTAAGCGGCAATACTCTATCACTCAGTCCGGCTGCAAAGGTATTGTATTCAGCTCGCACTATTTCTAACTGTTCGCTCATCTGTGCAAGCTCATTTACAATCTTTTTTTCCTCTGGAAATGCCTGTACAAACACCTCGCGAATTCGCTGTTTTACAAGCTGGCTCTCGTTTTCTAAAGTATTAAGTTCGTAGAAAAGCTTGACTACCAACAAGGCTCCAATGGCAAGCAACAAAAATCCAAAAATAAATAGACCTCGTTTCGTTTCTGCCGTTTGGTCTGACCTAAATTCATCTACAGCGAGAAAGTTTAGCACTTCATCGATTTCATTCGTCCCTATTAGGGCCAACCCTACGGCGATAACAATATCAGAGTTTGCCTGCTGTTGTTCAGGACAATCTATCTTTGTAAAAGGCTCTAATGCAACTACCTGGCAATTAATTGCCTCTGGTAGAGCCCCAGATAAATCCTGAAGAAGCTCGTTGTTTGCACTGATAAAAACTTTTAGTTGTGAGTTAGTATCTGACCCGAATATTGCTCGTAAGGTCATTTCAATCTCACGTGTTAACACTGGTACCAGGGTTTCGGATGTGCTGCCCCCAGCCTCAGTTAAATCTGGACGGTTGAAATGTCTGACGCAAACAAGCCTGCCCTTTTCAGTTATTGCCAGAATAATTCTGGAATTATCAGCATGGATAATCATAGATGGAGTGTCTTCAATCAGATTATAACTTAGTGATGTAACCGTATAAAGCGCGCAGATGTCTACAGTAACTGCCGAGCATTTGAGACCTGCTTCGTTTATTGTTTTAATCCGATTTTGGAGTTCTAAACGATTTAGGGCACCAATGAGAAATTCCCTGTTGTCTCCTTTAAGTTCACGGCTGCCGCAAATACCGGCAACAAGCTCGTCAAAAGGAATCGGAAAATCGTCTTCGAGCTCAAATTTTAAGAGCTGCTGTACATTTTTATTTATCGAAAGATCCGTTCTGAAATTTTGAAAGAAAACTCTGTCGGCAGGCGCCGTTACTGTGACCCTTGCAGAGGTATCAAAATTCTCTTCGGTTATCACGCTGTTAATCAAAGCCTTAATATCTGCTGTAGATTTTTCTTCAGATGAACCGCTTTTTGGTATTTCTCGGATACACGAGTGTTCCAGTGAAAATTCACCTCGATTAAAGCACAGTTGAACTATGCTTATTTTGTCTCTATTAATATCTATCCCTATTGACCGCTTCACACTATCTGGCCTTAACAGTTGTTGCCATTTTACATGCACTTATTAGAGTTCTTTACGTAAGATTGTCTCTATTTGTGCGGTGCTACTGTCTTTTCTAAGTACAGTCTGCACTTTTCGCACGAACTGGCCGGCTACGCCGGTTACAGTTACATTATAATAATGACCCTTAGGTTTAACAGTTATTAATTCACGAATAGACTCATAAACCTGGTCTGTCATGCCGGGTACATTTTGCAGTTGTCCTACGCTTCCATAGCGTTTGATATTTCGTTGTTCAATAATATTCTGCATCAAACCAAAACTCATCTCATCGGATAAACTTTGAATAACCATCGGCGAAGCTTCATTAATATTTATCTTTCCATCGCCGTGAATGGTCAACAATTGCTGAATTCCATCTACAGGTTCTATATTCTTAGATTCATTGCCGGCTCGTCCATAGAATATTTCCGTGGTCATCCCTTTTACTAACAACAGCTCGTCCAATGTATCAAACGGAGCATTTTTACATGAATATGGATCAATCAGGTCCTTGTAATATTTACCTTCAGCACCTTCATTTTCTCTTTTTATAAAGGGTAGGAGTGTTACTTCATCGTCATAATCAACCCAATCAATGATGGCAGGAATCAAGCTGTAGCTAATAGGTGATTGTTCCTGGTATTGATAATTCAAAAGGTCAATTAGTTTCAGCATTTGATCTACTCGCTGCCGTACAATTTGACCGTTAGATGTCTTAAGAGCATTTATGTTAATCTTACCGCTTTCGCCGTTAACAAATATAGTGCAATAACCGCTTTCAACTGGAATTTGAACCTTTCCTAAAAAAAGAGGGCTGAATCTTTCATCATAGAGTATATTATCATTTTGTTTCAGTGTTGCCATTGCAATAGCAAGACCGGCTTCGGCATAATTCAAGGCCTTAGAGGCATAACGAAAATTGTCAGAAAGGTGAAGCTTCACGCGTGATTCATAATTGAATTCTACAATAATCGCCACCAAAACGGCTATTATCAATAGAACAGCAACTAAAACAAAACCTCTTTCTTTATTTTTTGTTGATTTTCCGATCATTTGAACCTTTGGTATTTCTGCCGCGTGGCGAATCTTCACCGTTCACTGCGTCCTTTTGAATGGTAACTCCGCCGGTCTGACTTCTTCTACAAACTATCTGAACTGTGGATATAAACGGCAAAGGCCCAACATCCTCAGTTTGCAAAACAAGCGATATCCCTACCGCTTGAGGTAATAATCCTTTCGTATCCTTCGAATCCCATTCTTCGAGCCACTTCTTGCCGTCGAAATACTCAACTGTAATTTCCTGTACGTTCTCCAGAACAACGAGCCAATTGTAATTATCCTTATCGTCTTCGAATCCGCCTACATATCTTCGTTTACTTCGCGATAACGTATTCGTTGACTCATCTAACGTATATTCAACTATAGCAAGGCCGCCGAGACTATGCTCTCGTTTTGAGTCCACCGCTGAAGTTACGAATTGCAAAAAACTCTCTCCCGATGAAACTTCTTTGCCCACAAATAAAGATACATCTTCCTGTTTGAGAAGCTCTTTTTCTCCTGTTCGAATATTTCCTGGCGAAGTTTGTGCAGACTTATCCTGATAACCGGCGTAGCAGCAGCGTATCTCCGACGCAATTCTTTGCAGAAAGACTCTGGCCTGCTGCTGCATAGCGTGCTTTTGTTTAGAATGCGCCAGGGACCTTGTGGTTGCCGTGTAAGTTCCATAGACACTACCAAAAATAAGTACAAGCATGCTTAGAGCTATAATAATTTCCAACAAGGTAAAACCTGGTCTTTTAGTTGTTATCTCAGCAATTTTCATATTATATCGCACTGGTCTTAGTGACAGTCTTGTCGATGAAAACATACGTTGTCAAAAAAATCTGTTTCCGGCTTTGGCCTTCATGCCACATTACAGTAACCGTCACCTTATGTAGGCCCGTTAGACCTGTGTCTTCAAGCTCTTCGATCTGTGCTTCAGTTACTTTTGATTGCCAGTCAAAAACAATCTCCTTTTCCTGGCTTTCGACACTTCCCTGGTCTGTACCAATTTCAAGATTATTATCAGAAATTACTTCAGCGAGTTTGGCGTTTCCAATGAGTGTTGCTTGAGATAAATTCCAGGCTGAATCGGTCATAAGAATGCTCGTAGTAAGCAAATGCAAAAGAGGGACTAAGCCAATCACCGTAATGGCTAAAGCAACCAGCACCTCTATCAGGGTAAACGCGCTGATTTTGCAAGGATACAATGACTTGGTTTTATCATTCTTCCGCATTTTCAATCTACTTATTCGAGCACATCAAATGTTTCTACTTTACCTGACATCTCATTCATAACAATGCTCATTTCCCTGCCTTCCGAGGAAGCTACGTAAACTGTTACCGGCTCAATCCAACCCTGCGGGCTGAACTCTATTGTGACGACGTCCTTTGAATCGGTCCTTGTGTCTCGAAATTCAATGCCGGAGAAATACACACGTTCAGGAAGCCGGCCCGTTAAGTTAAGACCATCGGCAATTGGTATTACTTTGCCATCGGATGTTTGGGCTGTAACCCAGTACCTTCCTTCTTCAATGTTAAAATGAAATAAATGTGTCAAGTGGGTACAGACGGCTCTTTGATGGGTATATTCGGCAATGCTGGCAATTCTGCTAACGCTGCTTCGAAGCCGCTGCTGGTCTAAAAAACCGACTGAAAACTTCGGAAATACGACTGTTACACAGGCAGCGATAATCAATAGAACTACAGCTAATTCGATCAGGGTAAACCCGTCCCGACGCCATTGCATGAGTGGTTACTCCTGGTCAAGGTCCCAACTTTCAATATCTGCATCATCGCCGGAGCCACCATCTTCTCCATCCTTGCCATATGATTCCAAATCATAGTCATCACTATGTATGCCAGGGCAAAGATAAATATATGGGCTACCCCAGGGATCCAACGGAACCTTACCTCCTTCTATGTAACCACCTTGTTTCCATCCTCTGAGGCCAGGGTCGTTTATGAGAGCTTCTAAGCCCTGAGGGGTTGTTGGAAAGCGACCCGTGTCCGTTTTGAAAAGGGCCAACGCTGATTGGAAATTCCTTATCTGAACTTTTGCTTTCAATCTTCGGGCCTGCTCCGGCCTATCCAGAATCTTAGGCATTATTATTGTGGCCAGAAGTCCAAGGATGACTATTACAACCATTAGCTCTATCAAGGTAAAACCATACGAAGGATTATGGCGTTTTGAATATCCCAACGTTTTCATTAGTGTGTTCTCCTAAACAATAGCTCGGTTAATATCAAAAATTGGCAATAAAATTGCAAGAACAATGAATCCGACAATAATTCCCAATAGAACAATCATAGCCGGTTCAAGCAGCGATGTTAGTGCCTTTACCGTTACCTCAACGTCATTATCGAACGCATCTGCGACATTTGTAAGTCCTTCTTCAATACCACCGCTTTTCTCGCCGGCAGCAATCATGTGAATTACGATAGGCGGAAAAACCCCGCTTCTTTGGAACGATTCAGCAATGCCCGTCCCATGGCTTATAGCATCTTTTGCTTCATCTACTACGTCAGAAATTACCGTATTACCGATCACCTGCCTGGAAAGTTCAAGCGTTTCAACTATTGAAAGCCCACTCGTTAAAAGCACCGCCAACGTTCGTGAAAAGCGGGATATTGCTATCTTGCGGTTAAGATTGCCAAAGAGCGGCAATTTCAACTTTAGCTGGTCCCACACTTTTCGTCCTGTGGTTGTCTTTGACCAAAATATCGGAGCAATTACGATTCCAGTGAGTATAATTATAAAAGCCCAGAAGTAATTCTGTATAAAATTACTTGATTTCATTAACATAACAGTTGGCCAGGGGAGCTGACGATTCATCTCAAGAAACAGTTTTGTAATACTGGGAATTACAAATGCGAATATAAAAACTATGACACTTACACCCACGATTGCCATAAATAAGGGATAAGCCATAGCACCTTTTACCTTATTAGTAAGATTAGTGCGTCTCTCTGCCATTTCAGCCAATCGCAGCAAAACATTTTCCAGCGTACCCGTAGCCTCTCCAGCTCTGATCATGCTGACGAAGACTTCCGAGAAAACCGCAGGGTATTCAGCCATAGCTTTTGCTAACGGTATACCTTCATTAACTCTGTCACGTATCGGCACAAAGACTTTTGCTAAAGGCTGAGTCGATAGCTGCTCAACCAAAGCTGACAAGGCAGGCACCAGCGGAATTCCAGCATGCAGCAAGGTCGCCAGCTGTCTAATAGCAACTGAGACATCCCGTTGTTTTATCTTACGAAAGCTGATTGTTCTTGACCCCGTGTCGAGCTGCCGATGAATATCTCCCTGCACACCTGTGATTTCCAGAACATGTACTTTGGCTGTGCGCAGCTTCCTTCTTGCATCTGCAATTGAAGTCGCGTCGATGGTCCCACGTTTCTTGTGGCCGATGCTGCTTAACTCTATGTATTTAAATAGAGGCATGTGCTGTTATCATTCCTTAAAAAATCAAACTACCTCATCCTGCGCAACACGGAGAACTTCTTCAATAGTTGTATCGCCGGCAAAAACCTTTCTTAGACCATCTTGACGTAATGTGTACATGCCTTTCTTTATGGCCATCTGTTTTATTAGATTTACTCCAGCATTGGCCATAATCGATTCTCTTATCTCATCGTCAATCGTCATCAATTCGAAGATTCCCTCTCGTCCCACATATCCGGTATCGATACAATTCGAACATCCTTTGCCTATATATAACTCCTTTTTATCATTCATTGATTGGGTGTCGAACACTTGCAGCTCTTCTTCATTTGGTGTGTAAGGGACCTTGCACTCGGGGCAGATAATCCTTACCAGTCTTTGCGCCATTATTCCTATTACAGAAGAGCAAACCAGGTAAGGCTCAATCCCCATATCAATCAAACGAGTTACCGCACTGGCAGAATCATTTGTGTGGAGCGTACTTAAAACCAAATGACCTGTTAAAGCAGCCTGAATAGCGATTTGAGCAGTTTCGAGATCACGGATTTCTCCGACCATAATCACATCCGGGTCCTGTCTAAGAATATGCCGCAAGTAATTTGCGAAAGTCAGGCCTATCTTTGGATGTATTTGCATCTGACCAATCCCAGCGAGCTTGTATTCTATCGGGTCTTCAACGGTCATAATGTTCCGAACTTCCGTGTTCAGCTCACCAAGGACGCCATAAAGGGTTGTTGTTTTACCGCTGCCAGTGGGGCCTGTTAAAAGAATTATTCCGTGAGGTATATGAATAAGTCTGCGAAATTGCTTTTCAGTTTCCGGGGCGAATCCTAACTGACCAAGGCCGAAGCGTGCACTGGTCTTGTCCAAAAGTCGAAGAACAACACGTTCTCCACCAGAACTGGGTACTGTTGAAACTCTGATGTCTATTTCATTTTCACTTATTTTAATCCTGCTTCGCCCATCCTGTGGAAGTCTGCGTTCAGCAATGTTTAAATTTGCCATGATTTTCAAGCGTGATACCAACGCAGCAACATATTGCTTTGGTAGAGTAAATCTGTTATGTAATACACCATCTATTCGAAAACGAACTTTCACTTCCTGCTCATATGGTTCAATATGTATGTCACTTGCTCGAGCTTGTACCGCCTGGAAAAAAATAGTATTAACTAATTTAACAACCGGTGCTCTGTTCGCCAGATCCAAAAGGTCTTCTGTGGTGGATCCTGAAGTTAAACTGACGAATTCCTTGCTATCATCCAGCTCAGTTAAAGCTTCCGAGGCAGAACCTTCACTTTGATAATAATAGTGGCTAAGTCCATCTTCAATTACCGAAGATGTACAAAGAGCCCTCTTGCAGCGAGTTCCGAACATTTTGACGGCAGCATCAAACGCCATCACATCAAGCGGATCGCTCACAGCAATACTAACCATACCATCCGGCTCGCCAAACGGGAGAATCTTATGTTTTTTGAGGAATTCAATTGGCAAGTTTGCAACTAATTCTTTGTTGAGTTTTTCCTGTGGTATATTATCTAAATAAGAAAGCCCCCATTGTTGAGCCAGAGCTTTTAGAACTTCGACCTCAGTGACATAGCCTGCCCTGATTAGTATTTGACCAATTTTTTCATATTGGTTTTCAGTAGTTTGCAAGAGGAGAGCATCGGTTAATTGCTGCTCTGTAAGTGAGGTTTGCTGTAATAGTATCTGTCCTAATAATTCCACCTTCATCTTCTCTTTTCTTATTTATCGCTGGCTCTATCAGATTTCCCCATTAATAGCCATTCACACAGCACGGGATTAGGACTTGATTTTGGTTTTCGTTAGTGAATATCTAAAATAAAAAACTTAGTTCCTCTTCAATATTTCCTTCTGATTTTAATGTCTGCTGTTTCTTCAGCTTTGTCATTTGTTGAAGAGCCTCCTCTGTTGTGAGAACACGGGGAGTTATAAAAAGAAGCAGATTTGTTTTTTGGACACGGTCGCTATTGACCCTAAACAATCCTCCGATCAAGGGTATATCTCCAAGTAAAGGCACTTTTTTCTCAACAGTTTCCTTGTCGTCCCGTATCAAGCCACCTATGACGACAGTTGCACTGCTTGGGATAGAAATAGTGGTCTGGACATCACGCGTAGCTGTAGTCGGTGTATCACCACCTATTACGCCCGTTGTTGCCGATGGTACAAGTTTGCTAAACTTCGCATCGACTTCAAGACGAACAAAATCGCCCGGACTGATGTGCGGCGTAACTTTTAGTTCGATGCCGACGTCCTTAAAATCATACGTTTTAATTGCAGATTCATATTCCCCAGGTTGAGTAATGCGTGAATCTCTTACGAATGGGACATTGTCAACCACTGTTATAGTTGCCTCTTGATGATTGGAAGTAAGTATATGCGGCGTAGAAAGAACGTTAATTCCTGTGTGTTTTTCCAGCGCCTTTAAGACAGCGCCGATTGTTGCTTCGCCCCCTACCTCTTTATGTACGCCAATAGCCAGACCCTCAAGATCGCCGGACGCCGCTTCAATTCTTGGACCGAGGCTCGTGAATGCGAAGCCACGAACGCTGTCTGCAACTGCCTCATCAAGTGTCGCCCAGTCTACGCCGATTTCTTTTAAGACATCATCGCTTGCCTCAATTATCTGGCACTCAACCAGTACCTGCTCACGAACCACATCTAATTTTTCAATTATATCTTCGATAATCTTGTAGTACTGAGGTGATGCCACAATAATCAGAGAGTTGGTGCTTTCATCTGCAGTTACCTGTAAAGGCTCCCGAGATTCGATTTTGCTCCCTGTTAACAATTGCCCCAGTACTGCTGAAAGCGATTTCTCAATATTTGCTGCTTCTGCATTTTTAAGATAAATTACGTGTATGTTACCCGCTTCAACAGGACGTTCGACATCTAATTTTGTGACAAGGTCCTTAATTATTTCGGTATCATCAGGATTTGCTACTACAATCAAAGAATTAGTCCGTTCATCTGGCAAAATATTCAATATTTCACTCGCTCCTCTGGGAGCGGCTCTCGATATCCTGCCGCCGGAAGCTACAGTACTTTGTTGCATAATCTGTTTAATCTGTTCACTAATAGTATGAGCTGAACCATACTTAAGAGGGATCGAAGTAATATTCTCTTTTGCACCTTCAGTATCGAGCTCTTGAATAAGCTTTGCGATCCGATGGATATTGGACGAAGTATCAGTTAAAAGAACTGAGTTTGTCTGTGGATATGTCGCTAAATTGCCTCCGGTGGACACTAAAGGGGTAAGCGAGCTGCTGATCTCTGCTATGTTGGCAAAACGTATTGGGATAATTTGTGTTACAATACTATCGTTTTGGGGGATTAATGCAGGATTACTGCCAACACGTATTAAGATATTGCTTTTTGATGCCTCTGCACGAGGAATGATTTTGACTATTTTGCCTGCAGGTATAGCGGCATAGCTCTTAACCTGCAGTACAGACTCAAATACTTCATAGACCTCTCCAACCCGTATCTTAGTAGGGGAAATAAGTGTGACAGTACCACGAATATTGTCGTCAATAAGAAAATTAATCCCTGTAAGCTCACCGACCGTCTTGATAAAAATCTTAATATCTACCTGGTCAAAATCCAGCGAGATCAGTTTATCCGCCATACCCGGCTTGAGGAGTGTCGGCATATATACTTCTGGCGCTGCCATCTCTGTAGAATCGCCGGATACTCGACTTGTCGGCTGCTGATTTGCAAGACATACTAATGATTGTGATTCGGCCATCAGAACACAACTACAAGCCGCTAAAAGCAATAAAGGAGTCCTTACACCCCACAGACTCGATCGTATTTTATCACATAATATTGACATAATTCACTCTCTTGATTAATTAAATATCAGATTACATAATTGTTACTTTATTCCAAACGAAAGGTTCGTCTTTTTTTGGTCCCGTAAAAGCTGAATGTCTAATGAAGATTGCGCCCGTGCCTTCCTGAGAATCTGGAAAGCCTTTCGCTCATTAGTTACCGTTTGTCCGTTTATAACCTGAATAACATCACCATTCTCAAACCCAACATACCTGGCCATACTCGAATCTTCCAGACCCGTGATACGTATTCCATTTTCCTTCCCGTTTACAACGTAGGGAGCTATGTCCACCGTTTTTAGAATGGCTTCCGTCCCTCCGATCCTTGCAAGAAAAGCCTTCTTATTTATTTCTCGTTCAGTAGGCGAAATAATATTTACAACCTCAGCCATACTTGGCTTTTTGGCAATAACAGGTTCTGCACTTTTTTCAACTGGGCCTGAAACTCCACTCGCCACATACAAGTTTAACACCTCACGTTGGCCTCCATTGAGAAGGAATATTTTGTTTCGCTCAATTCTTTCAACCTGTGCCCCTTCAATAATATCTCCGGTCTTATAAAGGTCCTGTATCTTGGTTTTTACGTTTTCGATTACAGCACAAGCCACTTCCTCATCTCCTGCAACTGTGGCAAGCAGCCGAAGTTGTGCTTTAAGAGCAGAAACCGGAGCCTCTTTGTTTTCTTGTTGTGGATTCTCCTTAACCGCGCTCGATCCTGCAGAGCCGAAAATATTCCGCCCCAGAATAATCTTATGATTGCCGGGCGGTGTTGGATCCTTATAGTGTATAATTTCTCCTTCTTTGATATTGGGGGCTGGCTCTACAATAGTACCCTGCCTTGTATCGTTACCAAGGATGAAATCAGCTGTTACGTACACTAAGATTGCGAGCAGGACTAAATTTGCAACCCACAATAATTTGTGTATTTCTAAAACGCCCTTCATACTTTATCAGTCCCGAAATTTCTCTATACGTCCATTACAATCCAATCGCCTAAGCTAAAACCGCTCCGATAAAGCCATAACAGACATTGGCTAAACCGTGAAACAAGACCGGCGCTAACAGCGATTTAGTCTTAACAAACAACCAGCCAAAAATCAATCCGGGAAAAAATGTAATAATCGGCATTGCACTTCCCAGAAGCACGCTGTGTGATATAGCAAAGACGGCTGCTCCTATTATTATACCAATTAATTCCAAAAATGCACGATTTTTTTGTACGGCCATAGTTAATAAAAGCAATACATTGCTCTGGAAATAGCCCCTAAAGAATATCTCCTCGGCCACTGCGATGTACATGAATTGATAAAACAGCCATGAGAACCAGCGTTTCTCCGGAATAACCGGACATAACGGCAACCGAACTTCAAAATATTTCAGCAACAATATGCCGGCAAAAAGAAGTGGAAACACGATTACGCAAGTTGCACAGAGCACCCGAAAAGTCAATCCCAGCCGCCCTATACACAGGCCAATCTCCGCGAAACTTCTCTTCCTCAAAAGGGTCGGGACTACGGCTGCCACTATTAAGAAAAAAGGAGCCAGGAACCAGGCTGCTCGGCTATTTAAGTTATTATGCAAAAGCTTGATTAGCAAGATAGTTACAACCGTTACACAGACCATCTCCATCAAAAGAAGTACTCTGGCAACAATTACATTATCTCCGCCTTTGATCAAGACTTTCTATCCTCCGCAAAACAAAGCATCTGGCAATGGTGCCTGCCACTGCCAGATGCATAGCCTTTCTAATCTAATTGTCCGATTTACATTATGTGTCTTACACTATTGTCTTTCGATTACGCGCATCTTTACGCTTAATTATTATCCAGACAATAGTAAGGAAAACATATGGCAGCATGTATTCAATCACATTACCCTGGTTGTTAGGAGATATATCACAACCTCCACCACCACCTCCGCCTCCGCCGCCAGCAGCGGGGGCAGCACCACCACCGGTACCAAAACCAGTAAAGTGTGTGGTCGTAAATCGAACGGCATGTACATCAGGTGGCAAACTGGGATCTTGCGCGTCGGTCAGGTGTTGGACATCGCTTATGCCTTCCTGGCTCCATGTACCAGTTTCTGTGTTGTACCAATAAACATTATATATCGCATGGCCGGGACAATCCTCTTTTGCGTGCTGTATGGTTACAGTCACCGGTGGACTGAACACCAATCCACTTGGCCCCAAATCGTAAGGCACGCCGAAGCTCCCGGGTGGAAGCGCGGGCAGGTCGTTAACGTCAATTTCGCGAATAGTAATCTCAGAAGGATCCACGCCCAGAGGCTGGTCAGGAATCTTAACCGTAACTTTCAGGTTGTCCGATGTCGTGGCTTCTACTAAGGTGAATCCTACGCCCGAACTCACATCAATATCCAATGGGTCGCTTATTGTGATTGGACCTGCATAATAAATGTCGTTGTTGCCATTTCTGTCGTCCACCCACACTATATAGGGGTCGCCATCATTAATGCCGATATCCGGAGCTGTCTGTGTATTTGCTCCCACATCATCGTTGACAAGTATATTGGTCCCAAAGTCTGAGCCGCTCTCGGCAAAATAGATATCCGTGTCTGCATTATTGTTTGCCACATTGCGGTAATCCTGCCAGCATGCAAAAAGCTTTGTTCCATCGACCGCAATAGCCGGAGCGCTCTGGACATAGTCAGGTTCATCCACAATAGAGGCGCCCGTAATCGGCCAGTCGGTGTCATGATCATTCCCGTAGAATATGTTGATGTAACCGTCCTCATCATCGACCCACAATAAATGTATATCTCCATCATCACAGACTGCGCCAGAGGGGCTCCACTGATTGCTGTCAGTTGCAACAAGCTTAGCTTCACTCCATAAGGTGGGTGATAAGGACTCCGCGCCATAGATGTCCAGGCGGCCCGTGGTGCCAGCGTTTCTTGCATCGGTCCAGGCTATATAGGCAGTGTTGTCAGATTCATCTATGGCAATGGATGGGCCGCTCTGGGCGCTTGCGTCGGTCGTTACCGGTTTTGCATCCTCCCACTTAAACTCTGGCGCGCCACCTCTATACCTGGCCCAGATGTCTTTGTTACCAACTCTCTTTTCCTCCCAGGTTACATACATCTCATCGCCGCTTATGGCAATTGCCGGGTTTTGGGCCATATTTGGAGCTCCTTTATCTTTATCAGGATTATCTTCGTTCACCTGGAACGGCTCACCTGTCCAAGTCTCTCCATCGGCCGATGTCAAGAGCATTATATCCCGATTTGGATCTGCAATATCTTCAATCTCTTCATATACCACATATAATACATCGCTTGCGTCAATTGCGATAGCGGGATTGCGCTGGTTATTCGGAGCCTTTATCACAGGCACACTCGTTTTAAAGGCGCCTCCGTCTTCCTCCGGCAGCTTGCCGATATAGATGTCGCTATCACTGGCAGCCTCGTCCCAAACAACCCAGATATTTTCTGCAGAATCAATTGCAGTGGCCGGATTATTCTGAATGGTGCCGGTGTCGGTGTCCGTGTTGACCTTGATGTTCTTCGCGAACGACCGCATTACGGTATAGAAATAGTAGTCTTCCGTAATCGGGTTGCCGGCTTTATCCTCTGCATATACCGCGACATCCACCTGCTGCTCGTAGTCAAACAGTGCCGATGGGTGGAAAACAAACTTGTAGTCCCCTTCTGTCCCGACACGTCGGCATATACCTTTGACCTTCTGCATCATTAAGGTAGAGTCGTATTCATTTGGATCAGTCTCGTTGTCGCCATCATAAATAACATCGCCTTCGATCTTAATCTCGACGGACTCGAAATCTACGCCACTTGTAGTGCCAATCATCTCATCGGTAATGTGAAGCTGGATGATTGTATCTCTGGCGACCTGAACCGCATTCGGTTCGGGTATATAGCCATACGTATTCGGTTCAGTCTCATCATCGTCGTTTACTATTGTATAAGTGTGACTTGCGTTTGCCCCTATCGTTGCACCGGAAGGGTTACTTAATTTGATAATAATCGTATCATGCTCCTCTACTTTTGCATCGTCTACAATTTGTATTTCGATATTCTGCGTAACCTGCTCAGCCGGTAGACCTTCAGGAAATGTCAGAGTACCAGGAGTAAATGGTATATAATCTTCAGGAGCCTGAGCCGTTCCAGCGGGGTCTACATTATATTCAACGGTTACCTTATCGCCTAAAAAAGGAGAGAGTACAACAGGTATGACTGCCGGACTATCAGCCTCAGGGGCCCCTGAGATGTCAGCAGCAAATGCAACACTCGGGAGATCATCATTAATAATCTCATAAGTATATACCATATGTTTCCCTGGCTCTACAGTCTCAGAGGCGGCACTTAGTGTAACAATCACTGTCTCTTTAGGCTCACCAAAATCGTCATTCAGAATTGTCAATACTATATCCTCTGTGGGTTTGGTTGCCCCTTCTAAGAATGTTAAAGTACCGTCATCAAGGATATAATCATCACCACGTGTAGCCGTGCCGGTAACCGTATAGCCAACGGTTACATCCCTCCCAGACTCTTCAGAAAGATCAACAACCAGTGTCACTTGAGTAACTGCGGCTTCTTCACCATCTGAACCGGCGCTATCAAATGAAACGGTTGGCGGGGGATCGTCATCAAGAATTGTATAAGTGTGACTATCTTTCGTTCCGATACTCGCGTCTGTGGGGTTGCTCAATGTAACAGTAAATGTCTCATTATCCTCATCCAACAAGTCCTCAAGAATCGGTATTTTGATAGCTTCCGGGTCAGTCTGCCCTGACGCAAACTCCAAATAGCCATCAATAATTGTATAATCCTCACCACCGGTGGCTGTTCCCCCGGGTACTATCGAAAAGTCAACTTTTGCAGTCAGGCTGGATTTCCCTGAAATTTTAACAAGAATATTCGCCGTGATATTATCCTCATCACCCTGAGAACTGTCATCAATAAATTCAAGGATTGGCGGGTCATCGTCATTTTCGATCGTATAAGTGTGGATATAATTATTTCCCAATATGGCCTCTGTTGCGTTGCTTAAAGTGACGGTAATAGTCTCATCACCCTCAT
>SMTZ1_10012049_pt1 | contig 16929 bp, 12 predicted proteins | sample DeeMarSWOR136_30_FD_25667 | JGI IMG/M metagenome (IMG submission 25667)
AGAGGAGGCAAAGGAACCCGTGCATGCTGCCTGGGGCAAGCTGTTTTTAGGGAAGACCAAGCTAAAATTAATCCCTGAAAACAAGGAAGAGGGATTAAAGGACTTAAAAGAAGCAAAGGCAATCTTCGAAAAAGAAAAGGACGATTGGGGACTGAAAGAGGTGGAGAAAATACTGAACAAATATTCTTCCGATTGAAGCCTTCCCATGATGATAGATGGGTAATATCAATTGCGGATCTGGTTAAAGCGCTGCGATTCCATAATTTCGAAACATTGATCCAGATCTTTCACAAGAGTTGAAAAGCTCCTTCCTGAAGCCAATGGGCTCTTCCTGGCTTTTCGCAGAAATCCTCTGAAAAATCCCTCTTTTTGCTTGACAAATTCATTATTAAAAGATATATTTAGATCTGGAAGCCGGTAAAAGCTATCCACATTAGTTAATATTCTAAACAGAAAGTCCAAAAAGGTTAAAAACAGCATTTTCACCTACACCAGCGCATATTCTAAAAATAGGAACGAAAACCGTGATACTTTTCTCTTTGGAACTGAGCCACAGCGGGAGACCTCTCAGATCTCTTGATTCACAGTCCACCACAGGTCAAAGAGCGGTTAAGACCTCTGTGTGTCTTCCACAAAAAATACCTTAGTGAAAAGTATCTCGAACTTGGGTGAACGGTGTTGGTGCTCGTATCGAGGTTCGACATACGTGTATCGAATATTGATGCGAGCTTCGGTATGAACCGTATGGTTCATACCAAGTAACCGATAAACGAAAGACGAAAACTGGTCTCAAGGCGAGGTGTAAAGTGAAGAAATGGATTCTTATAAGGTGGATGGCAACTCTGTTTTTCTTTCCACTTTTGCCATCCGTGGTTTTAGCCCAAGATCCGGGGATACCGGATACAGTAAGGTTCAACAGCGGGGAGTTACCGGCATGGACGGGGCGTGCACAAATTCCAATCTACTTCACTTCGGATGAGCATCTGGCTTGACTGCGACTGCCGCTTACCTGGCAGCAGGTAGGTGCTACCTGCGATTATTTTGTTTTAGACTCGGTCTCCTGGGCACGCAGTGAACCCACAATTCAACAAGCCGTCCACGAGGTCGATATCAATAATCCGGAGCATACCGTATATATCCGAGGAGTTACTGACATCTCAGAACCCATTGATTCAATACCACCTACTACTAATGGCATCATTTGTGATTTATGGTTCAGTTACCCTCCGGGAGCGGAATGCTGCTCCGTTTATATTGACACCACCAGTCTTCAAACGGAGCTCAGGTTTCGCACCCCTCAACCCACACCTATAATATTTACTCCGCAGTTTGTTGGGGGAGCATATCATATCTCCTCTTTGAGCTGGTATTGGAAGCCGGCTTATGAAGATTATGCACCCAGCGGGATGCCGGATTTTGACCAGAAGCAAGATGGTTGGACGAATATGATCTGGCAGTGGACCCACTGCGGTCCTACTGCGGTTGCCAACTGTTTCTGGTGGTTTGACTCCAAACATAATCTTCCACCTGGCATGCCAGGAGATGGAAATGATCAATTTCCTTTGGTAAGGGATTATGAGGATTCGCTTCCTCCTTATCCTCATCCCGTAGAGTTCCTTCAAGATGATCATGACCTGTGTAATGTGAATCACTTCGATACTCCCTGGCCAACTCCCGATACACCACCACCCCCAACGATTCAGCCTTTTGTGCCCGGATGGCAGAATCCACCTATTCCTATGCCTCGCTGGGGTGAGTTAGTGGAGAGATTAGCCTGGTTTATGAATACTAATGATATTCAAGGAACGGGATCAGGCCACACGGGAACCAGAGTGTCTGACATGCAATTAGCTATAGATGAGTGGTTTCTAAGCGAAACCTATGAAAATGGAAGCACTTTAGCTGATTCGTTGTATGAGATAGCCATTCCGCAGCCGACCTTCGCCCAAGTAGAGAGCCTGGTGGAGATATCAGAAGATGTGATCTTGCTTTTAGGCTTCTGGTATTATGAGGGAGAGCAAGAGTTTATCAGAGGAGATGTTAATGCGGATGGAATGGGTGGTACCCTGGCTGATCTGATGGCATGCGCAGGTGGACCACCTTTCTTTTGCGATGATGCTGCTGATGTTAATGATGATGGGATACTGGATACCGCCGACTGCGAGTATCTCCACCACTATCTAACTCATGGATATCCACCTCCGCCTTTTCCATTCCCGGATTGCGGCACCGATCCAACTCCGGATGGTCTCGGTTGCGGCAGTTTTCCTCCTTGTCCAGGCGGTGGACAGTGGTGGAGAGTCGGTGGACATTACGTCACCGTGGCAGGCGTGAATTCCGGGGATTCTCTGGTAGCGATTTCCGACCCTTTTGTTGACTGGGCAGAGTTGGGAAATCCGGGCAGGGTTCTTAACGGCTTTTGGATTCCACACTCGCCATCTCCTCATGATCCCACAGAACATAATGATGCTGGGAACGTCTCCCATGACATTTACCCGGTTGATTCCTCCCTCAGTCCAGGTGGATTATGGACTTTGCGGGATCATCCGGCTTCAGCTTATCCTGAGCTATGGATGGATAATTTCAACGGGCAAAATATTCCAGACGAATTCACACCTGTTACCCAGCCATGGAATGGAGTCTCCCCAATCTACACCGAGATAGAGTACGCAGTAGTGATCTCTCCTCACCCTGACTTTGAAATAGGTGCAGTTCCAGAAACACTTGAACTGATGCAAACTGAGTCGGGCAGCTATTATGTCACCATAACGCCTATTGGTGGATATTCCAATTCGGTCTTTTTGAAAGTGGAAGGAATGCCTCCTGAGGTAGGCTGGTATTTCGATCCTAACCCTGCCGTTCCTCCGGATTACTGTTCTTGGTTGAATCTTTCCACCAGCATGCTCACCCCGGCGGGACAGTATGATTTAACCATCATAGGTGCAGATTTAGATGGAAATGCTGATAGCGTTGAGGTAGTTTTGACAATCATCCCATGGCATCCTCCTTACATGGTCGATTGGATTGATGGACAATACGTAGCCATGGCGAAGACCAACTATGGACAGGAGGGTCAGACTCAAATCATCGCCCCATCTTTTGTGTGGCATGAATGGGACTATCTTTATGGTCCACCCGAACGGCGAGGAGGAGGCTCCATCGTTATTGGAAATGATTCCACAAACTTGGCTTTAAGCTACGGTATAAGCCATCAGGATTTTACTCCTTCAGAATCACTAAAGGTGGATACCATACGAGTAGATGAAATGTTGGTGGAATATGCCACTGCCAAATATCGACCACATCTTGAGCCTCCAGATTTAGAGATAACCGTGATAGCAGTGGGACTGATGGACACCTTACATGGAGGCGGAGAGGCAATCCTGCAGGAATTTATCGTGGAGAATAAATTCATGGATTCGGTCGATCTTCACTTCTCCCTATTTTTAGACTGGCAGGTGGGGGATCCATTGCTTGATTTGTCGTCATACGATAGTTTGTACAATTACTACTATCAATATAGCACCTCTGTTCCCAACGAGGTTTTGGGGGTGATGCGCACTCCGGATAGGGACACCTCCATTCTCAAAGGCTTTTTGGCGGCAGACAACCGCATCTACATCGATCCGCAGGATGGCTGGAGAAAAGATTCATTGTGGGCTTGTATGAATAGAGGAACATGGGATAACTCTGCAGGACCAGTTGATCTTTCTGCTCTTTTGACTTCTCAACCCTTCAGATTGGAATCGGGAAAGAAACATCTGGAGTCGTACTGGCTTTTCGGATATTACATGTTCGGAAAGAATTCTCAAGATCCATTCCAAAGGTTTCTCTTCGGTCTTTTGAAATTGAAGGGATACTACAGGGGAGATGTAAACTGCGATGGGAGGATAAATTCAGCTGACATCGTGTATCTGATCGATTATCTGTTTAAGGAAGGTCCAAGACCTTTACCTTTTGCAGATCATGGGGATGTGAACATTGATACCCAAGTAAATTCTGCGGACGTAGTCTATTTGATCAATTACCTTTTTAAAAGTGGGCCTCAACCCATCGATTATGACCGCTGGCTGTATTATATTTTAATGTGGAGATGGGGAGTCCCGCAAGATGAAGCTTTACATACAGCCGAAGCTTTGTCCACTCCCCCTGCACCCAACACCAGTCTATTCCGTACACGTTTTGGTAGCCTGGGTAAATCGGAATTTTAATGCGAAGATCCACTTAGGCCTGATAGATCACCAAAAAAGAGGCCTCCCTTTAGGTCAAAGGGAGGCCTCTTTTATTTTTTTAATACATCGGCAATAGCAATGGCCGACCGAAAAGTTCTAAAGCTATTTCAAAAATGAGGTAATCTCGACGTTACCCATCAACTCCAATCCAGTCTTAAGCTCCTCCGCTTTGCTCACCACCACCAGTTTTATATTATCCGGATCCAGATATTTTTGGGCAACCCGCAAAATATCATCAGCAGTCACAGCATTTATGTTCTTGCGGAAATTCTTAATGTAGTCCTCCCCCAGATCATAGATCTCGACGTTCAAAATCTGTGTGGCGATCTGCTCAGGGGTTTCAAACTGTAAAGGAAAATATCCATTGTAAAAGGACTTGGTCTCAGAAAGTTCTTTCTCCGAAACCTTTTCGGTGCGAATCCTTTGAATCTGATCCAAGGTGGCTTGGATTGCCCCCAGAGTTGAATCCACACGGGTGAAGGTGGTCACCGCAAAAGCTCCCTTCATCCGGTATGAATCAAAATTGCAGTGTATGCCATAGGTTAGCCCTCTTTTTGCCCGGACTTCATCCATCAAACGAGAGGCAAATCCTCCCCCTCCTAAGATGTAGTTCATCACCCTAACCGGAAAATAATCGGGGCTTTTTCTCTCGATGCCGAAATGTCCGATATTGATGTAAGATTGAGTTAAATCCGGCTTATCTACCAGAAGTATCTGGTGTCCCTTTATCTGGGGAGGCTGGGCAAAGTCGGGTGTGACAAATTCTTTTCTTCTCCAAGAGCCGAACTTGCTTTTGACCTTCTCTAATACATCGTCGGTTTTGATATCTCCGACCACTGCTAAGATGGCATTATTGGGCACGTAATAAGTTTTGTGAAAATCAACTATCTCCTCTCTGGCGATGCCGGAGACGCTCTCCTCGGTTCCTTCCTGGGGCTGGCCATAGGGATGCTCGCCAAAGACAAACTTTCTGAAGTTTTCTTCTGCTACTGATTCGGGATTATCTTTTTGTTGAAGTATTCCAGCGATGATCTGTTTTCTTAATCTTTCCATCTCATCATCCTTGAAGGTAGGATTCAGGATGATATCCGCCAATAAGTCCAAGCCGGTATCGAGGTATTTATTCAGCACCCGACAAGTTGCAAAGGTGGCATCCCGATCTGCCCCCGCCCCCAAAGTGCCTCCTACGAAGTCTATTTCCTCTGCAATCTGAGTAGCATTTCTCGTCTTGGTGCCCTTTCGCAAAAGTTCAGCGGTAAGATTGGCCAAACCTGCTTTACCTTGAGGATCAAAGACGGAACCCGATTTCAGTACCAATCTGAAAGCCACCACTGGCAACTCCTGGTGTTCGATCACTATCACCTTCAACCCATTATCTAAAGTCTCTTTTTTTATCTGGGGAAGCCTTATCTCTTGAGCAAAGGCATTAGTGAAATTGCTCGAAGTTAAAATCAGAAGAAAAGTTATAATAACCGTGTTCAACAGAACTGTGTTTAGACTTTTCTTTTTCATTCTTCAGCTCCTTTTGGTTAATTATTTTTCTTCAGTCTGATTCGCTGGTAGTCGTATGCTCCTCGGGCATTTCCGGAACCAACACCACCACGTTCCTATTTTTTTCATTGAGATATTCCTTTGTTACTCGCTGCACATCCTCGACTGTGACCTGTTGAAATTTCTCCGCTTCTTCAAACAATTTACTGTAATCACCTAACAAGATCTGATAATAGCCCATCCAGAAACCTTTATCGCTGACGGATTGAAGGCCAAAGATGAACTCTGATTCAAGCTGGTTTTTGGCTTTTTGAAGTTCTTTTTCATCTATCGGTTCAGTTTTAAGCCTTTCGATCTCTTCAAAGAGAGTATTTCTGCCTCCCTCCGCTGTGTGGCCGGGTTGCATGATAGCGAAACAATAAAAAAGTCCCGGGTCCTGCAATAGGAAGCAATCGCCTGCTACCTGCAAAGCCGATTGATCCTGGTAAACCATCTTCTGGTAGAGACGAGAACTTTGTCCGGTAAATAGAATTCTTGCAGCCACGCTCAAGGGATAAGTATCAGGGTGCCCGAATTCAGGGATGTGATAGCCGACCATAAAAGCTGGCATCTGCGCAATCTTATGGACATAGGCGATCCTCTCCCCCCTCTGCTCCGGTTCCACCGTTCCTACCTTGGGCGGAAGAGGCTGTGCAGGAATGTCGTCATAATATTTATGCACCAGTTTCATGACCTCTTTGGGATTCACATCACCAGCCACTACTGCTGTGGCATTATTGGGAGCGTAGTAAACTCCATAGTGATCTTTAAGGTCGTCTAAGGTAATATTCTCTATGTCCGACATATAGCCGATCACATGCCAATGATAGGGATGAGCCGTAAATGCGGTATTAAGCATCTGTTCGAATACCGCTCCAAAGGGAGAATTATCCACCACCATCCTTCTTTCCTCCTTTACCACCTCCCTCTCTGAGGTGAAATTCTCCAAAGTAGGAGTCAGGTTCTTCTGCCGTTCCGATTCCAGGTTGATGGCCAATTCCAGTTTGTCATTGGCAATTTTCTCCCAATAGCAGGTCATATCAAAAGAAGTCCAGGCATTGTCTATCCCTCCGTTAGCCTGGATTATACGGGCATGTTCCTCTGGACCAACGTTTTTGGAACCCTTGAACATCATGTGTTCACAAAGATGGGAAATGCCCGTGATCCCGGGTCTTTCGTTTCTCGAGCCGACCTTATACCACACCTGGTAAGTTACGAGAGGGGCTGAGTTATCCTCACAGATCAATACCGTCAGGCCATTGTCCAAAACGTGCTTCTCCACTGGAAAACTTATCTGGCCGAGTCCGCTTTGGCAGAGAAATAGCAAAAACAGAATGGCCAAAAAACCACGGCCTATGGATTTAAACATGACAACCTCCTTGGAAAAGGTTAAAGATCATATTTTGAAAATCATACAAAATCCAAAACTCGTTATCAATATATGAATATGGGTGAAAAAAACAAGCTTTTTAGAAAAATATATCTAACTGGTCCTTTATTTTATTTTGATTTCATACGGCATCAAAAAAAGAATCTGATCCGCCTCAAAGATGTTGCTCTCTTTAAGCTTATCCACGATAGAATCCAAATCAGGTGATAAAGAAAACATGTTTTTGAAGGTCGGTATGAACCATCCTCTCCTTTTGGGCAAAGTAACGACTTCGACTTCGGCTTCTTTAGGTATACCTGCTTTTTCTTTGGCGATGGCCAAAGCCAAGTCCATCCCACCAATCTCGTCCACCAGCCCATTTCCTCTTGCTTGCCGTCCGGTCCACACTCTCCCCTGACCTATAGCATCTACCTCTTCGTAAGACATCCCTCGACCTTCTGCTACCTTCTGGACGAAGTCATCGTAAAATTCCCTAATTTGACGTTTGACCACTTCCCTTTCTTCGTCCGTGAACTGACGAGTGGCGGTATAAAAATCGGCATGTTTTCCCCGCTTGATCACCTCCTTGGTGAAGCCGATCTTTTCGTATAATCCTTCCAAACTGATCTTGCCAGTAATTACTCCTATTGACCCGGTATAGGTTCCTGGAAGTGAGACGATGGTATCAGCGGCCAAGGAAATCCAATACCCTCCTGATCCGGCTACATCTGACATAGATACGATAAAAGGCTTCTCGCCTTTGGTGCGTATTATCTCTCTTAAGATCACGTCGGAGGCAAAACCCGATCCACCCGGACTGTCCACTCGGAAAACGATGGCTTTTACGGCTTTATCCTCACGAGCAGTTTTAATGGCATTGGCTATGGTTTCGGAGCCCATGATATCACCCCAGAGAAAATCCTTCCGATTTTCACCTTCAAAGATCGAACCGGTGGCAGATATAACTGCAATCTTTGGAGGAATTGCCCAGCTGTATTTGTAGTAGGTGCGGTTTGCGTATTTTTTGCCGTCAACTCGGTGAGGCTTTTCTCCAACCATCTGTTTAACCAGATCATCTATTTGATCATAATATATCAGGGTGTCCACCAGATTTGCCTCATGCGCCTCGGAGGCGGTAAACGGCCCCTGATCGATCTTGGACTTAACCTCCTCCTGGGTCCACCCTCTCTGAACAGCCACATCTCTGATGATCTGATCATACATGTCGTCCAGAAGGGAATTAACCACCTCTCGATGCGCCTCGGACATCTTGTCTCTGGTGACCAGATCCGAAGCGGTCTTGTAGTCTCCAATGTGTTCCAGATCCGCTACAACCCCCAGCTTATCCAAGGTCCCTTTGATAAAGGTGACCTCTGCATTCAATCCGGTAAACATCAAATAACCGCTGGGCATCATCCCGACTTGTCAGCAGCAGTGGCGATGTAATATTCTTTGTTTCCTCCAAATTCCAAATAAGCGACCACACTCTTCCCACTTTCCTTGAAATCTAAAATTGCCTCCCTGATCTCCTGAGTTTTTGCCAGACCAATGTCTAAAGGCGCAATTCGAAGGATTATCCCCTGGATCGATTTATCCTCTTGTGCTCTTCTGATCTCATTTAACACCTCTATCATAGTTGGTTTCTTTTTACCAAAGATCCCCACTCTGGTATTTTCCTCTACGATTTTTCCGGAAAGTTTTAGCTCCAGAAAATTGTCTTTTCTTTGAAACAAGGTCCGATATCTGTCTTCAGATAAATTAAGGAAAGTCACCCCTCGATTGAAATCAGTATCTTTTGTGATAGAATTGTAAGAACCCAAACCAAGATTGGGAAGATTGATCCTCCCCCCTATTCCAAAATTTCCATCATTATCAATGTCCCCAGAGATGACGAATCCGTCAAAGGGCTCCCACTCTGCCCTATATATCATATCTGCATCCTTCATCTTCTCCTTTTGACTCATGGATCCATCAACAGATAGAGTCAACCTATCTCCTATCGGTCTTACTGCCAAACCACAATCAAATGAGACACAGATCTTTTCACCTTGAAACCGGGGACGGTTAAGATCCTTGGCTATCGCTCCAAGGGAAACGAATTCAAAAGGTCGCAAGAGAAGTCCGAGTTTCCAAGAGGAGAGCTTAGCGTAGTCTTCATATCTTGATCCAAACCAACTATAACTGGTGCCCCAATAAAAACCATCCGCGAATCTTCCTCCATGAGCCAAGGTATATTTTCGATAGGTTTGGGGAGTAACGTTTCCCAGCCACTCAACCGAGAATCCCAACCTCCCTGTGGAAAGAAGCCAGGCATTGTCCCCTTCAAAGCTTGAGTCAGAATAAGTATGAAAGAAACTGGATTGAAACCCCCTTCTCAGTCCTAAGCCTGCAGGATTATATCCTACGGCAGATATGTCATCAGAGCTAGCGACAGAATTATAAGGAAGAACGAAGCTTTCTGTGGGGGATTGGTAGCAAAAGCCGGAAGCAGCAAAGAACATTAAAAAAAGAATTGAAGAGGCAAAAATTACTTTCCTCATTCTTAACCTCCATGAAAAAAAGTCTGAAAGTTCAAAGGTTGAAAGGTTCAAAAGCTCAAGGGTTGAAATATGCTCTATCCGTTTGATCCGTTCAATCCGTTGACTATCTTCCTTCCAAAAGTATCTTCCCGATCCCATCAATGTCTACTTCGATTTTGGATTCACCTTCTCCACAGATGCCTTCCAGTCTGGTTTTCTTCAAAACCGTGGGTGTGACCAGAAAGCCGGTGGTGTGAATCTTACCTCCACGATCAACGGTCAAGGTCAATCGGGCAGAAATATCTTTAGGAAAACTAATATTTACGTTGCCATACGTGTTCTTAACATAAAGTTCTGAGTCTTCGATCTCTTCAAGTTCCAAATCAATTTTTGAGTAAACGGTCTGAATTTTGTTGATCCCACCCAGAAGGCTCACACCTAAGGCATAAATGGGACTATAGATGGTCTCTACCTCAATCTGTCCCCTTATATCCTCTAAGTCAATCTTGCCATAAACCGTTTTAAAGAAAGCTTTACCCTTCTTGGTGTCTACATTCCGCGCATAGATGGAGTTGTAGGTGGTATTTACTTTTAAATCACCTCGGATGTCCTCCAGGTTTACTTTATTATATGGTCCGCCAATTCTGGTGTCGTCTGAAACATCGCTTACAAGAACTGTGCCATATTTGCTATCTATGTCAACTTTTGCTAAGGGACCACGAATGTCCAAGTCAAAACCAACGGTGGTTGTTTTGAGAATGAAATCTTCAGGAATGAAGATATCCAAGTTCGCCCTAATCCCATAATTGGCCCCCTCCCAGGGAGCTGGACGGGGGGCAAACAGGGTCAACTGAATCAAATCCTCTTCCCTATCCAGATTCAAGTCAACCAGGTCAACAAAATCTTTTGCTTTCTTTTCTGTATTTGCTCTTGCCCAGCATTCGAATTCCACCAAACACCTATCCTCTTCCCAAACCCTCAAATTTATGGAACCACCGAGATTACTGGGAGCATTTATGAGAAGCTTCTCAGCTCCTCTTGTCGAGATCTGCAATTGCCCAGAAGATGTATATTCCTCATCTCCGTGAGGCAAGTAGGCTAACTGAACGGCATCGGAACTTCTATTGACCCAAGAGGAAGCAAATCCAGTTGCATAAAAAACAACGCAGCACAGGAGCAAAAAAAACGGGACTTTTAACCTTGTTTTAACCCACATTCTCAATTTAAAAGGGCTCGACCAGCACCTCTGGTTTATCATACGATTTCCGAGTTATAAAGTTTCATACACAATCTTAATGGCCTTCTCCCACCAACCCCAAAACCTTCATCCTTTCGCCACCATCTTCCTTTTGTATATAATTCTGCGCACTGACCAGATTGTAATACCCAAAGCGACGATGACCACTGCTATTATCTTCTCATATTGTTTGAGTTGACCGACTAACGCTTCTAAGCTTGCTCCAAACATGTAACCTAAATTTCCCATGAGTATAGACCAGACCAGGCAGGAAACGAATGCCAGAAACAAAAAATTTCTCGGTCTCATCTTCATCAAACCGAAAAAGGCGGCTGAAGCGAATCTTAAACCGTAAAGATAACGGGTCAAAAAGATTGCCCACATCCCATACTTATCAAAAAGCCTTTTCGCTTTGGGATAATAGATTGCAGTCTGAGGAAACTTAGAGATAACCTTTTCTCCATTTTTCCTTCCAAGGAAATATAAGGCTACATCCCCCAGGTAAGCTCCAGCCATTGCCACTATTATGATGAGATTCAAATTCAAATAACCCCTTTTAGCCAAAAAACCAGCCGCTATCAAAAAGGATTCCCCCTCCAGAAAAGAACCCAAGAATAACGCAGGGTAGCCAAAATTGGCAATTAAATCTTCCATAAGATTTTGTCTTTATTATATGAATTTTATACTTTATGCAGCGAACTGATGACTTTGCGCTACAACTCACTCACTTCACTATTTCTTTCAGGTGGCTATCCTCCAGTTTCAGCTTTTTGATCATGGCGTCATAGTGTCTGATACTTCTGGATGCTTTTACGATCAGATAAATACCCCAGACCGCTAAACCCACACATAATACCAAAAGGGGTATAAACAAGGTTAGTATTTCATAGATCTTATAATATTTGGAGGTGACCACGAGTATGGTCAAGACTGACAAAGGAAGGGTAATAACTGCGATACCGGTGCGCAATACCGAAAGAGAAGTCCTCTTCTCTGCCAAGATCAATTGAATTTCGTTAAGAAGAAAATCTTCGGTTCTTTTTTCCATTTATTGGGTAAGATTCTTTCCGAAACACGAACTAACAAGCCGCAAATTTATTTCACCAGGATGACGGAAAGCATATACTTGACTGCAATTTTGATCTCCTCATGAAACTCTACAATCCCTTCAATATAACCTAACTGCAACTCTCAAAGCAAGGAATTTTTCAGCACTTCTGCAAACATTATTTTGTCACGGCCAAAACAAAAGACCATAAACATAAAGGAGATACCTTGGAACGAACTGAATTTTTTTGTTCACAATGGCGATTGGTTTGACTTAATTTGCCAGAATACTATTTTTTGCAACATCAAATTCGTATCTATGGGAGTTGAAAAAGTAATGAAGCCTGGATGATTTAATGGATGAAGAATTATGTTGTTCTTCTGTTCCATTTTTTGAATGTGGCATCTAACCGAATGATTGAGAGGGAAAAGGTACATGATCAAAGATCCTGTTTGTGATATGGAGGTTACAGAAGAAGCCGCTGCTACCTCAAATTTTGAGGGAAAAGTATTACTTTTGCTCAAAAAATTGCAAGGAGACGTTTGAACAGAATCCAGAGATATACATAAACTCAAAAACCGGGACAAAGCAAGAAGTGGAAAGGATTCGAGGTGAAACCAGAGTTGAGAAACTCGAAAAAACACATCTTCCCATAGTCGGAATGAGCTGCGCCAGCTGTGCCCAGATAATCCAAAAAAGTCTCTCCGAACTAAAAGGCGTAAACAGAGCTTCGGTCAACTTCGCCACCTCTAAGGCCACGGTGGCATATGATCCTCAGCAGGCAAAAGTAGAAGATTTTATCTCTGCCATCCGGAAAAACGGCTATGATGTGGGGACCGTCTCCATAGAAATCCCCATTCAGGGAATAGAGTGTGCATCGTGCGTTCAGAAGATCGAGAGAGCTTTACTTGTCACTAAAGGGGTAAGCACAGCAGTGGTGAATTTAGCTACTCAGAAGGCTAAAGTTGAATATCTCCCTTCAGAGACTCGTCTGGATGAGATCAAAAAAGCAATAGAATCAACTGGCTACAAGGTAATGGAAATTCCGCCAGAGGAAGAGGTGGAAGATGTCGAAAGGATTCAAAGGGAGAAAGAATATAAAAAGTTAAAGACGAAGTTCCTAGCCGGTTTGATAATAAGTGTGCTGATATTCTTAGGAAGCTCCGAATGGATTCCCGGAACACCTGAGATCCTGAGCAACTTTTTTGTCCTATGGATATTAGCTACGCCAGTTCAATTTTGGGTAGGATGGCAATTCTACAAAGGTGCGTGGGGGGCTTTCGTACACAGAAATGCAGACATGAACACTCTCATAGCCGTGGGCACATCCGCGGCTTATCTTTATAGTGTGTCGGCTACGTTCGTTCCCTCCTTCTTTATAAAAGGGGGCGTAGAGCCAAAGGTATATTTCGATACCTCAACTATCATCATCACTCTCATCCTTTTGGGGAGACTTTTAGAGGCCAGAGCTAAGGGTCAAACATCCGAAGCTATACTAAAGCTTGCGGGACTGCAAGCCAAAACCGCCCGGGTAATGAGAGATGGGAAAGAAACAGATATTCCGATAGAGGAAGTTTTAGTTGAAGATATAGTCTTAGTAAGACCCGGAGAAAAAATTCCTGTAGACGGGATTATAATAGAGGGCAAATCAGCAGTGGACGAATCGATGATAACCGGAGAAAGCATCCCTGTAGAAAAAGGCAAAGGAGATGAGGTTATCGGGTCCACCATAAACAAGACCGGAAGTTTCAAATTTGAAGCCACCAAGGTTGGAAAGGATACCGCCTTAGCTCAAATCACAAAATTGGTCCAAGATGCTCAGGGGTCCAAAGCTCCCATACAGAGATTGGCGGATGTAATCGCTGGTTATTTTGTCCCCATTGTGATTTCCATCGCGATCGCCACCTTCATAATCTGGGTTAACTTCGGACCAGATCCGGCTTTAACCTTCGCCCTTTTGAATTTTGTGGCGGTGATGATCATCGCCTGCCCCTGTGCTTTGGGATTGGCAACGCCCACAGCCATAATGGTGGGCACCGGCAAGGGGGCGGAAAACGGAGTTTTGATAAAAGGGGGAGAAAGTCTCGAGACCGCACATAAGGTGACCACTGTGGTCCTTGACAAGACGGGAACATTGACCAAGGGGGAGCCGGAAGTAACGAATATAACTCCAGCCAATGGCTTTATCGAGACAGAGATATTGAAGTATGCGGCAAGCACGGAGAAAGGTTCTGAACATCCGTTAGGAGAGGCAATCATCAAGAAAGCAGCCGATCAAAAAATCAAACTTTCAGATCCCAAGGATTTCTATGCCATTCCAGGTCATGGAATTGAAGCTAAGATAGATGGCAAAAAAGTTCTCTTGGGCAATCTGAAGCTGATGAGAGATCGCAACATTGAAATAGCAGATTTAGAGCAAAAAGCCGGAGAACTTTCAGGTGAAGGGAAAACTCCCATGTATATTGTTGTAGATGGTAGGGCAGCCGGGATCATCGCCGTGGCAGATACACTAAAGGATAACTCAAAAAAAGCAGTGGAGGGTCTTCACCAGCTTGGCTTAGAAGTGATCATGCTTACTGGAGATAATCAAAGGACTGCCCAGGCCATAGCCAGGAAGGCTGGAATCGATAGAGTCCTCTCTGAGGTGCTTCCCCAAGACAAGGTTGATGAGATCAAGAAATTGCAGAAAACAGGAAAAGTGGTTGCTATGGTTGGTGACGGGATAAACGACGCACCAGCTTTGGCTCAGGCGGATATAGGAATCGCCATCGGAACCGGAACGGATGTAGCTATGGAAGCCTCAGACATAACTCTGATTAAGGGTGACCTTCAAGGTGTGGTTGCATCCATCGAATTGAGCAAAAAGACCATCAAGACCATCAAACAAAATCTATTCTGGGCGTTCTTTTACAACACGGCCGGCATTCCCATTGCTGCCGGGATTCTTTATCCTTTCTTTGGGATTCTATTGAATCCCATCTTTGCCTCAGCCGCTATGGCTTTTTCATCGGTTTCAGTGGTTTCAAATTCCTTAAGATTGCGAAGATGCAAATTTAAGTCTCAAGATAGTGTGACGTTTTCAAAATAACATAATATTTTGCCGTGTCATTGCGAGGAGCAGAGCGACGAAGCAATCTGATTGAATTCGGCTGTTGAAAGATTGCTTCTCCCGCCTTCGGCGGGATCGCAATGACAGATTATTGTGACATTATTTAGGAACCGATGCATTAGAGAGAGATTTGTGCAGACACAGATTTTGATTACAATCATCGGTGTTTTGCTTATAATTTTGGTCAACTGGTATTTTTTCTTTTCAAAAAGGAAGGTGACCCAGGCGACGGTCGAAGCTGAAGGAATTCAGGAGGTAAAAGTAATTGTAAAGGGCGGCTATTCGCCTGATGTTATTGTGGTCAAGAGAGGCATTCCGGTAAGAATAAATTTCTATCGCGACGAAACTGCTGAGTGTTCGGATACCGTTGTGTTTGGCGATTTGAAGATAAGGAAACCTTTACCTGCCTTTAAAACCACTCCCATACAGTTTACCCCCGAGAAGCCTGGCGAATACACCTTCACCTGTGGAATGGGAATGATGAGAGGAAAGCTAATTGTGGAATAGTGGTGAAGTCCCCTGCTGAAGATTCTTGTTGTGTCTGGAGTTTCCGAGCGTGCAGTGTGTAGGAGTTGAAGGGTCTGACACAACGACAAAAATCTGCATTAATTCCTCTTGCAAAATGCCCAAAGGTTGTATATATTGCTTCCGTTTTGAAAGAGAACTTTTGTCGAATTTAAGAATCTTTTTTCAGCAACAAGGAGGGAAAGATTTTGTATCAGCTTAGTGTTGACGAACAAAACAAAAGGATGAATATTCTACTGTCTGGCAAAGTGAATCTTGAGGAAGCCAAAAAGTTATCCGAGGAGTTCAAGGGGAAAGCATTCCTATTTCGGGGGTCGAAATTTACTGTTTTGATTGATTCTTCCAAAGCTTTGTCCATTTCCGAGGAGAGCAGGAGAGTACTCAGAGATGCCTTGGCTGCTGCGGATATTTTCGGCATGAGGAAACTTGCTTTGGTGGCTAATCAGCCCGAAGAAATAATCAAGTTGCGACAATCTGCTAAAGCGAGGGGAAAATCTGAAAAGGAGGGGTATTTCATCGAAAAGGAGCAAGGAGAAGAATTTTTGAGCTTGTGAGATCAAAGGATATCTTGCTGAAGGATTAGCATTATTTTTGAATACGTAAGAATAGTTGAAAAAATCTTCTTTAGAATTTATATTGATTCTTAAGGAAAAAACAATGCGCCCATAGCTCAACTGGATAGAGCGCCTGACTACGGATCAGACGGTTGGGGGTTCGAATCCCTCTGGGCGTACCAGAAACTGAAAAAGTCCCGCCAAAGGCGGGACTTTTTTGTCAATTACTGAATCAATTTCTAGGAGAATGCAAAATTAAAAATCCAAAATTGATATCGCTGGAATAAACTTTGGCGTTTTGCTTACTCGGATAATGCTCTAAGAGCTGAGGTGTGATTTTAAATTATCGAGGTTTATGAGGTTCAATGACCACTTTGATGCACTCCTTAGCCTGGGCGACAAGCTTGAAACCCAAAGCTGTTTCTTCTAAGCCTAACCTGTGTGTAATCATCTTTCGCACGGGCACACGCCCAGCGCGAATCAGTTCTATCGCCTGCAAGCAGTCCAATGGGGCGGCACCGTATGAGGGCAACAATGTGATTCCGTTGCGCCAGAATTCATTGACTGGGACAGGAAGTTCAACGCCTGGATCTGTCGGTGCAAAGAATAGAACCGTGCCACCTGGATCCACACTTTGTAAGGCCTGCGTGAAAGCCGGCAAATCCCCGGTGCAGATAATAACCAAGTCAACAAGTCTCCCGTCATTAACTTCACGCAGGCGGGCAGGAACATCCTCCTGGGCGTGAATGACCGCATCTGCACCAAACTCTTTCGCTGCATTCATGCGATATTCATTCACATCCGTG
>SMTZ1_10008699_pt1 | contig 16927 bp, 12 predicted proteins | sample DeeMarSWOR136_30_FD_25667 | JGI IMG/M metagenome (IMG submission 25667)
CAAAACGATGATATAATCAATCAAATCTTACAGCATACTCCCAAGACCCTTGAGAAAAGTGTTAACGTACCATAAGAATAAAGGCGCCGTATTGATATGAACCGGATAAAAACAGCTACACACCGAAGGCGATTAATAGAGCTGCTGGACCCTGACTTCATGGCTCGTCTGGATTCACTTGACGTTCTCAGTCGCAAAATACTGAAAAGTAAACTTCAGGGTGAACGTCGTTCCAAGAATCGCGGTCATAGTGTGGAATTCGCCGACCATCGCCCTTATGTCGCCGGTGATGACCTTCGTTTCGTGGATTGGAACATTTATGGGCGCCTGGAGCAGTTATTCCTTAAACTATTCCTGGAGGAACAGGACCTGACAATTCATATAGTAATCGATATCAGTGCTTCATCGAGTTTGGGCAAACCTGCCAAGGAACTCTTTATCAAGAAGTTAGCCGCAGCTTTAGGATACGTCAGCCTGGTCAATAACAATCGCCTGACTATAAGCTCCTTTTCAGAGGGAGTGAAAGGTCAACTCAAGAATATGCGAGGACGCAACTACATAGGCGCCATGGCGGAATTCCTTCTCAGTTCCGATTGCGAGGGACTTTCGCATTTCGATAGTAGCTGCCGGCAACTGGTTGCCGGGCGGATAGGCTCCGGGGTCATGATTGTATTGTCTGATTTCCTGTTTAAGGAAGGTCTTGATAGCGGCCTGCGTCGCCTAATCAGCAGGCAATATGACTTGTATATTATTCAGGTGCTCTCTCCGGAGGAACTTGCACCTGAACTTACGGGTGACTTGAAACTTGTGGATATTGAAGATGCCGATACGGCGGAGATTACTATAAGTGGTGCACTTTTGAAGTATTATAAACGAACCATTACTGCTTATTGCAATGAGCTAAAAGATTTTTGTACGCGCCGCGGAGCTACATACGTACTCGCAAATAGTGCCGATTCCGTCGAGTCGCTAACACTGAACTATCTGCGGCGGATACGTCTGTTACGTTAGGTTTTCCGGGCTTTGATTATGGAATGGCTTACACCATTTACAGCTCTTTATGCCTTAGCTGCAACCTTACCTCTGCTGCTTCTTTTGTACTTTTTAAAGCTTAAACGCCGCGAGCAGATTATATCGAGCACCTTACTGTGGAAGCGAGCCGTTCAGGATTTGCAGGTCAACGCACCGTTTCAAAGAATCAGAAGAAATATCCTGCTTCTGCTGCAAATACTGATGTTACTGGCTATTTTACTTGCGCTTGCTGGGCCGATACTGTCATTAACCACAGGGCCGTCCCGTCGGTTTGTATTGCTGATAGACCGTTCTGCAAGTATGAGCGCTAATGATATCAAACCGATGCGTCTCGATGCCGCCAAGAAACAGGCAATCACATTTGTTGAATCTCTGCGCGGTAAGGCCTTTTTTTCATTGAGAGATGAAGCCGACCAGGTAATGATTATTGCCTTCGATGATCATGCCAAGGTAATGTGTAACTTCACCTCTGACAAGCATCAGCTGCGCTCCGCCATAGAAACAATAACTGCCGGTGATGGCGGCTCAGCCCTGGCTGAAGCGATAGTAGTCGCCCGGGCTTTTGCCCAGTCGCCCGGCACTGAAGCCGATATTCGTAGCGCGGAAACACCCGCTCAACTGATATTATTCAGTGACGGGAGAATCCATGATGTAGACCAGATAGCGGTCGGCTCTGATGAGCTGATTTTTAACTGCATAGGAAAGTCTCCGCAAAATATCGGCATAACGGCCATGCAGGCCCGAAGGTCTTATGAAGATCCCGATGAAATAAGTGTTTTCGCAACCATAGCCAATTACGATACCGAGGAAACGACCTGCGATGTGCAACTCAGTGTAAACGATAATGTTCAGGCCATAAAGGCCGTAACTATTCCACCGCAAACAACGAGCAACACTACCGCTACTGCTCAACCCGGCAAGAGATCGATCGATTTTTCCTTATATGGTGTGGAGGCCGGAGTACTTGAAGTAAGACAGCTACAGCCTGACTCATTACCTTGTGATGATGCAGCCTGGGCTATTCTATCACCTCCAAGGAAACTTACAGTTCTTCTTGTTACTACCGGAAATATAGTGCTTGAGTCAGCCCTGAAAGCCTGTCCGCTTGCAGGGCTGGAAGTACGTTCTCCGGATGAATTTGAGGCGATGGACTTTGGAACTATTAGCATTGAACAGCCCTACGATGTTATTGTGTTGGATAATCACATACCCACTCAACTGCCTAAATGCCGTTATCTTGTCTTTGGTCATCCGCCGGAAGGTATCGATGTAGCAGCTCCCGAGCAACTGGAAAACCAGGTCATTGTCGATTGGAGGACAAGGCACCCGGTGTTGAAGTATGTCAATCTAATGAATCTCTTTGCGGCTAAGTGCTTCAAAATGACTTTGCCTCGTGATGCAGAAACCCTGGCAGAGTTCGGCCAGAGCCCTGCCCTGGCACTCGTACGGCGAACAGGGAGTATCTTTCTGCTTGCCGGCTTCGATATCCTGCAAACCAACTGGCCATTTGAACCAAGCTTTATCTTGTTCTGTTACAATGCCACTGCCTTTCTTGGAATGCAGGCAGGACAAAACCAGGAAACCAACCTGAAGGTAGGCCAACCTATTATAATTGAAGGTCTTGGACCGGAAACTCCGGCTGAAATCAGTGGTCCCGGATTTTCCGGAAATGAGATCAAAGCCAACGCAGCAGGTACCATTCGTTTTCCCGGTATTGATAAGGTGGGTGTGTACGGTTTGAACGTTCCCGACCAACCACTTAGGCTCTTTGCTGTCAATCTCCTTGATTTGCAGGAAAGTAATATCGAACCAATGCGTGAAATCATCCTTTCAGGACAACCGGTTCAGGCCCAGGATAACCCTATAGGCCGGTCGAATCTGCCGTTATGGCCGTTCCTTGTAGGAATAGCTTTAATACTTGCATTGCTGGAATGGTTAATATATAATTCCAAGGTGCGGATTTAATATGTAAAAGTTGCTTTTTGCGAGGTTTACAAATGTTACGCATTTGCCTGGCACTGCTGGTAATTTTAGTTTTGACCTTTACCGGCACTGCATCGGCTGACACGCCTTTCAATGTTGACTGCTTTTTCGGCTGGGGTGGTTGTTATCGTCCCATGGAATGGACTCCCCTGGAAATTGGTATCAGCAGCACACTTACTGAGCCTTTTGCAGGTTCCCTGAACGTATCAGCCAAACAGGATGGCCTAAACACCTTAAATATTACCCATACTTTCGTGCTTACGCCGGATATCCCTTTACATATACCTTTGGTCACAAAATTGGCCTTTGCCGCCGATAAATGCAGCGTGAGTATTTCCGACCAAAGCGGCCGAACACGCTGGCATCACGATTTCGAACTCTGGGATTTTTCCCCGAGAAACCGGGCACTGACCGCCATAGGAAAGAATGACTTGTTCATTGGGGTCATCGGTCGAAGAAAATTCGGCCTGTTAAGTTTATCTAAACAATCCGCCTGTAAATCGGAAACGGGCCGGGGGAAAGTTTTTTTAAAAGATAAACTCCCAAGGATGGTGCCCTGGGACTGGACGGGCTTCGTTTCTCTCGACCTGCTTATCCTCTACGACCCTGATTGGAACCTTTTTAACCAGAATCAATTAAATGCGATAGCACAATGGATATCCAATGGCGGCAAATTACTGCTTGTCCTTGGAAGCCATCCCCTCCTGGGAGAAAATCCAATCTCCGAGTTATTGCCGTTTGAGGTTAATGAAGCAAAGCAAATTACCATCAACACGGATAAACTCACGGATTGGGAATTGAACGCTGCCGGTTCGGAGTCTGTTGTGTGTTGGCCGTTAAATCCCAAACCCGGCGCTCGTTGTTACAAGACTGACAACACAGATAATGAAGAATGCATTTTTGCTACAGGATACGTTGGTTTTGGCCGCGTTGGCGTATTAGCATTTGATCCCTCCACTATGACCGAACTTCAGAAGACAAAAACGGCCCAATTCTGGATTAATCGTATAGCAGCAATCTTAGAAGATAGTGATATCAACGCCGAGTCCGGCACAAAAGAACAAACTCAAAGGAGTCAACGAAAGCCAAGACCGCCTGTTAGAGGGGCATATCGTGGGTTTGGCTCTCAGAGGAGTATCACACTCGCTGAAGACGACAAAGATGCCCGTGATAATCGCCAATATGAAAATCGATACGATATTGGCCGGGCCCAGGCCGGAAGTAATGCGGTCATGGAATATCTATACAGTATTTCTGAATTGCGGCCTTTAAGCATTTGGTGGGTAATACTGCTACTGACTCTCCTGGCGGTTTTATTGGGACCTGTAGATTATAAAGTGCTCAAACGTATGAACCGTCTGCCTTTGACATGGGTCACATCTGCTTTTTGGATTATCTTATTTACCGCCGGCGCCTATTATGGTGTACAGGCCCTTCGCGGTGGCAAAATGCAGTTTCGAATAGTTACAGTTCTGGATGGAATCAAGCACTCCAATAGTGGATGGTCCACCGCGTATTGCGGTTTGTTTGCACCTTACAGCGATGACTATAAGCTTAAGGATCTCGATGAAAAACAATGGTGGTCCGGCATCGCTCCCGCACAGGAGCATCTTTATGCTTACCGCCAACAAACAGGCAGCAGAAATATCTATTGCTTCCAGCATGATGGAAGTAACCTGCCCTATTCGTTACCAATCAACATATGGACAATGCAGTGCTTAATGAATGAATCGCCCGTACAGCAACTGCCTATTGACGCTAAGGTTGAACGCCGGGGAGATGAAATATTTCTTACAATCGTCAACCAGTTAGAAAGCCCAATAAAAAGAGGTTATGTCCTGTTTGATCAAAATCAGGCTGTCAGTTTTGGCTCTGTCAAGGGTTATTCAACGGGAGATTTTTCTGATAGTTTGAAACCATTTCAAGGCTGGGAGAGAACGGTCATCAGAAGTTCTGATGGAAGATATCGGTCCTATAGGGACGGTCAACAATCCGAGTTTAAAAATGAAACCGCCTTTTCCGCACAGGGATGTTTACAGCGAACTCAAACCATCAAGGTATACCTTGCAAAGGGAGCTACCGTAGTTTGTGCGGAATTTGACCGGGCTCCCGTATCGTTCGCCGTAAAGGGCCGTTCGTGCGAGTATAATCATACGCAACTGGTTCGTCTTGTTGTTTTTCCCGAATAGATAATAAGGAAATAAGAATGATTGAAACGAAGCGTCTCACCAAACATTACGGGAATTTAGCGGCGTTGGTCGACCTGGATCTGGTCATCGAAGCCGGCGATATTTTCGGTTTCATAGGCCCCAATGGGGCCGGAAAAACCACTACCATGCGCATTTTAGTTACCTTGCTGGAGCCCAGCCGAGGTCAGGCATTCATTGATGGCTTGGACATAACTAAAAAAGGTAAAGAAGTTCGCAGAATAGTTGGATATATGCCCGACTTTATGGGGATCTATGATGACCTCAAAGTATTTGAATACCTTGAGTTCTTTGCAGCTGCTTTCAGCATTGAACCCAAGAAACGAAAGTCCATCGTCGAAGGTGTTCTCGAATTGACCGACTTGCAGAGCAAAAAAAGTTTTACGGTCGATAGTCTCTCTCGTGGTATGCAGCAACGCCTTGGCCTGGCCCGTGTACTCATTCACGACCCAAAGGTACTGATTCTGGACGAGCCTGCCAGTGGTCTCGATCCACGTGCTCGCATTGAAATTAGAGAGCTGCTCCGTGAACTCAAGCGCATGGGAAAAACCATTATGATATCCAGCCATATACTAAGCGAACTCGAGGAAATCTGTGACCACATCGGCATTATTGAGCACGGCCGGTTGGTATTCAGCGGCACGATGGAGGAAATTCGGCGGCTGATGGGTGTCCAAAGTAAAGTCCGTGTGCGTGTAGCCAATAATCAACAACACGCGATTGAACTGCTCTCAGCCCTGCCTGATGTTGAAGATGTTCAATCCACAGGGGTCTATATCGCCGTTACTCTTCGCAAGGACCGAAACACCGACGGCATCATCGCTCGCACACTGGTAAACGGTAACATAGATATTGTGTCGCTCGAACCTCAGCAGGTCAAACTTGATGAGGCGTTTCTGAAGTTAACCAAAGGTATTGTTCACTAATACAACAGATAAGGTGAGCAATCATTACAGTAAGCAGTAAGAAGCGGTCTAAAGTTAAGGATTGATTGTACATGGCTGTGGCACTGGTCAATTCGTTTTCAAGATTCATTAATCCTTCCTGGTTGACCGGGCCAATTTTCGACAAGGAACTGCGTGTTTCCAGCCGCAGACGACGAAATTATGTCCTCCGTTCCGCTTATCTTTTAGTACTCATCTTTCTTGTAGCTGGCGCCTGGTCTATTGCTCTTTTAAGGGGCTCAGGAACCTCTGTCGCTTTGCGGGTATCACGCATGGCTGAAGTTGGCAGATATCTTGTTCTGATGATAACATGGTTTCAATTTTTGACCGTCCAGATTCTTGCCGCGGTTATGTTCAGCAACTCGATTAGTGATGAAATCCGCCGGGGCACGATCGATATTCTCATGACCACACCGATAAACTGTGTGCAGATCGTTCTGGGAAAGCTGTTTAGCAAACTGTTTCAGTTGTTTCTGGTGCTGGCTGTAAGTCTGCCTTTATTGGCCGTCATTAGAGTTTTCGGTGGAATCCAGTGGGATTATGTCGTCTCCGCTTTGAGCGTAACTGTTACAGCAACTGTTTTTGTCGGATCTTTGAGCATGTTTTTGTCTACAAGGTTTCGCCGTTCTTATCTTGTCATCCTGATTATGACCACCTTTTTAGTCGTTGCTTATCTATTCATGATTCCGCTATCAGTCTTTCGCGGTTCAAACAACATCCTGATGAGAGTTATACTGCATATCAATCCTTTCGCAGTGACAATGGGGGGCGCTTCAATGTTCATGCTTTTTGCATCAGCATTCAGGATGCGAAGACATGCGCTCGAATCCTTTTTAGGAACTAACGTCGGGAGAAAACTACCTATCTGGAAGAGAAACCTCTCCTCAGCTTTTAAAAGCAATAGCTCTTTTCACAAAACCCGTCCCATCAGGCCGGTCACCGGCTCACCAATCTTCTGGAAGGAGCTGCCAAAACCATTTTCCAAATCTCTCAGATCAAATGCAATTGTACTCGGTATTTTCTTACTTCTTTTATTCATCTTTTGTTACCTGGCTTATTTGTTCAATGCGTTTTCCAGCCCCATGCCTGTCGCAATGATATTCTATAGCATGTTCACAAGCGGCATTTGGATGATTGCCACTATTCGCACGGCCGCAATGGCTGCAACCAGCATCACAAAAGAAAAGGAGGCACGGACTTTGCCCCTCCTTCTTGGTACCTTGCTCGAGCCAAAGCAGATTATTCAAGGGAAAGCTTTGGCCGCTTTATGGCGAAACTCACCTGCTTGGCTCATCTTGATTTTGGGCACACCCGTCTTTTACATTCTGATGATTGCTCTTCAAAAAGCAAAAGATAATATGGTTTTATACTTTTCTTACATCATCTTTGGTCCGCTTGGAGTCGTTGCAAATGTAATATTTTTGATCGGCCTCGGAATGTATTTTAGCACGCGGCTCAAATCGAGTACTGCCGCGGTAATGGCTACCATTGGCTCGCTGTTTGGTTTTTATGTTGTACGTCAGTTTATGTTTACGTTTCTCTTTGCTGTCCTGGCTTTCCTGGGCGTGATGGTGATGGGAAATATGCAGGTTGCATTTATATTTAATCCGATTGTTAAAATGGTTTTCAATGCGGTAGTCGGCATAGCACTTCTCTGGCGGGCAAAGTGCAGATTGAGGCTGGATGTCTTCTGACTCATTTATGAATATTGGCTTGAGTAAATATGTTCGCTACATTCTAAAACCTTCCTGGCTGACCGGGCCTATTTTTGATAAGGAATTGAGGGTCTCCAGCCGTAGAAGAAGAAATTACGTCCTCCGGTTCGCATACTTAGCCATTTTAACTGTCTTTGTTGTTTTAGTCTGGCACAGCATGGTCAAATTTCAAGGGGCCGCGGCATACCGAATTTCACAAATGTCCGAAGCCGGCCTTGCCATAATTACAACCATAATCATGTTCCAGTTTGTTGCCACTCAATTGATTGCAGTGGTCATGCTCAGCACTTCCATCAGCGATGAAATCTACAATCGCACTCTTGGTGTGCTCATGACTACACCCATCAATAGTTTTCAGATAGTCATGGGCAAACTTTTCAGTAAACTCCTGCAGATAATACTGCTTTTAGCCATCAGCCTGCCGCTACTGGCTACTGTGCGCGTGTTTGGCGGTGTACCCTGGGATTACGTTATTTCAAGCGTTTGTATTACGCTCACAGCGGTCATCTTTGCCGGTGTCTTGAGCCTGTACTTTTCAATCGGCGGCCGCCGGGCCTATGCGGTCATTCTCAAAACCCTTTTCACTCTCGGCACTCTTTATCTGTTCATTCCAATCATGCTGGTTTTGGTATCCCGGAGTCTTGCGCCTGTTATTCGCCAGCCGCTTATATACTCTACCATCTTGACGCTTCCCAATCCCTTCGTGGTCATGGAATTCAACACTGTGGCAATGATGTCTCCGGGAGGGATGGGGATTATGCCTGTCCAGTTCCTATGGCCCCTTCACTGCGGAATTATGCTCGGCGCCTCTGTACTTTTGCTTGCCTGGTCGATGAGGATTGTGCGCAGAGTTGCTCTGCGTCAGGCCGCCGGCCAACTTGACCTAACCACCAAAAACAAACATAAACTTCAAAAAAAGCTATCACTCAAAACGGTAATACCGCATGGGCAGTCCGGGCTTATAAGGCATGTAAAAGGCTCACCCGTGGTTTGGAAGGAACTGAGGGCCCCGATCATTCAAGGTGGCAGGAAGAAAAATATCATCGGTCTTGTAATTACTATAGTTGCTCTGCTGATAACTTATGCTTTAAATATGAAGGAAAAACTCCTGGACGAAGATTTTGCTCATATTGCATACACTTTGATCTTTGTTATTATTGGTTTTATTACTAATATAGTTCTTTCAGCCACTACTATCACCACCGAAAAGGAAACACGTTCCTGGCCTATTTTGTTGGCCACCTCTATGGGCGATTGGCAGATTCTTATAGGAAAGGCTGTAGGTGTATTCCGTAGATGCCTTCCCATCTGGCTCTTACTGGCCGGCCATCTTGTTCTTTTCGTTACAGTAAGATATATTCACCCAATCGCTATAGTGCATCTGGCTATACTCGTCACCTGGATTGTTGTATTTCTCTCCGGCTCGGGCCTCTACTTCAGCGCCCGTCTAAAACGTACTACCTCAGCGGTGGTCGCTAATTTTGCCTTGGCCCTGACCCTATGGGCAGTTATTCCCCTACTGCTCGGACTGGGAGCGACAATCAACAACGAAACCGATTTCCTGGAAACGTATATATTGGCCAATCCCGTGGTGCAGACCGTTATTATTATGGAAGGAGCCGGCGGTAGTCGAAATGCAATGAGCAATCTTTCCAATCTTAATTATAACTGGCCAAGTGGCGGTGATTACAATGTCTGGTCTACAACAAGCATCCTGCTGATTACGATGCTAATCTATATGTCCATGGGATTGTTATTTGCATGGCGGGCCAAGTGCCGTTTTCGACGCAATATCTTTTAGTTCCTATTTTTGATTATGACAACAGCATTGATAAATTTTGTTTCAAAATTGCTAAGCCTGTCCTGGTTGACCGGTCCTATTTTCGATAAAGAGCTGCGAGTCTCAAGCCGCAGGAGAAGAAATTACGTACTCCGGTTCGGTTATCTGGCACTTTTCACCGTTATCCTGGTTTTCATCTGGCTCAATGAGGTTAGGTATCTTGGCTCTGCGGCATATCGAATATCGCGAATGGCCAAAGCCGGACAGACCATTACCTTATTCATCATCTGGTTTCAGTTTTGCACTATCCAGCTTATTGCCATTATTATGCTCAGCACTTCTATCAGTGACGAAATCGACAATCGCACACTTGGCCTGCTCATGACCACCCCCGTCAATAGTTTTCAGATCGTAATGGGCAAACTCTTCAGCAAGCTCCTGCAGATAATATTGCTTTTAGCCATCAGTCTGCCGTTACTGGCTATTGTTCGTATCTTTGGTGGTGTGCCCTGGGATTATATTATCTCCAGCCTTTGCATAACACTGGCTACTATTATTTTTGTTAGCTCGCTCAGTATGTTTTTCTCAATTTATTTCCGAAAAGCCTATGTCGTCATTATTATGACGATTCTGTTTATCGGTGTGCTGTTCGCATTGCTGCCGTTTTTGTGCTTTATGACTTTTAAAGATATGATATCAAGCGAAGATAAACTCATCTCTATAATCTTTCAGACAAATCCTTATGGTATCATGATGTTTAACACTATCTTTATGGAAAATCCACGCAGTCTTGGCAGGATATTTTTTTCCTGGCCTTTGCATTGTGTAATTATGCTTGTAAGCTCTGCAGTTTTGTTGTCAGTGTCTTTCATTAAAGTTCGTAAAGTTGCCCTGCTTCAGGCAACCGGGCAACTCGGCAGATTCTCAAGAAAAAAGCCCGCCGATGGTGCTATTAAATCCAAGTCGAATATTTCCGCAATAAGGCCGGTGGGCAAACTTGCCTTTCTGTGGAAGGAACTGAGGACTCCCTTTTTCGGGCGAAGCAAAATCATTGCTATTATCGTGATTTCCATATCCCTTATTCTGCTCTTACTGACATATGTCCTCGTAGCCGTCGAAAACGGATTGGACGATCTGGGTGTGCAAGCATCATTCTTGGCAATTCTTGGAGTCGTAGGGGGGCTGTTTGCTGTTGTTATACCTGCTGCGTCTGTCACATCAGAAAAGGAATCGCGCTGTTGGCCTTTACTCTTGGTTACAACATTGAGTGACTGGCAAATACTATTGGGTAAAATTATTGGTACATTGCGCCGCTGTGTGCCCACATGGTTTTTGATGTTCGGACACTTGATTGTGTTTACACTCATCGGATACATTCATCCTGTTGCGCTGATACATATCCCCATTTTAGTGACGTGGGTAGTTATATTTTTTCTTGGAACGGGTATTTACTTTAGTTCTCGTTTCAAACACACAACTACAGCGGTTATTATGAATTTCACCTTCGCTGCTATAATCTGGGGTCTTGTGCCACTGCTGATGTTCCTTTATGCCGGAATCACACACACAAGTGATAACTTTGCCGAAGAATACATGAACATTAATCCTCTATTCCAGGGTGTTGTTATCCTGGATGGAACTTGTGGTAGACGGCTTGCGCAAAGAAATGTTACAGAATTGCGCTATCACTGGACCCACAAAAACAGAAATCCCATTGAATCAACCGGTTTCTTGTTCAGTTCTATGCTTGGATATATGCTAATCGGCTCTTTGTTTGCATGGCGGGCCAAGTGCCGATTCCGAAAAAATATCTTTTGACCTGTCCTCGAGGCACAACTTATGGCTCGTGTTTTACTGGAAAACGTTAGCAAGGTTTTTGATAAACATGTTATCGCCGTCTCCGATCTCAGTTTGGAAGTAGACGACAGCGAGTTCATGGTAATTGTCGGGCCCAGCGGCTCCGGAAAAACCACAATTTTAAGAATGATTGCCGGACTGGAAAAAGCCACCTCCGGAAATATCTATATCGAGGATACTTTGGTTAATGATGTTCCTCCGCGAAATCGTGATATCGCTATGGTGTTCCAGAATTACGCTTTGTACCCACACATGAATGTCTATGAGAACATTGCATTTGGGCTCAAAATGCGTAAGTTCTCAAGGGAAGAAATCAATAGGCGAGTTAAAGAAGTCTCTGCTCTTCTGGGCATAGAGCACCTGCTTAGTCGAAAACCAAAAGCCCTCTCCGGCGGGCAGCGTCAGCGGGTTGCTGTTGGCCGCGCTATTGTTCGCAGTCCAAAAGTATTCCTGTTCGACGAACCCTTAAGCAATCTCGATGCTGGATTACGTGGGGCCACTCGGGCGGAACTAAAAGCCCTGCACCAAAAATTGCAGACTACCTCTATCTATGTCACACACGACCAAACGGAAGCTATGACCCTGGGTGACCGTATCTGTGTGATATATAATGGCATAATTCAGCAAACAGCTTCTCCGATAGAGATATATGAACGGCCGATTAATAAATTTGTCGCCGGTTTTTTTGGTTCACCGCCTATGAATTTCTTTGCCGGACGGGTGAAGTTTAATGGCGATATTCCATGCTTTGTGATTGGTAACGATACCATAACTTTACCCCGGCGACTGAAAATTCTTTTAGCTGATTATTCCGACAAGAAAATGATAATGGGTGTAAGGCCGGAGAGCCTCTCCCTTTGCCGGTTCTCCAATCAGGCTGGCAATACGATTGGTGCAGTCGTTGACATAGTTGAACCATTGGGAAACCGAGTTGATATCTACCTGACCAACAACACCGGCACCAAATTTATCGCCAACACAGACCCGAACATCGACATTAATGTACGAGATGTGGTAACAGTGCGTATTGACTCCGAAAAGATTCACATCTTTGAGCCTGAGGAAGCTGGTAAGAATATTACATTATCTGACAATGCATTACACTGATGCAGTATTCGGAACACATAACTCTCCAAGCTCAAAAACTTTTTGGCGGTTGCGTTCACTGTCACCTTCAAACCTATGTCAGCTTACTGTTCAGCTAAAATTGTCACTGTCTTTATCGCTTGTGTACAAAAGCAGCTGTAATGCTCCCCGGATGGGGGCGAAGAACATAACTCAGGAATTTGCTGATCTTTATTTGCCTTTGTTTATCCATGACTAAATGATCTTACTGCAATGCAGGCTCTTATCAAAGCTGCGGCGCATAAAATAAATGCCCACCACACCTGCAGTCAGAAGCACCAAAACCAGGCACAGCCAATTCAAACATTTCACCAAGCTTATTTGCTAACTGACATTCAAGCTCTCGCGGTCCACCAATAGTAATCGCCCCGAGCATCTCCGCCTTGGCCGACAGATAATCAATATGCCAGCGCAGAATTTTTTCCTTCCTGCTGTGACGTTCAAGTCTTTTCGAAAGATTCCGCTGTGCACTTCCAACGTAGAAGTAAACTCCTCGGCGAAAACGAAACCTCCCGAGTCGGCCCACACGAATCTTGAGATTCTTTGCAACAAACAATACTGCAATATATATCCCGGTATCCAAACCGCCCTGCTACTTCAACCAATTCTTCACTCATCCATCCCCCTGTGCGCCACCGCATCCTCATCAACCCAATCCTCCTCTTCCCAGCTCATCACCTTCCTCCCTGGTACTTTCCGAGTTGGCCCCGCCTTATACAATGGGCATGACTTAGGACCATAACAAAACGTCTCGTACCGATACCGCTTCTTCGATGGATTCCATTGATCAATAATCATCTCTACAGCCATCCGACATCCCCACATGCAGCTTGAACATTTACTCTCATAAGTTCGAGCATCAAGCCTGCGATGCTCTCTTGCTCGATAAGTCTGCAAATCCGGCGGCACATCCAACCATGGCGCACCTTGTGATTGTTCTTGCTCTCCACGTTCCAGTACCCTCAGTTTACTGACCTTATAAAACTCCACCACCTCTATCTGTTTATCCTCTATCGGCATACACAGCCCAGATACGATATCACCCACATGAAATCCATGCTTTGCATGCGAACCTTTACTGATACCGACAATGAATTCTCGCTCCTCACCGTTGATCGTCCCTCTCACTCTCAGCGCATAGCCCAAATAGGCATGACTACGCTGATCAAAAGATCTCAACATCCTAATACGCGGCTGTACTGATGTCAGCATCCCTTGCCAAGCCACTTTATCAGGCTTATCTATCTTAAATGGCTTATTTCCCATATAAAACCGATATTCCTCACTATTCCCATTCTATGTCAACACCAGCATAATGCAACCGTTTACGAGCATTATGATATGGACTGACAAATTCTTCTTCCAGATTTTTGACCAACCCTGTATGGATCGACCGGAGTTTATTTATAAGACTCTGCCGCTCCTCCTTTGACATAAATCGTGGATCAGCACTCATAGCAGCAACATGAACTCTCCCGCCGACCTCCAGTAGATTAGCAATACCCTTGAAAGGCAGTTCGAAGCTCTCTGGTATAGCTCCCGTCTTTCTTGTAAAAGCCTCGGGCGTCCCGGCTTTCAGAGCAATCCTCGTGTGAACCTTCTTGAAACGAGATATCTGCCCGGCGTATCCAGCATCAGCTCCTAATAGTATCCCGTTAGTCTCAAGAATGAATGTACGGAACTGGGACTTTTCCACCAATGACAGCAATTCAAATAGATGCGACCTGCCCAGAGTAGGCTCAGCACCAGATAAGCGCAACTGATAAACACCTGCTTTACGTGCTGCCGACAAAAGTTTCTGAAATGCCTCCTCCGGAGAAGCAAAAAAGCCGTATTTCTCAGGAAAATCCCTCCCCCAATTAGCCCAACAGAAAATGCAGCGCAGGCAACAACCACAGGTATAGCCAGTTGCAATTCCACCATAGAAACGCTGACTGCCAAACTTCGTATACTTACGGCGATTACCATCGCATATAATCTTCTCCGTTCTTTCCGCAAGCTCGATCGGGTCAAATGGAGTGAATCCAGGTTTCAGGTATCTAACGTAATCGTCACTTGCTGCCTTCATCGTTGTCCTGCAACTCCTTCTGACTTTCAAGATAGCCCCTATCTCCCAATCCTGTATATATGAACACCCAAAGGATCAAACTCATCAGCAAACGCTCCGCTCGTAGCCTTGAGCACCCGATCCTCGTCTATGACCTCAATTCTGGTACCGGCTTTGAGTCCTTCTACCTTAATTACCGCTCGCCCGGCTCTCTGCCTCGGATCAAAGTTAACTGCGAAAAGATAAACTTGTCCGTCGTATTCCCTGGCCATAATGTCACCCCTAAGCTGATCTTCAAGCTGAATACTTGTCTTTACCCCGGCAGTATCAGACAGAATCATAGGCGCCAGACGTGTAATCTGGTCGTTGATCTCGGTCATTGCTTTGACGTTCTGGGGCGGCACGCCGAACTGTTGGTATTCCGGCTTCCAGATATGGGTGAAATACCCAATTGCATTTGCGCCACGACAGATAGCCATCCAGACCTCTGCCCTGATGTGCATCGGCATTACAGATTTTTGCCTTTCCAGAGCACCGGTCCACTGGCCACCACGGCTGGTTTCAATCCAGGCATATAACGGCCTATTCTCAGCAAGTCTGCGCAGCTCTGCAGTACCATCATGGACCAGATGAAGCCACTCGGGCTTGTTCCAGCCGTAAATGGGGTAAATATCATAACCAATCACATCAGTTGCCTTGATATAATCCGGATATAACCTCGTACGCTGCTCATCTGACCACTTCTTGAAGAAAGGTAGGAAGTGACCGGTTACTGTCATAAAAACCGGACGGGAGGTATCCATTGCCTTGATATCGATGTAATGCTCCATCACCTCGGAAGGCATTGCCCGGGGAACCTGCCGTGGAGGCGAAAGCAACACGTTGTTGCCTTTGCCGTCAAAACCTTCGATTTCACTGACAGAACCCCAAACCTGCCCACCGGGATAGGACGAGTTCACTTTGAAGGTAAGTTCTCTTAGTGTAATGGGCGCCTCCAAAACTATCTCTTGCATGCCTTTCTGATTCTTGAATGTTGTCCGTGCGATCTCCTTACCATTGCTCATAAATGAAACATCTTTGGCTACAGACAACCCCTTTGAAATGGTAAGCCAGATTCCCAATCGCCGGATTTCAACAGCTTTATCCATTTTTAGGGTGAACTCTGCCCCTTCGAGCGGGTCAAGAACCGACCAGCTATGGGTAACTCCATCGAAAATCTTCCACAAAGGTGTCTTCTTGTTGATTCTGAGTTTCTTAGAGGCAATGATCTCGGTATCACTTACCAAACGGGGCAGATCGGGCTCATCTCCGTGAATGTACCCCAGTAGCGATGAATTGCCTTTCAACTGTCTGTCAAACGGCATCACACCATATAAACCGGCCTTTTCAACCAGGATCATGTATTCTGTCACATCTTTGGTTCCACCCGAACCGGACCAGTAGCCTGCCACAGTGTTAATTCCGGCTGAACGTGCTAAAGGGAAATTTTCCGGGTCTTGTAACCAGATCATGATGGGAAAGAACGGTTTCTGGTTCACCATGATTGCCCGGTTCTCATTTATACCGACAATCTGAATCGGTGCGAGTTTCTGCCGGCCAACGACCGATGTTGTTAACCAGCTAAAAAGTAGACATGTGAAAACTACGCTTCTCTTCATGATCTTCCTTTCCATCGCTAATTCAGGAGCAGTTACACAACACCCACCTCTGTTTCAAACCGTACAGCATTAATTCTTCACTATGATATCACAGGGCTCTTATAATACAAGTGCCCTTGACCACTATATCTACCAAATACTCCTTACCGTAAAGCTTCGCAACCAGCAAAAAATTTCCTTCTTCGTACATCCTCTTTCAATCCAGCAGAACTACTCTGATGGCGTTCCGCGGATTACTTACCAATAAATGTTGTAACGGAACTGATGGGACACAGCAAGGCGGAGACAAACCTGGGGTACTACAATCAAGTCGACAAAAACCATAAGAAAAAAGCTGCAAGAGGAATCCAAAAGCTTCTCGAAAGTGCCGAAGACTCAAAAAAGACTGACACCAGACACACACTCAGCGTACTTTCACATCGAAATGGGGGTGTTAAACAAATGAAACACGAAAGGCAAGCACTTATAAATCAAGAGGTTAGAAGAATGGAGCCAATGGGATTCGAACCCACGACCTCTTGCATGCCATGCAAGCGCTCTCCCAACTGAGCTATGGCCCCGAAGTAAAACAATATTATC
>SMTZ1_10003037_pt1 | contig 16924 bp, 12 predicted proteins | sample DeeMarSWOR136_30_FD_25667 | JGI IMG/M metagenome (IMG submission 25667)
AAGCCCAATAACCCAATAATCCATCTTTCAAGGGAAAGCTGGTAGAGTTACTATTAGTCATTTGATTGCTTGCATATCCACCCATACTTGACGATACACTTAGTCCGATGAAAAATAAGACTAATGTAAAGACCAAGCTTCTTTTTAATAATATTTTTCTCATTTTATTGTACCTCCCTTATTTTATCTATTTAATGTAATTATATAAATCATATTTAAAATTATTGTTAAAAAAAGACATCGTAAATATAAGTTAAATATTATAATTTCATTTTTATGTAGTAATAAAATAGGATGAATGCTCAATCTTCTGATTGGAACATTTAAGATAAAAAAAATCTTTTTAATGTGTATAAAAGGAAAATAAATTTGGGCGCTTGCAAACCTTATTTTTAAACTAAACTTGTTAACATAATACGTAGGATATAATAATAAGGCGTTTTATATTCCAAGCAATCGTGGTCTTGCAAATATAAGTCTTCCTATTACAAGTACTAGTTGCTTATGGGTAAACTCTTTTTCACCGATAGTTGCTGTAACTGTAACTTTTGCTAGGCCAAATCTAAGTATAATTGATTTTCCAGGTGTACATACTACCTGTTTATCACCTTCTCCAAGGTTTTCAATTATTCCACTTGCATTAGCATTTATTCTCTTAAATAATAATCTAAATATTCCTCCGTTTACTGTTATATTCCATTTTATATTTGATATATTTCCTGCTCCAGCGTTTTTAATAGTTGCACATACTTTACCTATACTAAAAGCTTTTAATCTTATTTTGAGCTTAGCTTCAGAAATAATATCTACGTCAAAAGAGCTCCAATTACTTTTTGATTGATGAGTATCTTGAGCTTGTATTTTAATTGTATACGTTCCTGTATCTAACCAGGAATGTGATTTAGTTACAACTTTACCTGATTCGTATGGTATAGACCAATCTTCATATGTGCCATCTCCCCAATCTACGTAATATCTTATAGTATTCCCTTCTTTATCAATTGAGAAAAAAGTGTAGGTTAAGGTTTCCCCAACACTGCCACTTGTTGGCCCATCAATTATTGGATCAGATGGTGGATCATTAGGTGTTTTAACATCTATAAATGCTGATCCTCCCCCACCTTCCCCTGTTCCACCGGTACCATTGTCAACCCAATATGCTCTATAAGTCCTACCATCCTTTTGAAGAGTAAAATAGCCAGAATTGAATCCATTTTCTATATTATTTTCTAATGGGTCAAAAACTCCCCATCCTTCTTCACCATCAAAAATATCTGAACCTGTGATGAAATATGTTATTTCATCATTTGTCTGACTGTCCACTTCGACAGTTACCCAAGTATCTGGCATTTCATTTGTATGACAATTATCACAATACTGTATTTCCGTAACATTTGTTGGGGCAAAAGGATATTCAGGTGTTTTATATAACAATATTCTATTATTAGTTTCTGCCGAGGTTGAATTAATAGTAATAATTGTAAAAGTTACTATAGCAATTAAGCAGATATATATGAAAATTACAAATTGATTTCTTTTAAAAGTTGCCTTAGTTGCTTTATGATTTTTATAAAAATCTTTATTTTTGTTCATATTATCACATTTAATAAACGATAATATATTTATAAACTTTAATTAATATTTAAAAGTTTTGTAGCGGGGGATATTTTAAAGCCCTTTTTAGTCAAATATATTCAATTTTTAGATATTTATTGCAAAGCTAATTGCAATATATGGATTAATTAAATATTATCTAATTAAGTAATATAATAATAGACTATCTCTGATTCTAATCATTTAATACAAATATAAATATAAGAGCTAGTTTTACAAGTTCATATATGGCAACTGGAAATCTTTTAATATATCTTAGTCTCCTTTTAGCTATTGTAGGAATTATTACTTCTTTTCTTCGTTTGAAAACAAAAGAAGATAAATTTCTCATATATTCAAGAATTGTTACAATATTTTTATTTACCACGGTTTCTATTGTTCTTGCATATCTTTACATACTATTCATTACAGCTGATGTAAGCATTAATTATGTCTGGCAATACACTAGTGTCACTCATCCACTTCATTACAAATTTGCAGGGGTACTAGCAGGCATGGCAGGCTCCCTTCTTTTTTGGATTTGGGCAGTAATTACTCCCTGGTTTTATGAGGAATTAAGAACAATAAAGAAGCCTGTAAATGAAGACAATAGAGATTGGATGAGGATTGTTCTATTTATAGTTATAACGATTCTGATTTTCATTCTAATTCTATATGACCTCTTTAAACCGACTGCTGCCAACCTCCTCATTTTATATCCCAATGGTCAGAGCTTGAATCCATTATTACAAACAGAACTCATGGTGATACATCCCTTCATTGTATTCCTGGCATATGGGATTCTTGCTTTACCCTTTTCAGCAGCACTTGCCTATCTAATCACAGGGCATAAAGAGTGGATTTCTTATTCTCTTAAATGGAGTAGGATCGGATGGGTTTTACTAACACTTGGTATAGGTCTTGGCGCTCTTTGGGCTTATGTTGTTCTAGGTTGGGGAGGATATTGGGCCTGGGACCCTGTAGAGACCTCTTCTCTTTTACCTTGGATAATACTTACTGGTTTTCTTCATACCCAGCTGATGTATAAAAGAAAAAAAGACTATTCAATTTTAGCCCCAGTTTTAGGAGTATTTTCATTTATTCTTATAATCTTTGCAACCTTTGTCACACGGGCAGGTGGATTATGGGTCTCTGTACATACATTTGGACAGGCAAATGTCCAGATAGATCCATTCCAGCGTTTTATGAGTATACTTGGTGAAAGTAAAACTGTTTTAATTTATATGATATTTATAATCATCAGCTTGATAATTACTGTTTTTCTTATTATTTATCGTTATAAGAAGATTAAAAAAAGCATTAAAGAGCAATATTTTACTGTTTCTGAATTAATAAGCGATGATATACTCATGTTAGTTTCCGTTTTTTTATTTATTATAATTACAATTGTTACCTTTTTAATTTTAACTATGGGTGTAAACGGGTTGAATCCAAGAGATTTCGATATTAAGGTAGGGATATTGAGTCTCATAATGTCATTGGTATTGATATTCTGTTTGCTGTGGAAATATACCGGGCGAAGATGGATAACAATAATTGGGGGATTAACATTCATTGCATCAGTTTTAAGCTTCGTTTTATTTCCAAATAATAGAATTGTCGCTTTATCCTTTCCTATACTTGTTGTTGCGCTAGTAGGAGCAGGTTATAAGGTAATCAGAAGTTTCAATATCAGACAATTACGGAAATCAATAACAATAGTATCTGCCCAGTTTATTCACCTTGGAGTTATCCTCATATTGTTGGGTTATGTAGGAAGCAACTTTTTACTTACAGAAAATAATATTACTTTGTCTCTTGAAGGTACTGAAGAGGGAATAAATGGATATACCTTTTATGTCACAGATTTTGGTAAAGTTGATGGTATTAATTATGTTGAAATTGATGTTGACCACCGCAATTATGTCTATCAAACAGAATATGTTGATGTCAAAATCTCAAAAGAAGGTAACATCATTGGAAATGAGAGGCTTATAATGATAATCTCAACTTCTCTAATAAACGGTGAAAATAAATTATTAAGGAATGAAATAAAGGTTTTAGGCACTCTTATTGAAGATATATATCTAACATATAAGCAAGCAAATAAAGATAATGAAGGCAAGATTGAGAGTGTTGAGATAGATGTAAAAATTCTACCTCTCATGAATTTATTATGGGGCGGAATGTGGCTAATGATTATTGGAATGGTTCTTAGAATCGCCTCTGAAAAGAAAATGCTAAAGCAAATAGACATAGAAAAAAAGATAGATGAGGATGAAAAAAAGATTAAAAGTGAAAAATATTACGAAAATCTTCTTGAGGAGGAACTGAAAAAATAGAAACTATAAATAAAAGGATTTTTCAAACTATGTTTACCCTTCTTTACTTTGTTGAGGTAAATCTATTGATTCTTGATTAATTTCTTCCTCAAATCCATCTTCTAATTCATTAGAGAGCTCAATGATTCTTTGCAGTTTATCTGGAGGTATAGTAGCATTTAATTCCTCAGCAAAAGCTTTTATATCTTCTGTATCTAAAGATTCATCAACGAGGCGTGCAAATTTAAACAAAGCATTAGTAATATTATTTTTTCCTTCGATAAAATTTTTATTTTGTAAATTGGTTGTGGAACCAGACATTCTTTCAAGCAGTAATTCTCTCTCTGTTCTCATATCTTTGTACCACACTGGATAGTTCTTTCTTACATACTCACGTGGGAGTTTTCCTGTGAAAAAAGCACATCTTAAAGCTAATATGTCGTGCTTTCTTATAGTTATCAAAAAATGAAAAAGAAGTACCAAAACACTTAACCCTGCTGGAATAACATGAACAAGTGCAAGATCACTTGATAAAAAGTTCAAATAGTATAAAACTCCAGTTAAAGTGGTCAAACCAAGTATGTAAACAATCGCTAAATATACAATCCTCTGTCTTCCAAAAAATTTTCCAGAATTACCAAAGCTTTCTCTACGAGCCAATCCAATAAGGTACATTCCAGAGTGTAAGAATGCCTTAAAATCCCGAAGTGTTTGTTTAGGCAATATATCTTTTTTCTTTGAAAAGATGTGAATTATCAGATGAAACAGCCCAAGAACAGCAAATGCAAAACCGAACCATATATGGATGTTTTGAGTTCCTTCAAAAGTAGGAATCAGTTTGTTGCCATAAATTCTAAAATTTAAAAAAAGCCAATCTCTCATGAGAAACAAACCTGAAACAGCAACAACGCCAAGAATTAATGTGAAAGCCCACATCTCAAAGATTGTTATTGGCTTATACATCTGAATTTTATTTGAAGATAATAATCCTCTTTTTGTTTTCCTAAAAATTTCATCGATATCTGGTTCTTTAAAAAACACTATCTTATCTTTTCCAACTTTATGAAATGGGATTTCACTGATACTTTTTTCTAAAAAAGGTTTAGTTTTAATCTTTTTATCAATTTTTTTATATACTGGAGTTTCCTCAATAATTCTTTCTTCTTTCTTTTTTATTTCAACTTCTGTAGATGCTTCCTTTGGTTTAACCTTTAAAAACTCAGGTTTCGAAATATCGGGCTTTTCAACCTCATAAAGATCATTAGTGCTAGAATAATCATCATCATATTGTTTTGTTTTAGGTTTGGTTATTTTCTCATCTTTTTTATGAATGATAAATTTTGTTTCAATGCTATCAGGTTTTTTAGTTAAAGACTCTGAAGACGGTGTATAAGATTCACTTCTAGGTGATTCACTTGATAATCTTCTACGTTTTGATTCTTTAATCTTAGAATCATAAAGATCATCTATGATTTTGTGTAATTTTTCCAAGTTTTTTATCTTAGATTTTTTACGCTTAGACATATATTACTCTCAATTTGTTTTGTTATCGATAGATAGTATTTCCCAATATTTTGGAATTTTGTATGTTAAATTCATTTCAAATTTTTTACTCCTTTTTATATTTTAATTTAATGAGTGAACAGATCTTAAATCATCATGGCATCCCGAGTCCGAACAAGTAGTCAGATATGAATCATGATCAGATGGACTATCATGGCAAGATTCGCATTTGCTAAAATCGATCATTAAAATTTCATGCTCAGTATGGCATTCAATACATTGAAGTGAATTATGTAATTCACGATTAAGTCTTGTGAATTCATCAATATGACAGTAGGAGCAAAAGTCTTTTGTGATACCTAAGAAATCAATATATGATACCTCTCTACGATCATGAATAGTTGCTTCTTTATTATAAGTGTTGTGACAACTACCACAATCATCAAAAGGTGAGGTTATTTGATGAGGATCTATTATTACCTTATGTTCGGAGTGACAATCGATGCATCCATTGCTTCCATAGATTTCTAATGCCTCTGGTGTGAAACTTAAATCATAAGCTGTAGATTCTGCAATATGGCAATTAGCACAAACAATTTCAGAAAACAAAATACCTGAATCAAAACCAGGTTGTAAATGTATTGTCGTTGTGTCATGACAAACTGAACAATTAGAGGTTGCTTCATCATGTCCAGTTGCCAAAATATGACAAGAATCTAAACAATTATTAAATTTTATGCTTAAAATATTATGTTCAATGTGACATTCTAAACAATCATCTGATTCGTGTTCCCCTAACCTAAGCCGTTCAATATCATCTCTATGACAGTCAGAGCAAAAATCCGTATTTATTAGCTCAGGATGTTCAAGAAAAGATATAAGTGCATCATCTGGGTGATTCCTATTATGACACTCCATACAATCTTTTTCAGTTCTTTCAGCATGTTTTGAAAGCATCGACTCAAAATTATCCATATTAGTCCCATGACATAGTGAACAGGTATTTTCATTCAAACCGAATCCTTCATAATGCATATAGTGACATTCTGTACACATTTCTTCATCACTATGCGGATTAACAATTGTGTCAGCAACTGTTTCAACATATCCTGGGGCAGTTGAAATGCTATCGTCATGGCATTTTAGACACATTTCACGGGTTATTTCTCCACCTAGATCATCTGGATTGTAAGTATTTGTATAATAGTAATATACTTCTGGAATAGATCTAAGAAGCCCTCCAATCTTTCCAACGAAACCAGGTCCCTCATGACAGTTCGAACAACTTTGATCATAAGATACATGCATAGTCATTATAGAATTAATTTCTGGATCAATATAGGATTTATAGTACGGCTCCATAATATGGCAGAAGGTACCGCAGAACTCTGGACTCTCAATATATTCAAAAGCGGCGGTCCCGGCAAATACTATAGCAATCATTGCTATAAATAGAAATAGACCACCCAAAAGCATACTTTTATCTCTTTTAATTTGATGACCCATAATTTTTCGAAATAAAAGAAAAATGGCTCCAGTCCATATTAGTGCAATAGAAAATAGCACTAATACGGAGTATAAGAGGTCCATGTAACACATCTCACATTTTTTATTATATCATATATCAGACTATTATTTTTTAATTTTTAGATAAAAATGAACTTTTAAATATATTCATTTTTTAGGTATTTATAATATATCAAAAAATTATTTAAAAGTTGCTTTTCTGTTACTTTTTAAAGATAAAATTCATAAATTTAATTTTTTAAAAATTTAACAAAAAAAGTTTATATCACTTATTTTATATATAGTTCTCAACTGGAGAGTTCTGTATGAAAGTAGATGAGTACGAATTTCCTGATGGATTTTATTATCATAAAGAACATCTTTATGCACGAGTAGAAAATAGTCTTGTAGTTGTTGGGATGACTGATTTTACACAAAAAATGGCTGGTACAATAAAACGAATTGTTACACTTGAGGAGGATGATGAAGTTCGACAGGACAAACCATTTGGAACAATGAGCAGTGGAAAATGGACGGGTAAACTATATTCTCCTGTAAGTGGAGAGATTGCTGAGATAAACGAGGATGTTGAGGACAACCCTAAAATTTGTAATGAGGACCCTTATGGTAAAGGATGGATAATTAAAATCACTCCTAGTAACCTAAACACAGATCTTAGCAAGCTAATGAAAATAGGACCAGAGTTTGAAACATGGATTAAAAAAGAAATCCAAGAGAAAAAAGCACTAGCAAAAGGATAAGAATTATTGGTTTTATTGAAATCAAAAATCTTTTTTTTTACATTCAAGTTTTTTCTTTTTTCTGATTTTGAATAAATCATTAATTATTCCTGCAGATTTTAAAAAATATGTAAAAATGGTCTTTTCAAGAGAGATTTTCTATAGTTTTTAATGATTTTATAATGATTTTATTTATAATAAATATTACAGAAAATAATTAATAGGTTATATTTCTATACTTGCTCGGCGATAGATTTGGATGACCTACCTAAGGATGCTAAAAGTGGTTCTAATAAATTAAATGACCACGATGATAAGTCAGAGATTTATAAAAAGCTAGCAGAAATAGTCGGTGAAGACCGTATCAGCGAAAGCAATCTTGATCGCCTCTTATATAGTCACGATGTAGCCCCTCTACCAAAGGAGCTATCTCTTTTGTTTAAAATTGTTCCTGACATAGTAGTCAAACCTCGTAATGCAAAAGATGTTTCGAGAATCGTGAAATATGCTGTTGAAAATAAGATTCCTGTTATACCTAGAGGTGGAGCTTCATGGACATTTGGAGGAGCAGTCCCTGCTAATGGTGGTATTGTTTTAGATATGGCAAATATGCAAGAAATTTTAGAAATAAATAAGGAAAATTTATTTGTGACAGTGGAACCAGGAGTAAATTGGAAGTATTTATATGATAGCATACTTAGAAAGAATCTATTAATTGGCGCTTATCCTAGTAGTGCACCAGGAGCTACTGTAGGTGGTTGGGTAAATACTGGTGGAGTTGGTATAGGATCCTATAAATATGGTGGTATAAATCATTTAATCAGATCACTGGAGGTCGTTTTACCAGATGGAAATATTATAACAACTGGTTGTAAGAATGTGTTAAATAATTCGTCTGGATATAATTTAACTGATTTTTTTATAGGTTCTGAGGGGACTTTGGGAATTATAACAAAGGTTACTTTGAAGGTTTTTCCAGCCCCTGAAGAGATACGACCTACTTCATTTGTTTTTCCTGATTTAGAAAAAGGTGGAGAAGCAATTCATGCATTGACTCGAACAAATATTAATCCTCTACATATTGCTTTTCTAGATGGGTCACATTTCGATTTATTACGTGAACTAGATAAAGACGTCCCATCTGTTGGTGCTATCGTTAACATCATCTTTAGTGGAGATAGTAAGATTATCGATATTCAAGAGAAGGCAACAGATGATATAATGGTAAAATTTGGTGGTAAAAAAGAGAGTAAAGAATTTGCTGACCATGAATGGTCTGCACGTTTATTTGAGTCTAAAGCACGTCGTCTTGGACCTGGTTTAGTTGTTGGAGAAAGTTTCTGCCCTGTTTCGCAGATTGTCGAGATGATTAGAAGATCACAATTTGTATTGAAAAAATTGAAGATGAAAGGTGCAGTAGTTGGGTATATAGCAGACCCAAACACGGCTTTATTCATGACCTATGCTATATCAAATGAGCATAAATTTGTAAGGAATATGGCTTCCATGGCATTAGTAAAGAAACTATCAGATGAAGCATTTAAAGTAGGTGGAAGACCAGCAGGTTTTGGGCTACTTTTTAGTGGAAATCTAAAAAGGATACATGGCAATGGTGTTTTTGTAATGGACGATGTCAAATCTGCTATTGACCCATATTGTATCATGAATCCTGGGAAATTAATTGAAAGTACAACTCGATTTGGTATCCCTATTCCAGGTTTTGCAATATCTGCTGGGATGAATGCAATGGCTATTATAAAGCGGATATTACCAGCTGACAAAACTGAGGTAAAAAACAATGGAGCAAAGCATAAAAAAGAATGAAAAAAAACCTGAACAAAAAAAACAGAAAACGAATCTCATTCGAAACAAGCCACCGCATTTAGATGACATATATGCATGTCTACAATGTGGTTATTGCAACTCTGTTTGCCCTGTTTATCGGGAGACAGGATGGGAATCTCTTACTCCACGAGGAAAAGTATATCTTTTGAAACATTTAACAACCAAGGATAGTTTCCTAGATAAGATACTAGGAAAAAAGATTACTGATTATCTCACTGGTAAAGGTAAGATATCTCTTGAAGAAGCTATGATAAAGATATTTACTTGCACTCTATGTAGTCGCTGCCAAACAATTTGTCACGTTGATATTGATTTTCATGAATACTGGTTAGAAATTCGAAAGTGGATGGTTGAGAATGGTATTAAACCTCCACAAACTAGTATTGACATGTATAACAGCATTGGAAATAAAGAGTATATGAATCCATTTACGGAGCCATTTACTAAGCGCGATGAATGGTATCGCGATGAGTATAAACTTCCTGAAAAAGCAGATATAGTTTATTTCATAGGTTGTGTGACATCATATAATGAGTATCAGTTGCTTCTGAATACACTAAAGGTCTTTACAAGTGCAGGATTAGATTTCACTACACTCGGAACTGATGAAATGTGTTGTGGTGCGGTCAACACTATGACAGGACAATGGGGTAATTTCAAAAAGATTGCTGAATATAATAAGGACCAGATAAAAAAACGAGGAGCGACAAAGGTTGTTACAGGATGCCCCGGTTGTTATCGTGCACTTAGGAAATATAGAAAATTTGTTGATTTTGATTTTAAAGTACTTCATACAACTGAGGTAGTAGCAAATCTCATTAAAAACAAAAAACTTGAATTAACAAAGGAATTCAAAGAAAAAAATCTACCAATCATTTATCATGATCCTTGTGAGCTAGGGCGTATTATCGAATACGAAGGTAAAAATCTTTTTGAAGCACCCAGATATATTCTAAAAAATATTCCTGGTGTAGACAGCATCCTTGAATTTTCAAATAATCATATGGACAGTATTTGCTGTGGTGGAGGCGGTGGGTTAAGAGCTATTAATTATGATTTGACAGCAGATATCTCTCTAAGAAAGATTGACGAGGCTATTGAACTTGGAGCAAATACAATTGTTTCTTCCTGCCCGAATTGTAAGGCACAATTAAGTGATGCTGTTGAGTTGAAAAAAGAAAAAATGGCAAATAGCGAAGAGAAATTTAAAATGAGGGTAATGGACGTACTTGATATCGTTGCCAAATCAATCTGATTCCAAAGATTTAAGCTAAAAAGGTTAAATATGAGTGTTATTGATGCTATTCAGGACTCATTTCATACTTTTCGGAACTATTTCAAACAGATGGCACCCCTATTTTGGGGTGTTTCTATTATGCCATTTTACATGGGTTGGTCACTTGCTTCCAACAAGGTTTATCCAACCTATCTGGCAAAAATCTTATTACTTCCTGATCCGACACCTGCACAGAATATGTATATTGAATTAGCTGTATTTTTTGTAGGATTGATTGCAATAGGCCCCCTTCTTGGAGGTGCGACAATCCTATATAATGATTTTTTTGACAGAAAAATAGATACAGACAGCAGAAGAAAGAAAAATCTTCCATTAACGAAAGGAGCGATAAAACCGAACACCATATACTACTTATCTATAACTCTATTCATCTTTGCATTTATTTTAGCATTGCTTGTTTCAATTTTGTTTGCTCTACTTATTTTTGTTTGTATACTCCTATCTATCATGTATTCTTCTCCAATGATAAGGTTGAAGGAGCGTCCTGGATTTGACATTTTAACAAATGCTATAGCAAGTGGAATAATCTGTACTATAGCAGGTTGGGTTATTATAAAACCAATTCTGGAATTTCCAATCTTATGGGGAATTGTATCTTTTTTTGGTGTCGGAGCAATTTATATTCCAACAACAATCATTGATTTCGATCCGGATACAAAAAAAGGGGTAAGAACAGTAGCTACATTTCTTGGAAAGAAAAAAGCCTTCTATTTAGGATGGAGTTTTGTTATTCTTGCAAACTGCACGATTATTTTGATGGGACTACTTGATTATATAATTCCTCCTAAATTTCTAATATTTGTCTGGCCTATAATGGTTGCAGAAATATTGTCTTACTGGTACTATCTTAGAAAACTTGATTTCAAGGGAGGTTATTACGCGATTTTATCGTTCTCAATTTTAGTTGCTTTTGGAACTGGTTTAATTCTTTTTTACAATGCGAGCTTACTACAAATACCATAAATATTACCATAAATTTATCTTGTAATAATAAACAGAAAAAATTATTATAAGTGTTTTATTATCAATCGCCATCTTATAAGATAATAAATATATTTTAATGGAAGGTATATAATGAGTAATATTAAAAAAAAAATTGTTGCTTATATTGAATTATTACGACCAGGTTGGTGGCCTGCTTGCTTTTTTATTGGTTTAACACCTGGTATGTTATCAATATATACAAATAATGGTTCCTTGAATGAATTTATTCAATTAAAAACAGTCATATGGGCATTTGCATACTGGGCATCAATAGTTGGTATTTATGTATTTAATGATGTAGTAGGTATAGAAGAGGATGCTGTTGTTAATCCTAAACGTCCACTTCCATCAGGCGGAGCTACTAAAAAAACCGCATTAATTTTTTCTTTGATTATATTAACAATTGGAATAGTTTTCTGGTGGTATTCTTTTAACAATCTCTTAAGTTCTATTATACAATTAACTTGTATAGGTATTATCGCAATCTACTCTGCATTGTATAAAAATAATATTCTTCTTGGTCTAGGGGCAGGTCTTATACCAGTTGGTATATGGATTGCTTTTGCTCCGATTAGCACAATTACAGTAGTCCTTTTTTTATTAATATTTTTCTGGGAATTAACATTAGATGTACCAGAAAATATTCTACACTTCGATGGAGATGTCAAGATCCATCCACAGACATTTGCCACACTTTTAGGCCGTGAAAGGTTAGCAAAAATCGGCATTTTATTTGCAATAACTATGGTAGTTATTGTCCTATGGTTATTTGTACTTCTAGCCTTTAGTTATATCTATCTGTTTTTTGGCGTGATTGGTTCCTTATCTATACTTTACAGCCAATTATCGATAAGAAAAAACATTAAGCCTATGCATCTCGGACGTTCACTAGGTCTTGTCATGTTTTCAATCTTCATGATTAATATAGGAATAATTGCTTATACGATTGTTGAAACGTACCTGTAGATAACCGAAGTGAATATCATGGCATTCAAACCTTACAGATGTGGAATTGATTGCAGAGGAGGTTACAACTGCCTTGTTTGTTTATTTGTTTTTAATTTAAAAAAGATTAGTAAGAAAATTAAAAAAATTAGAATCAGAAAAGATGTCTTAGAAAAAACCTTGTCAACCCGGGATACTCCAATACAGAAGAAGGATTAGAAAATGAAGTTGTTTAATCTTGGTAAATTGAACTGGAGACAAACCCAGTTAATCTACCATGCACTCGCTTATAAAAACATAGAGAGTTTGGTTTTAAATTCCTCTAAAGATAGATACATGTGCGTTGGTCTTCACCAGGATCCACGTGATGAGCTAGACCTTAATTACTGCAACAAGAACAACATTGGAGTATTTCGCAGGGAAATTGGAGGTGGGACAGTACTGTTAGACAACGACCAGATATTCTATAACCTTATAATAAATAGAAACCATCCAAAAGTACCACACGCCCCTGAGAGCTTCTTTAGGAAATTTCTTCAGCCGGTTATACAAACATATCATGAAATAGGAATATCCGCAGAATATCGTCCAATATGTGATCTAACCGTGGACGGAAAAAAGATATCAGGTAATGGTGGCGGGGAAATCGGAGAATGTAAAGTTTTAGCAGGAAGCATTTTATTAGATTTTGACTATAAACGGATGGCCCGGGCAATGTTGTTGCCTAATGTTATTCGAGAAAGATTTCTCGAATTGATGCAAAGCAATTTAACTACAGTTCAAAAAGAACTTGGGTTCATTCCTTCGAAAGAGAAGATTTGTTCAATCCTTTCTACAAAATTCGCAGATATTCTAGGACCGATGACGAATAAAAAAGTCAACATAGAAATAACCAAAAAAATGATGGAATTAAACAAGCAATATTCATCTGATACATGGTTATATCAAAGAGGGACTAAACAAATTGGCCACGAGGTTAAGGTGTGTGAAGGAATCTTTCTATTTTATTATATGTTTAATACCAAAAAAGGTCCTGAGGAGGTTACTTTTGAGATTAGGGATAACAGAGTTAAAAAAGTTACATTTTCTAAAGCATTCAAATTATCTAATAAAAAATATCAAAAATTAGAGGAAAAGTTTGTAGGCCTTGAATACGATAGGACAAAGTTAGTAAATGAAATTATTGAGATGATAAAAACAAATGGAGTTTTTGATGTTGCTTAAAGTAAAAGGAATGAAATTTCTATTAGACAGAAAGTATTATACAAAGGATGGAGCTCATATCTGGTTGAAGAAAGAAGGAGATTTTGTAAAAATTGGGATGGATGCATTTGCTGCTGAGATGACAAAGCCTCTTACCGCTCTAAACATTATTAAGAAAAAAGTGAAAAGTGGAGAGGTGATTGGGAGTTTCGAGTCAGCTAAATTCGTAAGTAGATTCCATTCGCCAATTAGTGGGGAGATTATTACTGTCAACGAGGAGGTTATAAGTAACCCAGAAAAGATTAACGATAATCCGTACAATTCATGGATTGTGATGATGAAGCCTGACAATAATAAAGACAGAGGTAAATACATAATTGAAGGAAAAGATAAGATATTCAAATGGATAAATAAAGAGATTAAAAGTGTAGAAGGCTGCAAGTAAAAATATAGCTAAAAGTTTGTTTATCTAATCTTTTAGTTCCCTCTATTATTTGGTTAAAATTTTTATCTTATTTCTCTATTTGAAAAATTTAGTAAATTATATTCATCAGTATGTTTTTTTAATTTTAGATGTAATTAATCTCTTTTTAACCAATTTGTATTTATTATCAAACCATCGATAGATTTAGAGATTTATAATATCTAATAAATAGCCTAGTATACAAGGTAAAATAATAGGTAGTTTTTAAGCATTTTAGGGTTTATTAGAAAAAATTAGGAGATTCCTGATTTTTCCCGCTTTCGAAACATTATCAAACCATCAAGAATGACTGCAATAATACCTGTTATAAATATCATATCAAAAACAACTGCTCCACCTAAAATTGCTGATCTTGTGGTCGTTATCGGAATACTAAGCAACTCCCATATATGTAGAAAATCAGCACCAATTAATACTCCAATTGTTCCTGAGATATATGCAAGGGGAGCTGCTTTTATGAAATTCTTCCATGATAAAAATATTGAAGTTAAACTAGCAAAAAAACCAGGTAGCAACCAAAAAGGAAAATATGCAACTATTCCCTTATCAGCAACTGGATGCGTGACAAAATACGAAATTATTGTTACAATTCCAATTCCAATCAATATTTTCTTTAAAGCTATCTTTTTCTTTATAGATAAATAGATGCTCAATATAATTGGAATTACTGCTCCACCCATGTTTATTGCAACTATCCAATTTTCATATTGGAAAAGGTAAATGTTGGAAATATTAATGCCGAAAATTATTATCTCAAATCCAAAAAGAAATGAAATAAAAACAATAATTATTGCTTCTACTGTTGTAAAACCCATATATCTAAAAGCCCTAGTAAAAATTAAATATACAAAATAAAAAACAAGTATTGGAAGTACGATATAGAATATCCATAAACCAATCTTTGTTAAATCAAATAAATAAAGCATAACGCAGATTTTGATATAGATACCATTTATAAACTTTCTTTATATTCCCGTTTGCATCTGTGATAAAATATGGAGTCCTTTCTTAAAAAAGAATGTGATTTAAAGTTTTTTCATGCAAATAATTATTTTAGAAAAAAATGCTCAAATTGTGGGACATATTTTTGGACTTTAGATAAAAAAGCTCAGCTTTGTGGTGATAAACCTTGCGTTGAATTTAGTTTCATTGGTAAACCTTTTGGAAAAAAACCTTTATCCTTATCAGATGTACGTGAAAGTTTTTTATCCTTTTTTGAAAAAAATGGTCATTCAAGACTTCACTATCCTGAGACCGGAGAACGTTGTCCAGTCATTGCTAGATGGCGGTCTGATATATATCTAACAATTGCATCTATAGCCGATTTTCAACCTCATGTCACATCGGGAGAAGTTCCTCCACCAGCAAATCCGCTGGTAATTTCACAACCTTGTATACGACTTAACGATTTGGAAGAAGTTGGTGTAAGCGGTCGTCATTTAACCATATTTGAGATGATGGGGCATCATGCATTTAATAAAAACATCGATGAAATATATTTTAAAGAAGAAACTGTAAGACTTTGTGATGAATTTTTTGTAGAAAAAATTGGGATTCCAAAAATAGCAATTAATTATAAAGAACAACTATGGGATGGAGGAGGTAATGCAGGTCCATGTCTTGAAGTAATTGCTGGTGGTTTAGAAATAGCTACACTTGTTTTTATGAACCTAAAGGAAGACGAAAATGGGGAATTTGAAATTAAAGGAAAAAAATATTCCAAAAACCCCTTAAACATTGTCGACACAGGTTATGGATTGGAAAGAATTGCCTGGTGCACCTGGGGGACTAAAACCATTTATGAAACTGTTTTTCCAGAAATGGTGAAATTTCTAAAAGAAAATGCAGAAAAAAAATCTGATACTGCAAGTATTTATTCTCTTGCTGATCATACAAAATGTCTAGCATTTATGCTTGGTGACGGAATTGTACCGTCAAATGTTAAGGCTGGTTATCTTGCCAGACTTATCATTAGGAGAGCTTTACGTTTCCTTGAAAAAATTGAAATAAAATCTTCCTTAAAGGATCTTGTAGAGATGCAGGTTGAATATCTTGGAAAAGAATTTCCATCATTGATTAAAAGCAAGAAACAAATTGCTGAAATTTTAGATATCGAATCACAAAGATATTCAGAAACACTTTCTAAAGGCGAAGGATTAGTAAAACGAATTTTAAAAGAGAAAAAAAATATCGATGAAAATGAACTAATTACTTTGTATGACACACATGGAATGCAACCAGATATAGTAAAAAATATTGCCAAAAAGCAGGGAATAGATGTAAGAATTCCAAAGAATTTTGAATCAATGGTTGCGGAATTACATTCGCATGAAAAAAAAGAAGAAATAAAAGAAAAGAAATCTGAACTTCTAAAAACTGAGCAACTTTACAGGAAAAATCATTATACAAAAGATTTTGATGCAAAGGTTTTATGGAAAAGTGGGTCAAAGGTTATACTTGATAAAACTGCCTTTTATCCAGAAGGTGGTGGACAACCAGGAGA
>SMTZ1_10003038_pt1 | contig 16921 bp, 13 predicted proteins | sample DeeMarSWOR136_30_FD_25667 | JGI IMG/M metagenome (IMG submission 25667)
AGGAATCTTGCCAGAAAGATTGTTCGGACAATTCTGGAACGTAAGTATGGTGATCTTTGTCCCAAAAGCTATGTCGATATGGTGGTGAAATCCTTCCAAGACGATCCAGTACGTATTCGTGAACCAAAATATATAAAGCCAGAAAAGATAATCGCAACAAATCATAGCATCCCGGAAGATGACAAAATCGCACTGGTAATAAACGACAAGCATGACATTCATCATATTCGTGAGAGGGGTTATGTCGAATCTCCGATCCGTGTAAAAACAATTTTGAAAGAGATTGAGCCAACTGCTATTTTTCAGTCTATTCCGGTTCAGCATTTCTCAGAAAAATACCTTAAGTCAGTTCATGACGCCAACTATGTCGATTACCTGAAAAAGGTTTGTGAAAACATTGGAGCGGAAAAATCCGTTTATCCGTATGTGTTCCCCATCCGAAATGTCACCCGTCCTCCAAAGGAATTACCCATTCGTGCGGGCTATTACTGTATTGATACTTTTACGCCGCTGAACCTGAACGCTTATTTGGCTGCCAAGCGAGCGGTGGATTGTGCCCTGACTGCTGCCAATGAGATTTTAAGAGGACGCCGTATAGCTTATGCACTGGTAAGACCACCAGGACATCATGCCGAAAGGAAATCGTTTGGGGGATTCTGTTACTTTAACTCGAATGCTATTGCTGCACAGTACCTGAGTGCTTCTGGAAAAGTGGCGATTCTGGATATCGATTATCATCATGGAAATGGGCAACAGGAAATCTTTTATGAGCGTTCCGATGTTTTGACCATTTCAATCCATGGACATCCTCGATTTGCATATCCGTACTTTACAGGTTTTGAAGACGAAATTGGTTCCTGCATGGGAGAGAAATACAATGTTAATTTTACACTTCAAGAACAAATTGACGGAAAGCGATACAGGGAGGTACTTCAAAAAGCGCTGAACATCATCCGAAAATTTAAACCTCAATTTCTTGTTGTCGCATTAGGATTCGACACCGCAAAAGGTGATCCTACTGGCAGTTGGAGTTTGACAGCGAAGGATTTTGAGCTTAACGGGAAAATGATTGGCATGGTTCTGCTTCCGATACTTGTTTTACAGGAAGGGGGCTATAATAACCGAAACCTTGGAGTGAATGCACGTTATTTTTTCAAAGGAATATGGGAAGGAATGTATCGATAAAAAGTTTTTCTCATTTGACTATGAATTCATTAATCCGATTAATTAACTTGATATTTAGAAATAAAACAATTAAATTTACAGTAACTAGGCCTTGTGATTGATAACGTAATTTTAATACACCATTAAAAGTAACATGCATGTTATGTAACATTGCTTAAAACTAAAGCGTTAAATGGGAATGGATCATGCACAATTTTCCAGAAGGCAATGCGATCATTTATTGTGAAGGTGCTTTCAATACGACGAATGGTAAAACCGCACACGGGTTAATTCGGCGATCTTCTCGTTATAACATTTTATCTGTAATTGACTCCCACTTTGCTGGTCAGGATGCTGGTTGGGTGATTAATGGCAATACGAAAAACATTCCCATTTATGCAACCATTGAAACAGCCGTAGATGCTGCTAGAAATTCTGCCTCACATCTGGTTATTGGAATTGCGCCCGATGGTGGCAGGCTTAGCTCTGAAGCCCGCGAAAATGTCAAAAAGGCGATCGAGTTTGGATTAAATGTAGATTCTGGCTTGCACGATTTTTTATCTGAAGAACCTGAAATTTCTGAATTAGCAAAGAAGCAAAATGTCCAGATTCGGGATGTGCGTAAAACACCGCCTCGAAATCAGTTACGCTTTTTTAATGGAAAAATAGAAGAAGTGAAGTCCCTCAAAATCGCAGTGCTCGGTACAGACTCTGCTGTTGGAAAGCGGACGACAGCATGGGTATTGGTAGATGCACTGAAACATGCTGGTATTTTAGCCGAAATGATCGGAACAGGACAGACTGCCTGGATGCAGGGCGCACGATATAGTATTATCCTGGATTCGATTATCAATGATTTTGTCTCCGGTGAAATTGAACATGCAATCTGGTCTGCCTGGAACGATTTGCATCCCGATGTGATTGTAATCGAGGGGCAGGGAAGCTTGATGAATCCTGCTTATCCTGGCGGATTTGAAATTTTAGCAGCGGGTAGACCTGACGTCGTTATTTTGCAACATGCACCAGCTCGAAAAGATTATGATGGTTTTCCAGGTTATCCCATTCATCCCTTGGATAAACAAATCCAGGCTATTGAATTGATTTCTAACAAACCGGTTGTTGCGATAACAATTAATCATGAAAATCTTGCTCAAAAAGAAATACCAGCAGTTTACAGAAAAATACAACAACAAACAGGACTTCCAACAGTGGATCTGCTTTTAAATGGAGCGGATCGAATTATTTCGGTGTTGAAAACATATCTAAAAGGAGGAGGAAAAAATCTGGGCGGCAATAATCAAAACCCTGGTTGAATTTGTGGATGATTTAAAAAGTATGACGCTGGAAAAATTTACGAGCAGAAGTATTAAATATTAATTGATATTTTCAAATCTAAATAAGGCGACACTAAAGTAAAATAGAAAGCTGATGGAGCGGCTCACGCTGATTAGTCCTAATATTTTCATGTTTTTTACCTGAGTAAATCCGTTTCATTTGCGTTATCCACGTTCCATGAGTTTTTGCCATTATTAAGTATTATATTTTCTACGGTATAAAATTTATGAAGATCACCAACATCGAAGCCTGGCTTGTGACCTTGAAATTGGCTGAACCTTATACAATTGCTTATGATAAGATTGATACTGCCATCAATGTTTTTCTACGAATCGAAACTAATCAGCAAATCATCGGTTATGGATGCGCTGCACCTGATGAGCACGTCACAGGAGAAACGCCTGAAAGTATTCTTAATGCCATTAATGAAATTGCCTATCCAAAGCTGAAAGGCTTTGATCCGTTACGCATAGCTTTTTTGTTAGAACGACTCAAGACAGCAATGGAACCGCAACCCACAGCGTTGGCTGCTGTAGATATGGCTTTGTACGATATTCTTGGAAAAGTGGCGGGCGTCCCACTGTGGAAAATCCTTGGTGACTTTCGTGATCGAATAAAAACAAGCATTACAATTGGAATTTTACCTGAACTGGAAACGATTCAACGGGCAAAGGAGCGAGTAAAACAAGGATTCAAATCCATAAAATTAAAAGGTGGACTGGATGTGGAGACTGATATAGTTCGTGTAATTAAAGTGAGGAAAGCTGTGGGGAAAGATATTGAACTACGCTTTGATGCCAACCAGGGATTCACTGTCGAACAGTCGCTCCAGTTTGTCGATCAAACTCGCAGTGTTGGGCTCGAATTTTTAGAACAGCCGACTCCGAAAGGGGAGCCAGATCTGCTGGGGCGAGTGACAAGTGGCGTTCATATTCCTGTTATGGCTGACGAAAGCCTGATGACGCTTCGGGATGCGTTCCATTTGGCTCGAAAAGATCTGGCAGATATGGTAAATATTAAATTGATGAAAGTTGGCGGAATCTCAGAAGCCATGCAAATCAATTCCGTTGCCTGTTCCGCAGGATTGGAAGTGATGGTCGGCTGCATGGATGAATCTGCCCTGGCAATCGCTGCTGGACTTCATTTTGCCCTAGCTCGCCCAAATGTTGCTTACGCCGATTTAGATGGACACCTCGACCTAATCGATGATCCGACCAGTGGTGCTGTTATCCTCTGCAATGGCATACTTTATCCCTCTGATAAACCGGGTTTAGGATTTAATCTGCCATACTGATTTCAGAACACTTTCTATTAATCAAATTTTAGTAAAAATAGCTTTTTTAATAGCAATAAAACATCGTTACGACGAGTCATTTCGGAATAAGGTGTTCTACCTTTGTTACCCGACCTTCCCTATCGATATTATACAAAATATCACTCCAAACAATGATATCAACACCGATTGTCTTCATGTAAATTACATTCTGAAAAAGCAATAGAAACGGAATTCTCAAGGTAAATCGACCAAGCCTTGTATTTGGTCCTAATAGCGCGGAAAGAAGGACAGCGAGATATTCACCACCAAAGAAAAGAGCCGCTGCTTTACCTCCCCAGTTATAAAATGCATTTTCTGTCAATATCGATCCGATAACGGCTATCGGCAGAAGCAAGTAAAATGCAATAATTGCAGCTATGACAAATAAAGTATATCTCCATAAGTTTCGAAAATATACTTTAAAAAATAATATTTGCCTTGTATACCATAATTGACATTGGTGGAGTGTTTGTAATAAGTCATTAGAATGGGTAATGCACTCGGGGACGAAAATAATTCTTTTTTTGGAAGCCTTAAGAATTTTCGAGAGACTCATATCGTCAACAACTGTTTCTGACCAGAGTTTCGATACCATTAATTCATCGAATTTGTCACTGCGGATTGCCATCGATCCACCCCATAAACCAATATTAATAAAACAGGCAGAAAAAATAAAAAATGTGTACATATGCATATTCATAAAGGTGTGAATGTGTTCACTTATCGATCCATTTTTACCTTGAAACCATTTGTATCCCGAAGTCACATAAATCCTGTCACTTGATAGAGGCAGAATAAGAGTACGAAGCCATTGGGTTGAAGGTGAAATATCATTGTCAGCAAATACATAAACTTCTGCATTATTTGTAGCAGCGATACCAGCGAGTATATTATGGTTTTTCTGGGCGCAAGTTTTGGCACGACCAGCTACGACTAATTTTGCATGTTTGTGATTTTTGATCAATGATTTGATTCGATTTGCCCCAGGGTCATTTTTGTCTTCAACAACATAAATCACCTCATAATCTGGATAGTCCATGTAAAGGAAAGATGACCAATTTTTTTTACCATTTTTGGGAAGTCCTTTACTGGGGACAATAATCGAACATCGAGGAAGCCATGAAGAATCGAAGCGGGGTCTTATTAAATAAGGATATATGAAATATTGATAAGCAATAGAAAAGATGACAACAAAAAGCCGAAATCCGATGAGGGTAACTGCAAGGATGATAAGAAAAATTCCTAACAACAAAAATACCTCCAATTATAATCCCTGTAATCCACAGCAACGGGAACACACTGGCATCAATCCTTTTTTCATTTCTCGACGAAATTTTTTGTATTTTTCCCCATTCCAGATTTCATAGACTGATTGTTCATTAACATTTCCGCATTCATAATCCTGGTAATCGCGGCAAGGGGTAACTCTACCATCTGGTGAAATTTCCATAATATAGTATATGCTATGACAGGCGGAATATCCTACAGTCCAGTTATGATCATCATAGTATCGTTTAATATCTGCTTTTGAAGTAATGTCAGGAAAAAATTGAGGTATACTGGGATAGCCTTTAGTTACCCGATAAACTTCATGAACCTGTTGGGCTGTCACTTCTGGATCGACATCATTAAAAACCGATTTGATGTACCCACGATGATGATAAGGTTTGGTGCCGTAGCGTTTCTCAAAAACTAAATCATGCTGGTTGGCTCGTTCTTCAGTGATGAACCATCCATAATAATAGACATGAAGTTGTGTTTTTTCACGAACAATTTCATGTATCTCTGCCAGATGCATGTAATTATAATTAGAAATGACTGTAATAGGCATGATTAATGGAAGAGGGGTACGAAGTTTCTTTTTGTATTCATCTATTTTATCGATACATTTCATTGTTCGTTCAAAATTATCAGCAGCCCTGTTTCCAGCCGGTTTCCTAATCCGGTTTTGTGATTCAGCGTTCCAACCATCCAGACTGATCAATATGTTCGATAATGCTCCAGTATCGATAAGAGGTTCAATGAAAGGTTCGAGTATGTGGCAGTTGGTTACAATCGAACCAAGCAGATTATTTTTACCCAATTCTTGAAACAGCGGTAAAAGATGCTCCCATAAAGTTGGTTCTCCACCCCATATATAATAAAATGGTCGATCTTTTTTTGTTTCATAAATGATATTCTTTACTGTTTCCCAGCTTAAGGAATTCAGTTTTTCACCTCGCGATTTTTTCGCCAGAAGCCATCCATTTTCACCCCATTGACCGCAGGAAGGACAGCGTAAATTACAAACTTCATTACACCTGATGTGAATTTGACAAATTGGATAATTCTTGTCAGGATCATTGATTCTAAGATGTTTCCTGATTTGTTGCATGAACATATACCAATACTGCGGGTGAACCATTAGAGCCGGTAAAACATAACGAAAGAGCAGCTTTCCCGATACTAAAGTTATTCCATTAAATTTTGACATATAAATTACCTATTTCAATTTAAAGCTGTAAACTAAGGAAAAGAAGCATCGAGGTGCAATCTTTCTAAATTTTAAAAGCAGATGCAATAACCATGTGAGTATTGCTTCCAACCCAAACCTGTTTTTACCGAATTGGCAAATTCCAGGGTCAGGAAATTCAATTAACCAAATAACTTATGCCAGATTCATCCAATTCTTTTGCATAAATAGATAAACTCACCTCACTGGATATTTGAGAAAATAACCAACTCTGATTAATTTTGATCAATATAATAAATCGCTTATAAAATGTCAAGCAAAAATTGTTTTACTATTTTCAGCATATAACAGATAAGTTGAATGAAGTCATTGATCAAATTTTGTGTTGAATACCGTACGATAACCAGGAACATTCAAAATAATTTGGACCGTTGTTTTTGCGAGATGATGAAGTAGGTTTGGCTCCTACCAGTTGAATGAGGGTTCTGGCATGGTTATAAATGAAAAAAGCATCAGGCTATTCATCTAACCTAATGCTTTTTCCAAACACATCATCTAAACGGAAGGAATTACTTTTGAGCTACTTGAACAGTTTCCATTTTCTGAACAATTGCCGTAACAACATGTCTTACAGTTTTACTTTTATCATTAGCAGCGACTTTTTTCAGTACAGGAAGTGCCTTTTGATCACCAATTTGATACAGTGCCATTGCCACAACAATTCGAGTGCTGGGATTTTTCTCTGTTTTTAATATGTCAACCAATGGCTCAACAGCACCTTCAACTTTTCGTTCTCCAAGTAATTGGGCAGCGCTTGAACGAATACCAACATTATCATCTTGTAAAGATTTGATTAAATATTGATCATATTCTTTATCAGTTAACGGCTGAGCCATTAACACACTACCTAAGACCATCGTCAGAACAATAGCCAGACCAAGTTTCGTTATTGTTTTCATTTTCGTTTCCTCCATATTCGTAATATTTTAGTAATCATCATTTGCTTCGGATTTATTCCCTTTTGCCTTTATATCTGGCAACTAATATGCCATAAATTTAGTGTAAATTTTATTGATTAGCTATATATGTTTAAGATATTGTTTAATTGAATATTACAAATCTTGATATTAATTTTTGAAGCAATCTAATCTAATCTTTTTGAATGATGTTCTGGTACTTTTCCCCCACCAAAGTGGTACTTTCAGTACCAGAATTAATTAATTGATAGTTTGCGATTAATGATGATCATTTTTAATACGTAAAATTTGTATTCTTATTTCGTATTACAAAAAAAATCTTGACTTTACAAAGTATTTAGTTTATATTTTTAACAAAGATTTAAACGCTGATAACAATTTAAGGAGAGATGATGATCTGGTTAAAAGTAATTTCAAAATTCATCAAAGCATTTCGTTCTGGTGAATCTCCAGGACAGATCGCTGCTGGATTTAGTTTCGGCTTCTTAATCGGACTCATGCCGTTCTGGACGCTGCAAAGTATCTTGCTTTTTGTTCTACTCATTTTACTCAATATTAACCTGGCAACCGGAACTGTCGCAATTCTACTTGCCAGTCTTTTTGCTTACCTCCTTGACCCGATTTTTCATAATATTGGTTTTTTCTTCCTGACCAGTATTCCCGTCTTACAGGAAGTTTGGAAAACGCTTTACAATACACCGTTCAGCCCGCTTACCCGGTTCTACAATACCATGGTGATGGGGAGTTTCCTTGGTGGTTTGGTACTTGTTTTTCCAGTTTTCCTCGGTATGAAAAAATTAGTGATTCTCTATCGAGAAAAGTTGGAGGAGCGAATTAAAAAATGGAAGATTGTTCAGGCGATAAACGGTAGTAAAATCTTCCAATTGTATTTAAAAATACGAGATATAGGAGGTGAATAATGAGAAAGAAAGGAATTATCATATTGATCGTTATCATTGCTATTTTTGCGGTGATCGTCTATTTCGCCCAGGATCGATACCTGGAAAGGGGATTGGAAAAGGCGTTACAAGCTATTGCAGGAGCAAAAGTTGAAATCAATAATTTTCATTTTAGTCTTTTAAAAGCTGAATGTTCATGGAATAGGATTCAGATCGCTAATAAAAATGATCCCTGGCGAAATATTTTAGAGACAGGCCGGGCATCTTTTGACTTAGAAACACGGCCACTCTTTTGGAGACGAGTTATCATCAAAGAAATGGTAGTGGAAGATGTGCGCAGTGGAACCCAAAGAAAATCTGATGGGAGCTTACCTAAAAAAGTGGAACCGCCATCAAAACCAGGTGAACCAGGCATTGCTGAAAAAGCGAAAAAAGCGCTGGAAAAACAGTTGGGTGAAATACCAATTTTTGATCTTTCCGGGCTCGGTAAAAAGCTAAAAATTGATTCTTTAGTGAATGTTGAAAATCTTGCAACCGTTCAAGCCTATGATAATTTAAAAATTTCTGCTGATAGTACGTTCGATTATTGGAAAAGCCAATTAGATTTACACACATACACTGCCCGTGTGAATGATCTGGAGAAAAAAATTAAAGCGCTGAATCTTGATAAAATTGATGATATCAAAGATGTTGTTGCCTTAGCTGAACTGATAAAAAAAGTAGACGACATTTATAAAGAAGTCAATTCGCTTAAAAAAGATGTGGAAGGGAAGTATGATGCACTCACCCAAACCTTTAATGATTTAGAGAACGAACTGAAATTAGCGCAAAATATGCTTCAAGCGGATATTAACCGGGCACAGCAGTTGGCAAAGTTAAAAGATTTGGATGTGAAAGATGTGAGCATGTTACTCTTCGGAAGTGCTGTGGTACAACGGACAGAACAACTGCTCGATTATGTTGCTCTCGCTCGGAAGTACCTGCCCACAGCGAAAAAGCTGCAAAGCCCAAAAAAGGAAAAACCGCCCCGCTTAAAGGGACAGGACATTTATTTTCCATTTAAATACCGTTATCCTCGTTTTCTTTTACGTCATGCCAAATTGTCCGCTGCCACGGCTGCCGGTGATACCAGTCGGGCTTTCTTTCTCAATGGCGATCTCAAGGGGTTCACGAACCAGCCAAATATTTATGGTAAATCAACGAGATTCAATATATCTTCAAAAAAGGTGTCTAGCAATCAGTATGAAATTCGAGGCAGTCTGGATCATGTAACAGAGGAAGCACGGGATTCACTGTGGGTGTCAGCTAAAAATTTTGCCATGGGTAAAATATCGCTGGGAGAAAGCAAATATTTTCCAAAATCTGTCAATGCAGAAAAAGGAGACGTTTCGCTTGCAGGCTTTTTTATCGGCGATGGCATCGATCTCAAACTTAACCTGGATACTTCTCCTGTACAATTTATATTTGAAAAAGAGGCGCAGGATAAAGTTGCCCAAATCGTCCGGGAGGTGCTTTCAGGGCTGAACTATTTAAATTTGAAAACGCAAATGAAAGGTGCTGGCGGTGATTATAAGTTGAATATGAGTTCGAATGTTGACCAGCTATTGGCGAATCAGGTAAAAAAGACACTGGAAAAGAACTTACGCGAAGCTCAGCAACAGGTCGAAAATTATGTAAGGGCAGAGGTTGATAAGCGAAGAGAAGAAGTTGAGACGTTCATTGATAAGAATAAACAGACTGCTTATTCAGAATTGGAAAAACTGAATCAAAAAGTGCAGCAGCAACTGGATGAGGTGAACAAATACAAAAAACAGTTAGAGGATAAAAAGAAAGAACTGGAAGACCAGGCAAAGAAGAAAATTATGGATATTTTCAAAAAGCCTGGGGATTGAAACAGGTAGAAGTTACAAATTCAATAAAAAAGTTACAAACGCTTTTTAATTTTTAGATGAAGAGAAAGGAATAATCGTATGCGAAAGTCTTTTGTTTGGATCGTTCTAATAATTTTTTTCGTAACACCTACGTTCGCAAAAAAACGCCAATTTACACTCCCTGATCTTTACAAAATCAAAAATGTTATCGATCCCCAAATTTCAACAGATGGTAAGAAAATTGCTTTTGTGATTACATCATTTGAACTTGAAAAAGGAACTTCCAATTCCGATATATTTTTGATGAATGCTGACGGTACAAATATGCGGCAGTTAACTTTCAACAAAAGTGCAGATTATCATCCGCGCTGGTCGCCAAATGGCAAATGGTTGATGTTTCTTTCCACAAGAAATGAAGGCTCACAAATTTGGTTGCTGCCAGTAGCATTGGGTGAACCAAAGCAATTAACGCACATTTCCACTGGCGTTAGCAATCCTGAATGGTCGCCCGGTGGAAAATACATTGTTTTCGCAACTGATGTTTTCCCAGAATGTGGCGAAGATGATGATTGTAACAAAAAGATAAATGATTCAATGGAAAATGGCAATTTGCAGGCACACATGGCAGATGCGCTTTTATACCGCCACTGGACTTATTATTCGGATGGCAGAAATATGCATACGCTGCTGTTCAATGTTGAAAAAGAAGAAGTTACTGATATGACTCCTGGTGAGTTCAATTCCCCACCTTTTTCTCTCGGCGGCGAAGCAGGATATGCAATTTCTCCTGACTGTGAAGAGCTATGTTTTGTTTCAAAAAGAGTTGAATATCCAGCTTCTTCCACCAACAATGACATTTTTATCGTGCCAATTTCAGGTGGCGAATCCAAAAACATTACGGCTGATAACGAAGCTTTTGACGGCGATCCTCAATATTCACCTGATGGCAGGTATATTGCCTACCGTAAACAACTAATTCCAACCTATGAAGCAGACCGTTTTCGACTGGCAATTTATGATCGTAAAACAGGTGAATCGCGGATTTTAACAGAAAATTTTGATAACTGGGTGAATGGCTTCAACTGGGCGCCAGATTCAAAGAGCCTCTATTTTATTGCAGAAGAAAAAGGTTATTATCCCCTTTATCAAATCGAATTAACTTCTAATAAAATTAAAAAGATACAAAATATAAATGCATTGGCAGGAATTAACCTGTCGCCTGATGGAAAATGGTTGGTATTTACAGACCGTCGCGTGGAAAAACCATTGGAACTCTACCGAGTTGATATAAGTGGCGAAAATTTAAAGCAGTTGACTTTTGAAAATAAAGCGCTGGCAGACACGGTTGATATTCGCCCTGCTGAGCAGATTTGGATTGAAGGCTCAAATGGCAAAATAATCCACGTTTTTATTGTGAAACCCCATAATTTTGATTCTTCCAAAAAATATCCGCTGATTGTAAATGTCCATGGCGGTCCCCAGATGCAGTGGTCGGATTCATTCCGCGGAGACTGGCAGGTTTATCCTGGCGCCGGGTATGTGGTAGCTTTCCCAAATCCCCATGGTTCAACAGGCTACGGACAGGATTTTACAGCCGCAATTTCGAAGGATTGGGCAGGAAGAGTTATCGATGATGTTATAAGAGTGATGAAGTATCTTGCAAAGTTCGATTACATTGATGAAGACCGAATTGGTGCTATGGGCTGGTCCTGGGGCGGATATGCCATGAACTGGCTGGAAGGACATAACGATGATGGCCTGTTCAAATGCCTGGTTTCAATGATGGGTGTCTACGATTTACGTTCCATGTTCGGTGCAACAGAGGAATTGTGGTTCCCAGAGTGGGATTTAGGCGGTCAACCCTGGAATTCGGATATATACAAAACCATGTCTCCCTCAACTTATGTTGAAAATTTTAAGACACCAATGCTGGTAATTACTGGCGAAAGAGATTATCGCGTTCCCTACACACAGAGTCTGCAGCTTTTTACCGATCTTCAGAAAATGGGTGTTCCCTCCCGATTGATTGTGTTCAAAAACGATGGTCATTGGCCTAATTTTGTGAAGTCCATGCCGTTTTATTACAATGCCCATTTAGATTGGTTTCAAAAATATCTGGGTGGCGAGCCTGCACCCTGGGATATGAAAAAAATGTGGCGGAACCAGATTTTTAATTCAGAAAATTAAGTTAATTTATGAAGTAATAGATTCTTGGAGATATTACGTTCTGAACGATGCCGGACGTTTGATTCCGGCTGCTGGATATTTATTAGATCAATTCTAATTTTTGGAATCAAGTATCTAATATCCAGAATCGTTCCGCTATTGAATCACTTAAATATAAAAATGTGTTTAACTCAATTATGAAGTAGTATGTTAGAACGACTACAAATTGCAAAAAGCTGGCTACCCCGTTACACCGGCATGCCGCTCGATAAATTTGGTGATTATATTCTGCTGACTAATTTTAGCAATTACCTGAAAGCATTCGCTCACAAGTTCGATTGTACAGTCTACGGTGAAAATAAGCCCATGCAGGCTAGCACGAATGATAGTGGTTTAACCATTATAAATTTTGGAATTGGATCGGCAAATGCAGCGACTATCATGGACTTGCTAAGCGCCCGCCAACCCAAGGGGGTACTTTTTCTCGGTAAGTGTGGTGGTTTAAAAAAATCAACCGAGATCGGTAATTTTATACTTCCTATTGCAGCAATTCGGGGAGAGGGAACTAGCCACGACTACTTCCCGCCTGAGGTTCCGGCGCTTCCCTCGTTCAAATTGCATAAATTCGTTTCAGAGAAGATAGTCAAGCACGGTTATGAATACCGCACCGGTGTTGTTTACACCACCAATCGTCGCGTATGGGAACATGATCGAAGATTTCATGACAAACTTCAGCAGATGACATGCATTGCTATCGACATGGAAACTGCAACTATTTTTATCGTTGGTCATCACAACGAAATTTCGCGCGGTGCACTGCTGCTTGTTTCGGATGTTCCGATTACCCCTGAGGGTGTTAAAACAGAGGAATCGGATGCGCAGGTCACCCAAAAATGGTCGCAAATTCATCTTGAAATCGGGATTGAGGCAATGACAGAGATCGGTGATAAGGGAGAAAAAATAAAACACTTTAGCTATTAGTACGCAACAGATTGATTATGGATAATTTTGATGATCAAAATAAATAAGTGGAATTATTTGCTTGACATTTTAAACTTAACGGTTTATATTGAATTAAAAACTATTTGAATAAAAAGGAAAAAATATGAACATCGCATTTATTGATCCATTGTCCCGGGCATGGAACAGAATGACTACTGCTCTTTTTAGACCTTTTGATATTGGCAAATGGTTCGTCGTTGGTTTCACTGCATTTTTAGCTGGCTTGACAGATGGTCCGAATGGAGGCGGTTCTGGAGGAGGTAATGGAAAGGGGCGCTTTAATTTTGACGAAGTCATTGATTTCCCCCATACAGCATGGGATTGGTTGATGGATAATTCTCTTTGGTTCACATTAATCATTTTGGGAGTGTTTTTTTTGATTTTTCTCATTGTTCTTTTTACCTGGTTGAGTTCCCGGGGTAAATTCATGTTTCTGGATAATGTTGTACATAATCGAGCGAAAGTTACACAGCCATGGTATGAATATAAAAGAGAGGGTAACTCACTTTTTTTGTGGCGTCTTGTATTCAGTCTCATCTGTATCGCTGTATTTATATTGTTAGCGATTCAAATTTTTATTCTTGTAACAGATATCTATGAACAAAGTTATTCACGTCACATTCCAATCCTTTCGATAGTCGGAATGGGATTGTTGACGTTGTTGATCATTTTAACTATCGCCTACATCTCACTTTTTCTCGATGCATTTGTAGTGCCAATTATGTATAAGCATAATGTAACGACTACACAGGCATGGGGACGTTTTCTGCCAATACTTTCACAACACTGGTTCTATTTTATTGGTTACGGATTGCTCATGCTTTTCTTATATATTTTAGCCTTTATTGTTGTTATTATGGCTGGCTTCTTTACTTGCTGTATAGGAATTATCCTTCTGATCATCCCCTATATCAACAGCGTGGTCACATTACCGATTTCCTATACATTTCGAGCGTTTGGACCTGAATTCTTGGCACAATTCGGATCTGAATTTGATGTTTTTCCTCATCCGGAAAACTTACCGGGCAGTATAGCAGAGCAGTAGAGAGCAGAAGATATGAACAGGTTAAAAACGTCATTTTCAAATTTAATTTTAAATAAGGCTTTTGGGGCGTCTATCATTCTAATAATTTTGATTGTCTCGATATTCTGGAATCCTGAAAAGGGAAACCTGGTTCCCTGTTTTTTTCGAGAAATCACTGGGCATAGCTGCCCAAGCTGCGGATTGAGCCGTTCATTTTTTGTTATGTCTCATCTACATATTCTTGAATCTTTTAAATTTCACCTGATGGGACCAATTATCTATTTTGGTATGCTACTGTTATTCTTGAAATTTTCTATTGAACTGGTAACGAAAAAAGAAATCCAGATCAAGTTTAATCCTTTAATTGGAAGAATCTTTATTGGACTATTTATTTGCTTGTGGGTAGCATACTGGATTTTCAAGTTGATAAATGAGTCGTGATATAAATTTAATTTCGTTTGGGAGGAAAATAGAATGTGTAGAAGAATATGCTTTTTGATTATTTTGCTATTGCTGAATATTGTTGCTTATGGGCAAAATTCATATTACTATTCAAAACACATTTCCCTTCCACCACAGAATATCACTGAAAAAACAGTTAATCTTCAGTATCCTATCAAAATGGAAAATGTTAAAGCCATCGGTATGGGAAATACCCAGGTTGCTATCGGTAAGAATTTCAATGCCATGATGTACAATCCTGCCCTGCTGGGCAAAGCCAGGAATCGGCTTGAACTGTTCGGTATCCGGGCAAGTCTACCGCCTGATACTTACGATGCAGCATTTTTTCTCCGCGATAATAAGGATGAATTTTTGGAGGCAATTTCCTTGAGCCAAATCTGGGATGGTGTAAATACATTTTTTGAACCCGTAGCGACAGCAGAACAAAAACTGGAAGCGTTAAAACAAATTCAAGAGGGGATGCAATTTACAATTGACCTGATGTCTAAAGTGGTCGGCGATTCGAAAAATCCAAAGCAACATGGTTTAAGTGTTCTGCCCACGTTTGGAATTCAAGTTGGCAATTTTGGATTTTCCCTGTATGGATTTGGCCATTCCGGTTTTGTGGTTCAACAAAGCCCAACACTGGAGGCATTATTGGGTATTGATGTTCCAGATAATTTTAATGACCTGGTTCAGGTTGAAAAGGCTGTTGCTCAGATGATGGGAACGCTCTCCACTGTTTTGACAGATGATGAGAGCTTTAACGAAGATGTATACCCAATTGCTTTTTATATTTCTTATGTTGATATTGTTGGCGCTTTGGGTTACGGATTTAACATCGATAATAATTTGATGATTGGTGCCAATCTGAAAGTCGTGAATCGCAGATTTAGCACAGATCGAATTCCTGTCATCGATTATAATAAAATATTAAGTGATGCCTGGGACAGGTTACAGTCCAATGTTACTGGCGTTACATTTGATATTGGCGCGTTTTATCAGACTCAATATGGAACTTCTTTTGGCTTGGCTTTGCAAAATATTGTGCCAATGCAGACCATCAAAAAAAGTATCAATACAGAATTCAGGTATCCTGATATTTATTATGATCGTGATGAAAACGATAAAATCATCACTAATTCACTCGGAGATACGGCTTTGATAAGCTCCTATCGCCAGGTCAACATTACGCGACCCTATAATTTAAAAGTTCCTTTCCTTGCCAGTATCGGAATGTGCCAGCCGATAACGAAAAATTGGGACCTGGCACTGGAATGGTACGATATTATCGAACAGGATTCCCGTTACAGCAAGACAACCCAACGTATCCGATTTGGCACCGAGTATCGGCTTAAATTTTTAAATGACTATTTTATGGCGTCGTTCCGTTCTGGCTTTGCCGATGAAAAATTCTGTTTCGGATTGGGTTTGTGTATTACTCGATTTGTCCAAATTGATGGTGCCTATGCCTACGATCGATTCGTGAAATCATATTCTTATTTTACCCAGTTGAGGATTGGATGGTGATTTCCTTGCTTATTTTATCTTAATTTCATAATGATATAAAAGCTATCGTCATTGCGAGAATTTTTCAATTGCGATAGAAAGGAGAAAAAATCATGCCAGCAAATTCAGCTTCCGAGTGGAATAGAATCCATGACGAAGCAATAATCGTAGATGTGCATGCACATCCCTCGTTAAAAGTGTCGATCTTTAACCGGATACTCACTAAACGTTTTTCTGCCACACGCGCTTTTAATCCTTTCAGCGTAAGAACTGATTTTCCTAAATTGAAAGCAGGCAGTGTGGACGTGCTTTGGTCCACGGTTTATGCACCGGAGAGAGAAATTCATGATGAGTGCAAATGGATTAAAATTCTGAAATACCTGATGCCATGTCGCTGGAAAAAGGTTTTTGGCAGACCTTATTTTGAAGTGACAAACGAAATGATGGATCAGATGGAAAAACAGGTTGAAAAATCAATCGATCGAAAAACTGGCAAACCCATGGCAAAAATGGCATATTCAGTGCGTGAATTGGATGAAATCCTGGGACAGGATGAAGATAGACCCATCGCAGTCATACACAATATCGAAGGTGCACACAGCCTCGATTGTAATCTGGACAATGTGCAACATTACTTTGATCGGGGAGTAGCATATCTTTCACTGGCACACTTTAACGCAAACGGAATAGCACATCCCTGCTTTCCATACCCGGAGAGCATTCAGATATGCGGCTGTTTCTTAGGTGATCGCGATTTAACCCTTGG
>SMTZ1_10003039_pt1 | contig 16921 bp, 11 predicted proteins | sample DeeMarSWOR136_30_FD_25667 | JGI IMG/M metagenome (IMG submission 25667)
GGGGCAACTCGATTATTTTCATCTCATTGGCCGTTTACTTTTTCTTCTTACCCTTTGTATTGATGATATCCTATTTCGGTGACAGTGGTCTAAAGAGGAAGAAAATGCCCAAAGTTGCCTTTCGTCTTCATCGGCGGCTTTCCCCTGAATACGAAAACTGGGCCGGAAGACGCATAAAGTCTGATTTGGCCAAGAACCTGAGTGTAGAAGAGATTTCTGCGACTGAATGGCCGGTTTTTGGATCGGTCTTTTATCTTTGGGCAACAGAGAACCTGCAGGAAGCCTGGGAGCGGGACCAAAACCTTTGGCCGGTAGCTCCCAAGGTATACGCGGCCGATACCATCGAAGCGGCAGCGGCCCTGATTACTGATCCTTCTCACGCCTCCTGGGTTAAAGAGCATTGGGGTAAGGATTATCTTCACAAAGAAAATCTCTTCTACCGCATGCTACTCATTTCAGGTATGACAAGCTATCATAAACTACTCGGAGGTGATAAATATCTTGATTCTCTTCGGAACCAGGTCGAAACCTTGTCCGATGAATTAGACAAGTCACGTTTCGGATTGCTTGACGACTATCCCGGGCAGTGCTATCCGACAGATGTAATGGCGGCCATCGCAGCGATAAAGCGAGCCGACGCTGTCCTTGGTACCGATCATTCGCAGTTCGTTGCTCGATCAATTCGAGGTTTTGAGAATCATCTGGTCGACTCAACAGGATTGCCGCCCTATCGGGCCGATTCAAGAAGTGGGGTCATCGGTATAAGCCGGGGCTGCTCCAGTCAATGGATGGCTATCTGGGCCCCGGAACTCTGGCCCGAAAAGGCGAAAGAATGGTATGATGATTTCGAAGAACATTTCTGGCAAAAAAGGTGGACTGCTGTTGGATTTCGAGAATTTCCCAGGGAATCCCGCACAAAAGACTGGTATATCGATGTTGACTCAGGCCCGGTTATATGCGGCTATGGTGCCGCCGCCTGTGCCTTCGGAATAGGAGCGGCGCGGGCCAATGGGCGATTTGACCATGCATATCCGTTGAGCATGGAGGTTCTGCTGACGTCCTGGCCGCTTCCCAACGGCACCCTGTTTATCCCAAGATTTCTTTCAAATGCAACACATGCTCCTTATCTCGGTGAGGCCGCCCTGCTCTATGCCATTACCCGGATGCCGGCCGGAGACGTCGAAATAACAGGACCTGGAAAACTTCCCGCTTTCGTATATATAGTTCTTGGTATGTATTTATGTGGGGGGCTGCTTATAGTCACAGCGACCATAATATCTCATCGATTTCGGCTTAAGCAAATGAAAAAGAAACATTATCCTCTCGTAAAAGCACAACTTGCAGTATGGGCAGCCTTTGTTATTACAGGGATTGCATTAGCCGTCGGATATAGATTGGAAATAGGTCTACTGCTGATTCTATTGGCTCAACTTTTACCCAGAGGTTTTACAAAAAGCATTTTGAAAGAAGATAAATCTCTACAACAAGCCCGATTAGATGGGGATTGAAGTGCATGTTAATCAGCAAACATAGACTACAAGATTACAGTTCACCAGCGCAGTTAAAGTTATTATGCGGTTGTTGCGTAATTCAATACCAAAAGGAGACAAATTACATGTAGATAAAAAGCTCCGCTTTCCAGGTGAAGTAATTAGAATTTGAACTGGTCCTTGAAGATGGTCTTGAAATCGTAAACATTGTTGAAATCGTCAATTGTATCCGTCGGTTGAGCGCTCATCCATTTGTGTTTGATCAAACAAAAGACGATTTTGCCGAAGTCGCGAGTATTTTTGATGTTCCAGTTGTTCAGCACTAACATCGCCAACCTGCCCCATTTTTCGACAGCCAATTCTTTCAGGCCCTGGCAAAGAGTTTGGCCGCTTACATGCCTGCGCCCGGTGGTTATCTTTTTTGCGGTGTAGTCGAGTCCCTCAAGGACAAATTTTAGTGCCTGCGGGCTGTATCGGCCATCTTCGTTGGCAATGCTTTCGAGACTTTTCTTCATTACTTTTTACCGCCGAAAATACAGAGCTTGAAAAGAAATTAAAAACAAAATCCTCTCCTTTTCAGCAATCTTTTCGATTAATTGTTGTCAAGATACTTTTTGTCCGGGCTTTGCGCCGGTGTCCGCAGAGAGCATAAAGATATCTTTTCCTCCTGTTCCGGAGGCCAGAATCATCCCTTCAGAAAGGCCAAACCTCATCTTTCTGGGCTTTAGATTGGCCAGATATATTACAGTTTTGCCGGTCAGCTGGTCAGGTTGATAGGCCTGGGCAATGGCGGCTAAAACGCTCCTTTGCAGTGAGCCTACATTCAACTGCAACCTCAGCAGCTTGTCGGCTCCTTCGACGGGCTCGGCCTTTGTTACTTTTGCTATTCGCAGGTCAATCTTTCCGAAATCCTCTATCGTACATTCGGGCTTTATAGGCTCTGTCACGACGGCCTCTGTTTCTTCAGGTCCTGTTGGTTTGGGGCCCTGCCCTTCCTTGCTTTCTTCTATCATTGCATCCACCTGTTTTTTATCAATTCTTTCAACCAATCGTTCAAATGCATTTATGTTGTGATTCTGTAACAGCGTTTCTACATCATCAAATTTCAGTTCATCTACATTAAGGAACTTTTCAATCTTTTGGGCATACCTGGGCAGAATGGGCTTCAGGTAAATCGTCAAAATTCGCACGGCATTAATTACGGCAGTTAAGGTAGTCCGCGTTTTTTCCAGATCGGTTTTTACAGTCACCCAGGGCTGATTCTGTTCGACATATCTGTTTGCCTCGTCGGCCAGAGAGATGATTTTCCGGACAGCCGCAGCAAATTTAAGGTTCTCATAATCCCGAATAATCTGGTCCTTTTCAGCGATGAGTTTGTTGACTAAATCTGAGCCCAGGTCGTCTAATATTCCAAGCCGGCCATCCAGTTTTCTGGTCAGCATCGGACCTGAACGGGATGCCAGATTTGCAAGTTTGCCGACCAGATCGGAATTAATCTTGTTTGTAAAATCGCCCGTTCTCAAATCTATATCTTCGATACTGTCGGACAGTTTGCTGGCATAATAATATCTCAAGTATTCCGGGTCGAGATACCCGGTGTAAGTGCTTGCTTTTATAAAAGTCCCACGGGACTTGCTCATCTTCTCGCCATTTACCGTCAAGAAACCATGGACGAAAAGCTTATCAGCGGTTTTAAAACCGGCACCCATAAGCATAGCGGGCCAGAACAGCGCGTGAAAATACATAATATCCTTGCCGATGAAGTGATAGAGTTCATATTCATCACTGTTCCATACCTTGTCGAAATCGAGCCCGTTTTTATCGCAATAGTTCTTTGCGGATGCCATATAACCGATGGGGGCATCGAGCCAGACATAGAAGAACTTGTTTTCTTCACCGGGTATCTGGAAACCGAAATAAGGCCCGTCGCGGGATATATCCCAATCCTTCAGGCCCGCCTTGAACCATTCATCGAGCTTGTTTGCCACCGAGTTCTGCGTATACCCACCTTCGATAAGCTCCTTTAGTTGTTGTTCGTAATCGGCCAGCTTGAAAAAGTAGTGCTCCGATGTTTGGAGGATGGGTGTTTTACGGCACGTTGCGCAATATGGATTAATAAGCTCGGTGGGCCTGTATGTTGCGCTGCAGACTTCGCAGGAATCACCATATTGGTCCTCGGCTTTGCATCGGGGACAGACGCCGCGAACATATCTATCAGGCAGTGACATTTTGCAATTTTCGCAATATGCCTGCTCGACGTCCCTTTTTGCGATTGAGCCGGCCTCGTTGAGACGCGTGAAGACAAGCTCGCTAAAATGCCTGTTTTCCGGTGAATGAGTTGAGTAATAATTGTCGAATTCGATATAAAAGCCGTCGAAATCTGCCTTGTGTTCTTTATATACCTGTCCAATGAGCTCTTCAGGGCTGATTCCGGCAGCGCGTGCACTTATCATAATCGGGGTACCATGAGTGTCATCGGCGCAGAAGTAGAGGCACTCGTTTCCGCATATCTTCTGGAAGCGCACCCAGATATCGGTCTGAAGATATTCGACCAAATGGCCTATGTGTATCGGGCCGTTTGCATAGGGTAAAGCTGATGTCACAACAATCCTGCGAGGCATAGTTCTTCCTTAGCGACTACTGCTTGGATTCCTCCGCGCTATCCTGTCTTTGTGGATCGGTTTCGCTTTTTCGGTTGTCCTTGTGATTGTTCTCCGTGTCGCTGTTTTGTTTCTTCTTTTTTGTGTTTTCAGGAGAAGGGAGCACCTCAAGTTCCTCGAGGGGGACAGGGACTTTCTGGCCTTCACTGAGTTCAACCATGACAAGCTGGGTCAGTATCTGAGTGTCGACAACTTTACCTTCACCACATTTGGTCTTTACTTTAGTGTTTTTCTTCGGCAGTCGTCTTTTAAGCTCGGTATACGTCTTATCCTCATATCGCAGACAGCACTTCAGTCGACCGCAATAGCCGGAGATTTTTGAAGGATCGAGGGTTGCCTTTTGCATCTTGGCCATCCGCATATTGACCGGTTTTAAGAGTTTAAGAAACCTCTGGCAGCAGCATTGCTGCCCGCAACTCTCCACATCACCAAGTATCTTGGCTTCATCGCGTGAGCCGATTTGACGCATTTCGATTCTCGTCTGGTACTCGTGGGCAATTTTCTTTACCAGTTCACGGAAATCCACCCGGCCGTCAGACATAAAGTAGAAGATAACGCGCTCGCCGCCGAATATGTGCTCGGCGTCAACTATTTTCATCGGCAGGTCCAATTCTTTGACGAAGCGCTTGCAGCATTCCATCTCTTCTTCGGCAATTTTCTTCAGGTGGCGCTCTTCACTAATATCAGCAGCGGTTGCATAACGGACAAATTTGCCGCTTCGGTCGACTGAAATGTCGATATTACTGTCTTCGAAATATTTTTTTATCTCTTCACTATCAAATTTGAATTGCCCCGCCCTGTACGAGGAAAGCTGACCGACAAGATATCCCAATTCAAGACCCTTATCGGTTTTTACTACAACTCGTGTATCCACTTTGGGTAATCTTGTTTCGTGGTGCTCAAAGAGGCCGAGTGTATTCATTCGACTGTAACGAACCAACATATATTTTTTATATTTTGTCTGCTTAGGTTTTGCCGGTGCGACCTTTGACATATCCACTGTCTATCCTAATATTCGTTTTGATATTGTTATTAATAAACTTTCATTCTACCAGAATCGGTGAAGTTTAACAATAGCTGCTCGAAAATAAGCCTTTCGTTAACACCCGACTCGACCCAGCGGAGCGCCCTGTAACATTCGTCGATTTTTTCTGCAGCCTGCTCGGCGTTGAAACGGCCAGCCAACTTTTGTATCTGAGCTTTCTGGTCAAGATTAATAAGGTCTTCTTCCGGTATAACATTGAGCTTCATCACATCATGCAAAGCAGATATGATGATCTGCAGCATAGCCTTCCGGGCTCTTCTATTGATATCGGTTCTGCTGGTGGTTTTGTCAAGGTCGGACCAGAGGGTGGTAATTTTGTTGCTTTCATCCAGGAGCCATTGAGCCAGGTCCAAAGAGCAGGCATACTCGTGTTTCGCCAGAGAATTGAGCAACTGCTTTTTAGTCTGGTAAAGATTCGCATCTGCGAGTTCGAGCTGAGCCCACTGGCAAGCCTGGCCCAAACTGCCCTGAACCAGACGGGCAAAATAGTGAGCCCGTTTTGTCTCGAGGCCCATTTCTGTCAGCTTTTCGATAATCCTGTCTTCGGCTATGGGAGCAAAACGAACCATCTGACATCTCGATTTGGTCGTGGATAAGAGTTTTTCCATACGGGTGCACAGCAGGATAATGAAGCAGTATTGGGGAGGTTCTTCCAGGACTTTTAAGAGCGCATTCTGTGAAGCGTTGTTCAGCCTTTCTGCCTCACTGACAACAAAGACCTTTCTTTTAGAAAGGGACGGCTTTATCGACACTTTTTCGATCAGGAATTCTCGTATGACATCTATAGGTAAATCAACGGGTGTTTTTTTGCCTTTACCTTCTCTGGTGAATTCGACCAATTCCTTATAGACGTGGTTGAAATCGGGAAGTGAGCCGGCCTCGAAAAGTCGACATGACCGGCACAGGCCGCAACTATCGGCAAAATTATTCTCCACAGCGGGATTTTCACAAAGCAACAACTTTGCCCACTCACGAGCAGTTGTGAATTTACCAATGCCTTCAGGGCCTGCGAAGATATACGCGTGCGGAACCTTACCCGCGGCAAGAGCCCTTTGCAAAACGGCAATTGCTTTATCCTGACAGAAAATCTCTTTGAGTGACATATGTTAAAAGCAGGTTTCTGATATAATCTGTTTTATTCTTTCGTGGACTTTTTCAATACTGACGGAACCATCGACCACCACAAGTTTCTTTTGTCGGCCGGCAAACTTCAGAAAACCTTCACGGACCTTCCGGTGATATTGGCGCGGTTTCGCCTCCATTCTATCAGGCTGGTCCGAGAGCCGATTAGCAGCCGTTTCCAAATCGACATCGAGTATAATAGTCAGGTCCGGCCAGGGTACTCCAAGAGAATCTATTGCAAGTTTTATAACCCGGTTGATACCGAAGCCACCGGCGTAACCCTGATAGGCACAGGTACTCGAGAGCCATCTATCGAGAATGACACATTTCCTTTTCACAAGTTCCGGTGCTATTTTCTCCTGCCATAGTTGAACTCTTGCCGCCATATACAGAAGCACTTCCGTCGCTGTACTCATCGCGATATGTTCGGGATTAAGCAGTATCTGTCGAATTTTTTCACCGATGGCGGTATCGCCCGGATCACGAAACGTTTCTGTCGTTACTTCCCGGCCACTAAGCCATTGGATCAACAGTTTTGTTTGCGTACTCTTCCCGCAACCGTCAGGGCCGTCAAGAACAATGAATTTGCCTGCAAGTTTGCCTGTCAAATCTTCACGATTCAAGTTCAGTTTCCTTATTTGAGTCCAAGAATATGTTTTGCCTGTTCTAAAAGCTCTTCGAGAGAGGCTTCTATCAGCAATTCTTTGGCCCACTTGTGCATATAATCTATGTCCAGAAGATCCCATTGAACAACAACTACCCCAAGAGCGTCGCGAAACTGTTGTTCCGAGTGGCTGTCCTTAGCCCATTCGAGCTTGCTCAAAATAATATCTTCGGGCGAAGTTACCCAAACATCAAGTCCCATAACTTTAGCAGGACATCTTCGCTCAAACTCTTGATGGCTGAATGGCCTGTCCTTGCATATAATAAAGTCTGCCTTCCACGAAGATTGTTTGTCAATTACGTTGAACGTTGAACTGTGAGCAAATGCTCCTCGAACGGCATCAAGACTAATGTAGTAACTTTCACCGAGTGTAGCGGCAAAATTCAAAATCTGCTCTTGAGTCGCCGCAATCACTATATCAACATCCCTTGTTGCTCTCGGCTCGCCATGGAAGCTGCTGGAGACCGAGCCGGAAAGCATATATGGAATATTCTGCCGATTCAATTTTTCAATCAGCTCCGTTAAGAAATCTTCTTGGCTTTTCATATCTGTGCTTAATCATCAGGATTGAACTGTTTAAACAGGAATTCGCCAATCATAAGGCGCATAACATGCCGATTCACTTTCTGCTCATCATATTGTGGGTATCGAAACCTTACGCCGGCTTCGACAATGCCTCTGATGTTATCGCTCAACTCGAACGCCATCTTCAGCCGGGTTTCGGCATCCATCCTTCGCAGGATTTCAAACTGCTTCCTCGCAGCTTCAATAGATGTGTCGGATGGCATCGCATTCATTTTCGTCTCCAACAATCAGACCTTTTGTGTCACTGAGGATGGCACGAGCTACACTATTTTGCAAGCTGAAAGTTTTCCGGGCCGACGAGCTGACGCATCTTTCTGCAAAAGTCGAGGTCAGGATTAACGGATAAATTCCTGTCAGCGGCCGCATAGACTCTGCCCTTTTCCGTATTTATCGCTACATAAACGGGACTTTTACCTCTGTGATGCCGGCAGATGCTTTTTATGGTCGCTACTTTTTCTCTGGTAACATCCTTTGCATCCAGTCTTATCCTGATTTTGGCAGCTAACTTTTCCCGGACATCCTCAAGGCTTATCAGCTCTACAGCCAGGATATTGGGTTTTTCTCTTCTGTAATCAAGCTTTCCCTTTACAAAAACGATACCATCGGCAACTACTAAATCGCCGAATTTATTTAACACATCCGGGAACATAACCACTTCGACCACACCCTGCAAATCCTCGAGCGTAAAAACAGCCATTTTTGAGCCGGCATTCCTACCTGCCTTTGTAAGATTGTATCTTATTTTTGTTACCATTCCGCCAATTATCACCTGTTGGACTCGGCCTGTGTCAGCCAGTTGCGAACTGTTGTGGGTGGAGTACAGGTTTATCATCTCTGCATGATGGCTGAGCGGATTGCTGGTCACATAGAAGCCGAGAACCTGTTTTTCAAAAGCGAGCATTTGCGGCTCGGGCCAGGGCGGGACATTTGGCAGGCTCTTGTGGTCCTGTGAATAGTCGGTCTGTTGTGTCATCTGGCCAAAGAAATTCATCTGGCCGTTTTGTTTGTCGGCCTGGAAACTGGCCCCTATTTGCATTGCTTTTTCGAGGCCGGCCATCATCTGGGCACGGTTTCCACCGAGCCAGTCGAAGGCACCTGCTTTTATCAGAGCTTCGATAACCTGTTTGTTGGCGGCCCTTAAATCGACATTTTCACAGAAATGGAAGAGGCTTTTGAACCGACCAACTTCTTTACGAGCAGCAATGATTTGCTCGACGGCCTTTTCACCAACGCCCTTGACGGCGGCCAGACCGAAACGTATCACACCTTTTTTGTCTCGGCCTTCTTCGGTATCCTCATAGAGCGGTGTAAAATAGACACCGCTTTTGTTGATATCCGGCGCCCGGACCTCGATACCCATTACAGTGCATTCTGCAATGTACTCGACGACCTTGTCGGTATTGTCCATTTCAAAGGTCAAGAGGGACGCCATATACTCGACAGGCCAATACGTCTTCATATAAGCGGTCTGGTAGGCGATAAGAGCATAGCGTGTGGAATGGCTTTTATTGAAGCCGTAGCCGGCGAATCTTTCGATGAGTTCGAAAATCTGCTTTGCCTGCTGCTGCTTTAAGCCTTTATCCATACAACCGGCCACAAATCTTTCCCTCTCCTTGGTAATTGTTTTTGCCTTCTTCTTACTTATGGCCTTGATGAGTCCATAGGCCTCACGCAACGGTATATCACCAAGGCGGTTACAGATGCGCATCACCTGTTCCTGATAAACCATAATGCCGTAAGTCTCTTCGAGTACCTCTTTCATTATTATGTGCGGCAGAGTCCATTTCGCACCGTGTTTTCTGTCGGTATAATCAGGAATCAGAATCATAGGACCCGGACGATATAAGGCATTTGCGGCGATAAGGTCCTCGATTCGGTCGGGCTTCATCCTCATAAGCAGGTCCTGCATGCCCCCGGACTCAAACTGGAAAATTCCCTTTGTCCTGCCGGTGGAGAAAAGCTCGAAAACTTTAGGGTCATCCGGAACGAGTTTCTCCAGGTCGATTGTCTCACCGTGAATATCTTTGACGAGCTGGCAGGCCCGTTCCAATACGCTGAGTGTTTTCAGTCCCAGAAAATCCATCTTCAGCAGGCCGACTTTTTCAACTATAGGCCCTTCGTACTGGGTTATGATATCCTCGGAATCGGATGCCTTATACAGGGGTATGAAATTGGTCAACGGCTGGTCGGCAATAACAACGCCGGCGGCGTGTACCGATGCGTGGCGTGTAAGGCCTTCGAGCTTTTTGCAAATGTCAATTACCTTCCTTGTCTGCTCATTCTGCTCGTAGGCCTGCTTCAACTGCGGCTCAGTCTTCAAGGCCTTATCCAGTGTCATATCAAGAGAAAATGGGACAAGTTTGGCCAATCTATCTGCCTCTAACAACGGGACACCCAACACCCGGCAGACATCGCGGATAACGGCCCGCGCTTTCATCGTTCCGAAAGTTATTATCTGTGCAACGTGTCCGTATTTTCGTCGTACATAGTCAATGATTTCCGCACGATGAGCCTGGCAGATATCGATATCAACATCGGGCATTTCGTTACGCTGCGGGTCCATAAAACGCTCGAACAGCAAATCGTAACGAATCGGGTCAACATCGCAGAGCCCGAGACAATAACCAACGAGTGTGCCGACAGCACTTCCTCTGGCGCCTACAGGAATATTATTTTCATGAGCGTAACGGCAGAAATCCCAGACGATGAGAAAATAGCTGGCAAAACCTTTTGATTCTATTACATCCAGCTCTCTATCGAGCCTGTTCCTTATCTCATCGGTGACTTCGCCATAACGCTGCTTTGCCCCTTCATAACACAATCTGGTGAGAAACTCTTCGGGTGTTGAGCCACCAGGCGGTGTAAAATGGGGCGCATGGCGCTTTTTCAAGTCAAGCTCGACATTGCAGCGGCCGGCAATATCTACGGCACTGTCACAGGCCTCAGGAACATCTTCAAAAAGCCGGTTCATTTGCTCTGGAGACTTTAGATAAACGTCCGGCGGGTAAATCATTCTGTTCGGGTCATCGGCGTTTTTGCCGGTGCTTATAGCACAGAGGCAATTGTGAGCTTCGTGGTCATCTTCCTCAAGAAAATGTACATCATTGGTCGCTACAAGGCCCAGCCCCATCTTTTGTGCAATATCAATAAGAGCCTGGTAGATACTGGGATCATCGTTCTCGTGTTTCTGGATTTCAATAAAGAACCTTTCGGAACCGAATACCCTAAGGTAATCTTCTATCGCTGCGACGGCCGCCTTTTCATCGCCCTTGGAAAGCTGGGTTGCAACTTCACCTTTCAGACATGCTGATGTGGCAATCAGGCCCTCGTTGAATTCGGCAAGGATTTCCTTATCAATTCTCGGCCGGTAATAGAATCCCTCCGTGAAACCGGCACTTGCCAGCTTTAGCAGATTTTCATAACCAGTGTTATTCTCGGCCAAAAGTATCAGATGATATGCGGCATCGGTGATAGTGGTCTTTTGTCTGTCGAATCGGCTGCGCGGGGCGATGTATGCTTCGATACCGAGGATTGGCTTGATGTGAGCGGCTATTGCCTTCGTATAAAACTCAACAGCGCCAAACATATTGCCATGGTCTGTTACGGCCACAACATCCATTTGCAATTGTTTGCAGCGTTTGAACAATTTGTCGAAGGCAATCGCGCCGTCGAGCAGTGAATACTGGCTGTGCAGATGAAGGTGCGTAAACCCCGTCAGAGACTTTTTCCTCTTGTTCTCTAACGGGGTAAATCCTTTAATTGCCATAACTTATGCCGTCCTTCTTGTCCCTGATATTAACACTTGTATCATAGGTTAAAAACTTTCTTATGTCAACGAATGGTTGAATGTTTGTTGGCAAAATCGTAAATATTCTTGTGAGCTTACCCCCGGCAGCCGCTCTCTTGTCTTATAACAGGCGGTCTTCCTGAACGTAGTGAAGAATCTCAATTCCAATAATCAATAGTAAATAATCAATAATCAATTGAATAGGCTCATCCCTTACCATTGTCAATCTCAATCCAAAATAATCAATCTCGGTACCTGCCCCGTTAGAGTGTCGTTTACTCTAAAGGGGTCATTCCCGCGTAGGGGCAACCCCACGTGGTTGCCCCACCTAATCTTCTAATCTCTAATTCTCTAATCCACTAAATTTTCCTTTCCCTTTACCCTTCTTTTGTGTTATTTTCCACCCCTGCCCCGTGAGATAGAAAAAAATAGACTCATTAGCTGAGTTTACCCTGTGGGATAGATGGTTATGTACGCCGGATGCCCGTTAAATTGAATCTACCTGAAAAAAACTCAAAAAACCGCGAACTTTGAGAGAAAAGACAGTTGCAAATTTTGCACTGCCTCGGTAATATTTTAGCGTACGGAGTTTTATCGGTGTTGTGAGCGTGTGCAGAGGCAAATGCTGGATTTGGTTTTTAGTTGTTATTGCGGGAAAAGCCTGTGAACAGGCTTTGAATAGTTACAATTCATAGGAATTTCCGATAAAATTCAGGAATATATAGCTCGGTAAAGTCTTTTAAGAAAGAACGAAAGAGTATGAGGAGGTAAAGACATGAAAGCAACTAATCCCCATATCCCGAACCTTTTTGTTGTCCTGACTATCTGTATGACCGCAGCAGTCAGTTCTGCTCATACGTGGAATGTCGAGAGAATTGGAGATACTATCGGAGGTACTCCAAAACAAATTGAGGTCTCGGTACCAAATGACGCCGAATGGCCCGGTGTGCTCGAAATGGCTGTTGGGCCGGGTACATACCCAATAAGGTATTGGTTTAACCAATATTTGACTTGGGATTTTAACACTGTTTCAGACGAAACTAACAGAGGCCACATGGGTTTCGCGCACCATCCTACGGGAGGTGTTCCGCATGTAGCTTACGGTTTTGAAAATAAGATATATCTTGCCTGGTTATCGAACGATGGGCCGTGGTTGCGTGAGGTCGCCTTCGAGGGCGATGCAGGTGGGGTTTCCCTGGCCTTCAACGTGGAGGGGTGGCCCGGCCTTGCTGTGGCTGGCAGTGGCGCTCTGACATATGTATGGAAGGACGAATTAGGCTGGCATAATCATCAAATCGCGACTAACCATGGTGGTTTCAACGATCCATCTCTTGCTTATGATCCGAACACTGGGCTTCCTTGGATCAGCTATGGTCGATGCTTCCGAGGTATTGAGGTTACCAGTGCCAACTCGTTTGATTATACGTCATGGAGCATCGAAGAGATAGAACAGACATCGTTCCCCGATCAAACGGAGTTGAGATTTGTCCCCGGCTCTGGGGATTTAGTGGTCATGTATCTGACCGGGTGGGGTGAGAATCTTCGTCTGGCTGTGTGCAGAAACGGCCTATGGCAACCACCTGAAGATATCGTCAGTGGACCTTGGCATGATTCTGGTGTAGACGTTGACGTCGACGGGACCGTTTACGTGGCCTGGGGTGAAGGCCAATGGGGAAGTATGGGCCTTTACCTTAAGCAAAGAGATTGGGCTACAGGGCAGTGGACGGGCAAAACCCTGATAACAACAGAATTCCCTACCATCATGAACTCCTCACTCGACGTAAGCGATAACCGACTGGGCCAACGGGAGGTGCACATTGTGGTTGACGGCGGGTATATCAACCGTGCATGGGCGATTGTGGGCGGTCCGGCTGCAAGCATTCTCTTGCTCGATCCGAACGGTGGTGAGAGTCTTGTTGCAGGCTCGAAATATGATATCCGTGGGGAGAGTTCTGGACCGGTTCCATACGTACTTCTGGAGTATTCTGCCAATAATGGCTTAGACTGGAAGGTGATCGGTGTGACGAGTAACATTAGTGAGTACCATTGGGAAATCCCACAGGAGAATTCCCAAGAGTGCCTTATTCGGATCAGTTATCCTCCCAATCCGCTCGTCAGCGACACAAGTGACAATCTATTTACAATATACCAATGTACGCTGGCCTATGATTTGAATCATGACTGTTTTATGGACTTCTTAGATTTCGCCCTTTTGGGTTCAGAGTGGCTACAATGCGGCAATCCCTTCGATCCCAATTGCGTGCAATAAAAGGCAGCAAGATGCCTTCATCTGGTTCACATTGCTCGGTCAGTTTTCAAAATGTTCGTCACAACAGACAATAACGGTTTTCGAATACGCATAGAAAAGAAAAGCCAATAAATGCATAAATACGGACGGCTTAGAAGGCAGCCGGTGAAACAGACGACCGACTGAAGTGCAATGAAATATTCATCGGTGCTATAAAATATTAAGTGTTCCTACTGTAAGAATCCAAGGCCGGAGATCTGGTCTAAATACGCTTGAGGAAGGGGATGACTAAAAAAAGCACTATTTTCCCATTTTTTTGTTGACTATTGTTTGAAAATATGTTACAATGCGCAAATGTTAGCCAGCAAGCAAACATAAATCGCCATAGAAATGGCAGGTATTTAGCGGAGAACCGCACGTCGTAAGCCACAGCGTGGCAAGGACATAGAGCCAGCAGGCCCAGGTCTTAGTATCAGCAGATACACAATAACGCATTATTTTGTATCATAAATTCCAATTTTTTAACACTTTGGTGTATTAATGGCCAATAAAGAACCCCTTTTTGCCAGCCTGCATATTCTTATACGATCCATCCCTGATGGCACAGCGGACGCTGGCCGCAGGCTTAGCAGATACTGGTACCGAGAAAGTCGCTGCCATGTCCGCACCGGCTGGCAAAAACTCTGTGCCCTCTGTGGCTATAAATCGGTGAAAATCTGTGTTAATCCGTGGTTAATAAACGATTTACGTGTCTGTAAGGTGCTCTACTGCTGTAGAGACTCCTTTACAGATGTCGTGAGCGCACTACAAATTCACCTTTTTATGCAAAACAAAGCCAAATTCCAAAAAGTCAAGTTGAACGTAAATAAAGTAATAACAAATGATTACGACCAAATAGACACTTGGTCAATTAGGAAAAACAAACCCAAAACAAACCCAATTCAAACCCAATACAAAGCCAATACAAACCCAAACAAACCCAATCTTTGGTAAAAGATTTGATTGCGTTAGTAAATGCTTGGATGTTTATTAGCAAAACCGCTAAAAATTCTTGTGCCCGCCTTTGGGCTCTATTACAATGCTTCTCAGAAAATTTTGATAAGCCAGGGGAGCGAAAGGCCGGGTGTTCGGCTCGGCCCAAGCTGAGAGCTGACCCTATGAACCTGCTCGGGACAATGCCCGCGAAGGAAGGCAAAATAGATTTGAAGCACTCCTTTTGCCGGGGTGCTTTCTGTTTTATGATCGACGGTTTCATAAATAACAAGTTTCACAAATATACAAGTATACAACGAAAGGGAACGAAAATGATAGAGACTGATATTTCCAGAGTGATTATCCAGGAATATACAAAGAGACTCACCGAGCATCTTGATAATGATGTAGTCATAGTAGGTGCAGGTCCTGCGGGTTTGGCTGCCGGTTATTACCTGGCCAAATCGGGGATAAAAACAACTATGGTCGAAAAGAAGCTTTCAATAGGCGGTGGAATCTGGGGAGGGGCATCAGGCTACAATATCGTCACCTTCGAAGATACAGATATCCTGGATGAAATAGGCGTGACGACACAAAAGCAAGGAAATTTATATGTAGCAGATGCAATAGAATTCGCCACAGGATTGGCTTATAAGGCCAAGAAAGCGGGGGCCGCGATATTCAATCTGATAGAGGCCGAAGATATCGTGCTAAAGGATGAAACCGTGAAAGGTATCGTCGTCAACAGCGCAAGTGCACGAATGCTTAAGCTTCACGTAGATCCCTATTGTATCTGTGCGAAATGCGTGATTGACGGAACTGGGCATCCGGCCGAGCTTGTCAGCATGCTGAAAACAAGAAAGCCGGACCTCTTCCCAAAAGAGCTGCATGAATATTTCATGAACGTCGAGACCTCCGAGGCCGGCGTAGTTGAAAAGACGGGCGAGGTTTTTCCCGGCCTGTACGTCACGGGCATGGCTGTATGCGATGTTTATAACCTGCCGAGGATGGGACCAATCTTCGGAGGAATGCTAAAATCAGGAAAAAAAGTCGCCGAACAAATAATAAAAAAGCTGAAAGCCTAAAGCACAAATGCGCATTCGCTCAACTATCTATAATCTTTTGAACCGTCGGAGCATGATATACAGCGAAGTTGGAAATGGTCGGACACACTCGCGAATCCAAGATCCGGATTCGCACTTTATTCGTTGTGACATTTGCTACACGGCAAATCCTCTTATAACCTACCGTCTGTCCTTCGGCGATCTGCCGCCATTGGCCATCCACCTCCGCGTCCACAGCAAACCTTGCAATACGCTGACTATAGTCGCGGATTTGCTCCTGGAACATTACACGATTAAAGGTCTTCTCTTTTTCAAGGGTAATAACCAATTCGGCCTGTGTGGTCCAATCGGGCGGCATCCAGCATGTGGTTGTATCACCATCGAGAGCATTTTCCGGTTCGAAGCCGTTTCCACGATTCGCTGATGCGGTTGCAGTCGCTCCCTCAGCCAGGTTGATCTTGAACGTTCGGCGAAGGATTTTGCCGATTTGCTGTAGCACCTTGTTATCGCGTTCGGAAAACAATCCATCGCGATTAGGAGGAATATTAAGCAGAAAGACCGTGTTGCCCCCAACGGAGCGATACCAGATACCGAGTATTTCTTCTGTTGTTTTGACGTGCTGCTTTTCGTCACGCCAGAACCAGCCGTGCCGGATAGAGGTATTGGTCTCAGCCGGGTACCAATGCAGATACCCGCCGCGATTGAGGCAGTCCTGAAGTTTGGGCAGGCTTGCGAGGTCCTGCGCCGTCATATCCGGCCAAGTGAACTCGCCCACCGGCGCACTTATGGGAACAACGCTCCACTCAGCAGCCCTTGTGCCCCCGCCTTCATTGCCGCACCACCTCACGTCGGGCCCCTTACCGAAGATTACCGCCTGTGGCGCCAATTCGCGGATCATCTCGTACCACTGCGCGTATGTATATGTCTGCCCACCCTTGCGTTTTGGGTGCGCGCCGTCAAACCAGACTTCGTGGATCGGACCGTACTCGGTCAACAGCTCGAACAACTGGTTCAGAAAGTACTCGTTATAATCATCCACAAAGTATTTGAAGGTCCGCTTGTCCCGGAACGGACGGCCAGCTACCGGCCGGGGTATTACTCGCTCGGAGTACTTGCTAAGGTTGCCGTAAAGACCTTCGGGGCTTTCGGTCTGGTACAAATCGGCCGGTGATAAATATACGCCGACCTTAATCCCGTACTTTTTACACGAATTGACCAAATCCCGCAGCACGTCCCCCCTGCCGCCGCGCCATCGGCTCGAAGCTACAGAGTGCTTCGTATATC
>SMTZ1_10007388_pt1 | contig 16917 bp, 12 predicted proteins | sample DeeMarSWOR136_30_FD_25667 | JGI IMG/M metagenome (IMG submission 25667)
CTTCCACAAGCTCCCTGGCCACTCCAGAAGGTCCTGGTCCTCCTAGAATGATTTTACAGTCAGGGTTATCTTCTTTCAACTGACGGGCTGCAAGAACTACATACGGTAAAAAAAAATTCACTGTACTAATCCCAAAAATAGAAAATCCTTTAGAAAACTGCACAAAATCCCTTACAACTCCTTCTGTTCTCACATTGTTGAGCGCATAGTCTTTGACATCCACCTGGTATCCATGCTCCTCCAGAGCACTTGATACATACAGGAGGCCCAAAGGAATGTGATTGCCTGTGTTGAACCATCCATGTATTAACCCAATATCACTCATATCGTAAAGCCTCTACTGGATGAACTCTCGATGCTTTTACTGCAGGGTATAACCCGCTCACAATACCTGCTATCAACCCAGATCCTATGGCAATGGGGAACCAACTCCACTCAAACACTACAGGAGTCTTGGATGAAAAGAACAGAGCTATCAAAGCATATCCGCCACATATTCCAACGACAGCGCCGATCAGTGCACCGATCAGACTGATTGTTACAGATTCAATCAAGAACAGCTGAAGAATGTCTCTCTTTCTGGCACCTAATGCTTTCATGATGCCTACTTCACGGATTCTCTCTCCCACTGCTACCAGCATGACGTTTATGATACCAATGCAGCCCACCAAGAGAGATGTCAATCCTACACTGGAGAGTAGTTTTGAGAACTGGCTCGTCTGATTGAGAATCATTTCTATGAGTCTTTTCTGGGAAACAATGACCACGTTGAGGTAAGGGGCATCCATCTCAAGATATGTGAGAGCATCTGATTCTGAAAGGTATGTCAGTGCTTTCTCTTCTACAAAATCAACACTGTCCACAGAATCCAAGCGCATAATCAGAAAATCGTAGACTTTTTTGCCATCCCTTTCCTGAGTGGAGTAAGACCTGGAAACAAAGATAGTGGGATTCTTGAACATTTCAGTGCCGCGAATGACTCCTGATACAACAAATTCTCTCTCTCCTTGGCTGAGAGGTATGTGAATCAATTTTCCCACAGCATTTTCTGGACTGTCACTGATCATTGAAGCTACCTGTTCTGTAATAACTGCTTCTGCATCTGTTTCAAAAGAAGTTCCACTTTTCAATTCAAGCATGTTGGGACTGAAAGCAGAACCTTCTGTCGAAAGAACTAAAACAGAAGTAAGGATTGTACCTTCGTGTTGTATTCCCTTTTCCATGTTATATGCCGCCCTTGCCATGGGGACTACTTCTACTACGTGCTCCATCTTTTTCATGGCTTCAAGATCGCGTTCAGTGAAGATGGGCAGCAGCCTGGTATTGACCACTTCTCCTACCAGCTGTTCTTCAGTCTCGCCTGCTATGACAGTGAGCAGGTCGGCCCGCATAGATTCTTCCCACTGTCCTATAGAGTACGCGTTGATGCTGGCTACCAAGGTAATGGTAGCAATGACAGCTGCAATGCCAATGATCACTCCCAGAGTAGTAAAAACGGACCTGAAGGTGTGCTGTCGTATGCTGTGGATGCTCATACTGAAAGCTTCCCGTAATTCCATTCAAGCACCTCCTTCGTGAACAATCTTTCCATCCAGCATGTGAATGATATGCTTTCCATATTTTGAAACAGCATCACTGTGGGTAATCACCACAATGGTCTGACCTTTCTTGTTGAGATCGGATAGAATCTCCATGATCTGCTTCTCCATAGAAGAATCCACGTTTCCTGTGGGTTCATCAGCTAGAATGATGTCAGGATCGTTCATGAGAGCCCGGGCCAGAGCAACTCTCTGACGTTCTCCACCACTCAGCTCATTGGGTGTTCTGGCTTCTTTCCCTTCAAGCCCCAGTTTTTTAACTAGTGCTAAAGCTTTCTCTTCTCTCTCCTTTTTCTTGTGTGGTGAAAATCTGGTGGGTAAGAGAATGTTTTTCAAAACAGACATGCGGGGGATGAGGTTGAATGTTTGAAATATGAACCCAATTCGTGCATTTCTCAGATAAGCCAGCTCATCATCGGTCATAGAAGAAATCTCACTGTCTTCTATGAAGATATGTCCTCCTGTTGGTTTATCCAGACATCCTATGAGGTTCAGAAGCGTTGTCTTTCCTGAGCCAGAAGGTCCCATAACGGTGAGAAAATCACCTTTTTGAATTTCCAGTGAAACTGAATCAACAGCTCTAACTTTTGAGCCTCCAGTGCCATAGTCTTTTGATACGTCTTCAAGTCGTATTACAGACACGTTATCACTTCCTGATGCAGAGGGATATACTTCCATTTCAGGAATGACTCCTCTACGTAGATTATAAAGGTTTGGGTTGTGAGATTCAGCGAGAGATATGCTGCAAGAGTATTTTAGTGGATGTATTTGCTTTTCTTCTGATAGAAGTGTGCGGGAGATTCAGGGGAGATGGAATAGATTGCTGTTCTTACTCACTCCCCTCATGAAGAGCAAAATCACTGTGGTTTCCACTGCTAACAGGTTGAAAAAAGAAAAAAACGAATATAAGAGCTGAATACAGTGTTGTTAATTTGAAGTTAGGAGGTTGTCCCAAACCTCAAATTTTAATGATCTCTGGTCTTTAGATAACGTTCTATTGTATTGATACACTTTTCTGTAACTGTCACTGTCCTATCTATCCTGTTCTTGGTATTTTCCCGAAATAGTGAACTCCTCAAAATCAATGTCTTTTTGTCCAAATTGCAAAATTCACTCACTCGTAGACTGCCATACAGCATCACCAGCACTATAACATAATCACTGTACGGATAACTATCAGTAAATCATTGCGAAATAAACGTATTTCCGAGGATGGGTGTTTCTAGTAGTTTTGTCCTCAAAAATAGGCAGTACCTGCCATTGGTGTCAACTATTCTTTGCAGTACCTTGCATTCCCTCATGCTCACGTCAAGGTGTTGCAGTTCTGGTGAAGTTATTCATTCAGAAAAAAATCAAATAATATTTTCTAAATATACCAAAATATTTTTAAGTGAGAATTCCCCTGTAAGTGTGAGCCATAAAGGAAATTACATGGTAGCACACAGGAGGTAACATAATGGAAACCACTGAAATGACACAGCTAGTGTTTTACATAAGTATACTTGTATGCGCTGCAATTGCTGTCTACTTTCTCCGAGGATTTCTAAGCAACAGGAGATTGAGAGCATCTTTGTGGTGGGCTACAGGGTTTTTGTTGTTCGCATTTGGAATTTTGGCCATGACAGTCGCAACTGTTTACGGATTTCACAGAATTCTCGTGGTGCTAACCTTTGCATTTGTTGCTGCATCGGTGACATTTCTTTACTATGCTGCTTCATTGCTCTTTTTCAGTAGAAAATCTTTTTTCAGGGAAAAATTTGCAGTGATACTCTTTGCAGTATCTGTTTTCCTGTTCTCGCTCCCAGTATACCTTTCTGAAGAGCACACAGCTGAGATCATGAGATCATCAATGATAGCACTCTTTGCTGTTGCATTCTTGGTCATTGCAGTATTATTCAGCCTCTTCAATCAAGTCGCAAGACCACTACGCGGGGGACACCCTTGTAGGACGTTAGGAGCTCTGCAATCTCTTGCCTGGTGGATAATAGCAGTCTGGAGCCTTTGCTTTGCTTTATTCTGGGGATCGATCATAGTAATTGGATCTATATTCGGATTGAGTTCATTTGAATTCATCTTACTTTTGTATGGTTGTAAAGGAGGTGATATCGTGAAAATAGGGAAGGAAGACTATAATTTAAACGTACAGAAAGTCAATGGCATAAAAAACAAGATTAAACTAGATTCTGACAGAGCACAGATGAAGTTAGACGAGGCAATGCTAAAAATTGATAATGTCTTGCTCATGCTGACAATAAAAGAAGAAAAGCATAGCCATAATCCTGCGCCTGATCCTAAAAAGTTTGCAATGGTGACTCATATTTCTACAATAGGACTAAAAGAAGGAAAACTGGAGTTAGATGCTGGAAAATTAGCGAATAACAGTCTAAATCTACTGGAAAGTCTTTACAGCGGGGCCCAACCCCTCCAAAAAGATGAAATCCCTTTTGGGCAAATGGCCCTTCACAAGGAGATTCTTTCCAACAAGATTTCGACAAATGAAATAAATAATTTAGCAACACTAACAGGAAACAACAGCTCCACTAACAAAAATGTGATTGAAGAATGTTGCGATCTAGTGATAAGCGTCTGCAATATGGGGAGATATGCAGTGACAGAAGAGGAGTGGGATGGATTGCCGAGTACAGAACATCCTGGAGGCATGATAGGTCACACTTACAATATTCTACACGTCTGTGATGAAAAAGCTACACCTAACACAGCCCATGCAGAGGATTTTAGGAATGAATTCCAAGGAGATGCAAATGAATACCTCGGACGTGCAGAAAACCTTGAGACAGAAGCAGAAAACCTTAAAAATGGACATGGAACTCCACCCAGTGAGGGAGATGCCACATCTGCTGACGAGTTCTTACAGGAGGCTATTGAGTTGCTCCAGGACGCTCAAACGCTGGTAAACCGTGCTTCAGATTTTGTAAATAATCTGCCATGACCTTGGAGATTAAAATCTTTTTCTTTTATTTACCTTTTCTGTAGTACCATACTGCCCTTCACACAAAATAGGACACGTTAGTGTCATAACAAATACTCTGCACATTTCATGGTCACATAGTTTCACTTTGCTGCTTAACCTGGTTTTGAAGATAATGATTTTGCGTCTTTAACGCAAATTCTTCAGCATACTCTAAGCATAGCTTTGCACCTTCTCTGAAACCATGCAACCTAAGGTGAGCTGCGTAGAGAATTAACCACTGTACTGCTTTGCAGTATGTACAGGTCCTATCCTGGATAGATGAGCAGCAGTCGAGCTCATATTTTGCTTTGACAATATCTGTATGTTTAAAAAACACAAGCGCTTTTACCATATGAACCTCTGCCTGTCCCTCAAAGTTTCTTATTTCTCTGCACAAGGTAAATGCGCTGTTAAGGTTGGTTTTAGCATACTCCAATTTATCTGTTAATGCAGCCCATTGGCCCAACCGTATGAGGGCAGATGCTTCACCATCTTTATCATTAATGTTCTGGTAGATTGCTAAAGCTTTCTCGTACTTTGATCGAGCTTCCTCAAGATCACCTGTCTGTACGGCAAGGTCACCCAGATGTTTAAGTGTATTTGCTTCACCTAGATTCTTACCAATGTGTTGGTGAATTGCTAAAGCTTTCTCGTACTTTGATCGAGTTTCATCAAGATCACCCAACAGCATGATGAGGAACCCTAAATGCATGAGTGTATTTGCTTCACCCAGGTTTTCACCAATGTTCTGGTAAATTGCTAAAGCTTTCTCGTACTTTGATCGAGCTTCATCAAGATCACCCAACAGCATGATGAGGTCACCCAGTTCCCAGAGCGTATTTGCTTCACCACGTTTATAACCAATGTTCTGGTAAATTGCTAAAGCTTTCTCGTACTTTGATCGAGCTTCCTCAAGATTGCCTGTCTGTACGGCGACGACGCCCAACACCATAAGAGTATCTGCTTCACCTAATTGGTCTTGGAGTCTTTTGAGGTTAGATAGGATCTTATTACCAACTTCTTTTGTTTCTTCCCACCTGTTGTGGTAAAAATACAAATAAAGGAGACGGGGTCCTAGTACCCCGAGGGCTGAACGTTCCTGTACCATCTGAGGAGGTGTACAGGGCAAATCAACAGCACAACAAAGGTTGGGTTCATCTAGAGTAAAATAGAAATGATATTCTTTTGCATCTTTTGTACTAAGGTGTTCATATAATTTCATTGTATATTCTCCCAAAAACTCCATAATCTTTGGACCGTAATACTCTTTGACTTCTTCTGTACAGACACTCATAGCAAATAACCTGACTGGTGGTAATAATATAGCACGTCGGCGTTCTCTGATCTCTACCAAAGAAGCTTCATTCAACTCCTGTATACACTCCCAGGCTGCAGCAACATAGAGAGTATTTCAAAAAGGGTTTGCGCACTCTCAGATAGATTATCATAAGAAGAGGCTAACGTTGCTACAAGACTTCTCCCATGTGCTGAGTCTCTGTCTGTTATATCCTTTACTGTAATTGCTTTCGCTTTGTATGCTTCGATTCTCTCGATTAGGTCTTCAAGGACTATGCCCGGTACAACCTGACATGCTGTGAGCACAATAGATAACGGATGTCCTCCCAGCGGTTCGAGCAAGTTGTAGAATGTATCTGACTCCCATTCTTCTCTCACCATTCTTCTCTTTGTTGTAACAAAAAAGAGGAGAGCAGCATCTTCCTGTTCTAAAGGATAGATGCGATAAATGCGTTCAGGCTCATAAAGATTTCCTCCAACAGGCCGCTGACTTGTTATCAAAAGCTTTGTATTGGGCGTAAATTTGAGAATAGTATCAATAAAGTCCTGCATTGCATCTTCATCCTGCCAGAGTATGTCTTCTGCATTGTCCAGCAATAACAGATAGTGACGATCTCGTAAACAGGCAATGATATCTTCCAATTTAGCTGGTTGCACCCCAAAGATACCACCGAGCAAATCAATTATTCTTCCTACTGTATCGGCCTGCCGTAAATCTATGTGAAAGACTCCGTCAGGAAAATACGTTCGTGTGCAAAACCAACGCGCTACCTCTACGGCTACCACAGTCTTTCCAATTCCCCCTACTCCTGTTACCGTGACTAAGCGGCTTTCTAACAATTCGTTGATGATATCATACATCTCCAGAGATCTTCCAGTCAGGGTCTGTGGTTTTACAGGGATGTTTGATGGTGAAAAGATGTGTTCTTCAAGTGACAGGGTACCTCGTGGAACTTCCTCAGAGAGCAAAGGATCTAAATGGGCAGTAATATCATCAGGGAGCAGAACGAATTTTTCCTCTTCAGGTACAAAGGGTATCCCTTTCTCATAAGCCATAAACTCGAGTTGAGGTCTCATTTTCATCAGTTCTGGATTCCCTTCCACCAGCAATTTGGCCATTTCATATGCTTTCTGTATAGAACCGCCCTGAAAAAGGCTTCGAAAAAACTGACCAATAAAAGCGATAGCTGCACAATCTAATACAGGTACATCGCACTTTATAGCAACGACGTGCCGAATGCCAGCTTCAACTAACATTTCACCAATTTTTTCAGAATAGCAAGCACTGACAATGGCGAGTTCAAAAGGTCCTCCTAATCGAATGAGCCTCTTCAAATAGTCACCTAGTACTGGCTGACCTCCACCTTTTCCATCCTCAAATAAGAGGAATTCTTCGTGCCCATGACCGCTCAGGTGAAGAATATTAAACCCCTCCTCAACACTTTCAGCTAATTCATCTATGGTGGCACATCCAATGCGAAGTGAAACATCTTTCTCACATTCAGAAAGCTCCCGCACGATAGCGTCGCGTTCTGCTTTCATGTCTAAAGCATCCAGAGGTTCGCCATCAAGAGTCACCAGAGGTGCTGAAAACAAACAGAGGATTTTGGGGTGTTGAATCATGTTACACCTCCAATTGAATGTATCATTCTTCATCATTCTTCATCATGTCCCATGTAGGGGGCATCTATTGAAGATGAATATAGAGTATTATTCTTTTCTCCTCTTATAGGTTTGGTCTGAAATTGCAGGTTCAACCAATAAGACCACTCGGGCAGTTCGAAGTTTTTAATGAAATCATAGATTTACAAAAAATTGCAGGAGAACAGAGATCAACAATGATACAATCTCTGAGAAAACAGAAAACAAAACGAATATCTCAAAATCCTGCAAAAAACTCTACAACCTAGAACCCCAGAAAATGTCAAAAAAGCTTATAAAGAGCTGGTGAAATGTAGAGATGGTCTTGGAACCCTACGAGGGAGATATCTCATGAACACAGAAAAAGATTTCATGAACCAGGTTAGGCATTGCGCAAAGGAATTCATAGAAAGAGAATACCCTGACGAGGCTCCCTATTTTGACATTGCATGGGAGACTTTTAAGAAAGCCATCCAGAGCAAGAATATTGGCCGGGATAGAGGACTCACCATCGGGGATCTAAAAAAACCATCAGTCAGGGATTCAAACGAATCATTCGGGCTGGGAAGGAGAAGTACTATCACAGCACCGAGAGTAATCCGAGCTTTCCACATTCTCTTCGCCATGATGCAGAGAAAGGAATCAAAAACCAGTGAAAACCTCAAGCAGGAGATGCTGCACCTTTTATCACAGGAGAATTTCTCCTCTGAGTTTTCTATGAAAATCGTCGACTTTTTTATGGAGAAAAAAAGTGACCAGTGAAGTATAGAACAAAAGGTTCATATCACAGTACGGTCTCAGTGCTTTTATACGATTGTTTCTCCATTCAAAGACTTACCAGATGGATTTTGGTTCATCTCTCTTCTTTGGTCAAGCACTGGCTCTGGAATCTTAAATTTTGCAATTGTGCAAAATACATATTAAGTAAAACTCCTACATATATCATGACTCCAACTGAAGCTAGTGTGGAAAGGGAAGCTGAACTCATGTTTGATATACTGGACTTTGCACGCTGTCATGGGCGAAAGTTTTCGAAAGACAAGACAGAGAACTTTGAAGGCGAAATAGCTCAGACAATTCTCCAAAAACTCCTCATAGGTGAATACCTCTCAAAAATTGAAAAAAAAGATGTTCCCGTCTTCTACACGCTCACTTCTAAAGGGCTGAATCTTTTCGAAGGGAGGAGAAAGTCCCAACCAATTCCGGGGGAATTGAAAATCCAGATTATTGAAAAACTCGCAAATGCAATAACTGAACTGGAAGTAAAACCATGGGAAGTAATGTTTCACATCATTCACGTGATTGGGAAAAGGAGAATTGTCACTACAGGAGACATTGAACACTATTTTCGCCATTACTTTCCCGACATTAAGGGGACATCCAGGGCAAATGTCTACAGGAATATCAAGCATTTGAGAATGAAAGGGTACATTGAGTATGAGAAAAGGAGTCATATCGATCAGAATCAATACAAACTCTCCAGAAAGGGGGAGGAGATCTTTTACATGACAAAAATTGATGCAACTCGGAAATTGCGCACATTGAAGGAATGGGACGACACTCTCAAGAAGGTCTTTGACAGAATCACTGAAGAACGAAAAGAAGACGAGCAAGCGCTCTTTTACACTATGGAGCACAGTGTTCCAGAAGGCCTGGACAGATCCCAGACCATCTGGGTGCTACACAACCAGGGTAACCTCTACGAATTGAGGGGCTACCTGGATAAGGCAGAAGAAGTGTACTTTCGTATGGAGGGAATCTGTGAAGAGCTTGGAGACACCAGAGGAAGAGCATATGCTTTAAAAGGGCTAGGAAATGTATCGTTCAAGAAAGAAAAATACGTTCTCGCTGAACAGTACTACAGGAGATGTCACAGGATTGCTCAAGCCCTGGAGGACAACTTTTTGTTGTCTGATGTTTTGAACAATCTGGGCTCCTGTCTCTACATGGATGATGACCTCGATGAAGCTTTGGCCCTGTTTGAAAAAGCCCTGACCCTGGTAGGAGCTGATACATCCCGGAAAGCTTCCACACTGTACAACGAAGGGTTATGCTACGCCCGAAAGGAAGATTTAAACAAGGCTAAAACATTATGGGAAAAAAGTTTAGCCCTTTACAAGGAATTGCAGGAGCCAGTAGAGATCAAAAAAGTGGAACATAACCTCAGACAAATCGATAGAAAACAAAAAGAAGAACACCTGGAAAAAACCTACAGAAGAGCTCTGCAAACAGGAACGTCACAAGACATTAAAAGAGCGTACAGAGAACTGGCTGAATTCCAAATAGACGGCCTCATTACACCTGCAGATCAATCTGTGAACTCTGACATGGTTAATACGTAGACATCCAGAAGACCCCATGAGAATACAATACTCTGTGCGTGGAAAATGGTTCTACCGAAGGTGAACAGATAACAAACAGTGATGCAGGTATGAACAATTTCCCCCATACTGGCGGCACAACTCTTTTATTTTTTGAGTGAAATCTCAGAATTTGATACACAAACAGAAAAATAAGATTTTTCATGTAATAAAATATAATACAATATATATTTTTTAATAATAAATGAAATAATTATATATATGGAACACCCTAATCATTAGTGAGGTGATGGAAAATGTACATAACGGGGGAATTAGGCTTTCCAGATCTCCTTGGAAAAACAAGTCCCTGTGGGGGAATTCCGGGAGATGACCCCGGTACTCCCTGCTAAACAGGTTGTGACCTGGGAACATCTCCTTTATCCTTTTCTTTTTTCAATTATTGTTTCGATCTGTTCTTTGTATTCTGTGAAGGGAAATGTCCACCGCTGCTGCTCAAAGTCAAAATGTTCACCTTTGAATGATTCTTTCAGTGTGTGATACGCAGACTTCATAGGGAGGCAGCGAGTCTGAATACGCGGCTGCAGACCCTCAAGAGTATCCATTAATTCAGGCCCTAACTGCGGGCTTGTCCAGCACGATACAAACCCCATATCTTTGCACATGGTAAAAGCTTTGTATATTCTGCATCTTTTAGCAAAGTTCACAATGAATTTTAGCACATCTGTAGTATCACCTTCTACCAACAGCAAAAATGCATAACATCTGTGTCGAGGGTATGGAGAAATATTGTAATGTTTTCTCTCAGCAATCCCTGCATTAATGATCTTTTCAATACTGTATTTGATTTGCCTGCGTCTCCAGAACTGTCCATATTCTCTCTTTTCCATTCTCTGTATTTCACCTATGCTGCAGGTTCTCACCTGTAAATACTGCATCACCTTCAAATCAATAGGCCTCCACTGTATATCATGTGTTCTTTCCGGGTAAGCTAGATCAATGGTTACGTCCTCAAAGAGGTTAGTAACTGGTGGGAAGACTTTGCCAAAAAAATGAGGGTTCTGTACAAACCACCTGTTCTGAGAAGAATATGCTTGGTATTCAATGAACCCAGCATTCTTCAGTATGGTCAAAAGCCTTGTGAGGTACGTGTAGTAGTTAGACCTGAAAAAAACGAAGAGCGTGTCCCCCTGTATGGTGGGGAAAATCCATTCCCAGCAGTCAATGCATTTGATCAACTGGAAGACTACCTCATACTGTTTTGGATCGAACCGGATTTCAACAAAGATATTGTGAGTACGATTCTCACCCATTGCATTCAAGTTGATGTGGTAATACGGTCCTTTAATGTACCCCTCTTTTTCTAAGTCTCTTATTTTATTGCTTACTGTACTCAACCGTTTATATTCTAACTCGTACTGTAATTGTGATCTTGAGAGTGAAGCGTCCTCTCCAATTAATGTGAGGAGTTTTTTCTCCGATTCTTTCAGACTCATAAAGATCTCCCTTTGATGTTCTCTTTCTTCTACTTTTTTTCAAGAGATTTAACTGTTTGCCAAACAGTCCAATAATACTACAATTGCCACTACATGGTTTGACCTGTGTACAGATTTTTGATAGTTTTTTCTCCATAGTGGTAATTCTGGAACCAGTACTGAATTGCAAGGAAGTATCTATAGAGAGTATCACATGTGTTTTTAATAACCTTCAAATGAGAATGCAATATCACAGGAGTTACATGCTATGCTATCACCTGGTCTTCATGGATTTTCTCATGCGGTACCTGAAGATTTCAAACCCACGATTTTCGTACATATGAACAGAAATCACATTGTTTCGGGCCACATTCAATTCTAAAGCTTCCAATTTATTCTTTTTACAGAATTCTTCTGTCTTTTTCACCAGGTTTGTTCCAATACCTTGATTCCTGTATTTTTCCTTGATATACAGTTTCAAGATGAACCCAATAGGATGTCCACTGAAATAATCTGCACTTTTGATCACCCATATAAACCCTGCAATATCCCCATCAATTTCTGCAACCCAGATTTCTCCTTCAAAACGGGTCAGAGCCCTTTCAAACAGAGAAGGGTGTTCTTTCTCAATCTGTTCAGGCACGATTCCACACAAAGAAGCATCGTGCAGCAGTGTTTTTTTGTCCATTTCCATGATTTCTGGTAGGTCTTCATTGGTCGCTTTTCTTATCATGAAAGGAGTGGGTAACTCTGTATTATAAGGTTATATCAGTGAACCGGGAACAGTGGAAAAATAATATAGTACTAAATTGTATGCGAAGATCTGAGAATCTGCAGAATATTACCTGTACCTTTCCAGATTTTTTGGAAAAACGAATTGAAAAACACTATGAAACATTGCCGGAGGTTGTTAAAGAAAGAATATCAAAATTGAAGAAAGGTACTGATCAATTGGGTTATATGGTCATTCTAAAACACGTATATACACATTATCCGGTATAGATTATAAGATAAAAGATTGATCCTCGTGGAAAATTCAGGTTTGCACAAAAAAGATCAAACCCATCTGCTAAAGAAAAAATCGCTGAGAGGATCTTCAAACACATTTACTCTATAGACGTCTCTTTTCATGGAGAATTGCCTCAGCCTATTTTCGGTATCTGTTTCTCAGTGTTTATGAGGAAGAAGGTTCAATGGTATTTGGATGCAATAAGACATGGGGTGGCAAGTGGCACTATTATGATCCATTTACCTCAAAATTCAGTCCAGACAGTTTGATAGAAAATGGAAGATCCCTGTGATACATCCTCTAATGGAATCAGAACTTCTACTTTGAATTTACCTTGAATCACCATTTATCAATTTCTGCAATATTATCTTTAGGACTTGAGAACAGCTCAACCCCAAGCATTTTTGATGCTCACTTCCCTTTTTGACCTTCTTGATTTGTCTGTTTTCTTGTGGAGTTGGAATTAAAAGAAACTATTCCTTTATGAACCGAAAGATTTATATACTCTTAAGATTATTAATAATATACATATAACGAAGAACGAGGAGATGATGAAATGATATGGAAAGCAACAAAGAGGGATGCTTCAGCAAGGCAGATTGCAAGCCCCTCTCCAGAAAGAAAGAATACCCAAATAAAGGAGGTGAAAATGTGAAAAAGAAAATCACAACCATTTCAGTAATAATGGTACTCATTGCGAGTATGAATGCTGGTATGACCGAGGCATTTCTAGGGGATATAAATAGAGATGGCAGAGTAGATGTAACTGACTTAGGGATACTTGGACAAGCATGGAATTCTCACAAAGGTTATCCCCACTACAATGCATGTGCGGATCTGAATAAGGATGGTACAATTGACTCAGGAGACTTGGCAATACTGGGGAAACACTGGGGAGAAGAAAAGAAATTTGTTAAGACATTTATACTTTCCAAAATCATAGTGACAGATAGTAAGTATCAGCCTTTAGGCATTGGTATATATTATCTTGTTGCAGATCTGTATATTGATAAACATAAGAACGTGAACTACTGGGAACTCTGGCTGAGGAAAGCTCCTCACTTTCCAAATTGTTCTGAAGATATATTTGTTGGAGCAATAGAAACAATTAGACCAATCCGTAAACTGATGGGGTTTTTGAATTCTATAGATTATAAACAATTGCTCATTGATACCAGCAAAGCATTGATACTAGCTCATATCGGGAAGAAGTGCATGGCATACTGCATCAAATGTTCCGCAAGTACTTACGGTCTTTGCGGTCTCGTATGTATACCGGCCTGTGGCTATCTTGTCGAATTCGTCAATAAGAAGTTATAAGGAGCAAAGAATCATTAAATTAGATTTTTTCCTTTTTTTCTTAAAGGAATCTCGTGAGAAAGAAAAGATGGGCCCTCTTTACCAGATTGAGATTTTTTGGTCTTCCAGCAGTTTTTGCAATGGTAATCATCGATACTATCTTTTTAACGTGCGAAGGAAAGTCCTTAATCCGCTCTTCTACCTGTTTTCTCCGTCTTCCATACTCAGCAAAATCGTACACCTGTCCCATTTTCTTTAAGATTTCTTCTGCTTCTTTGGAGATTTTCTTTCAAGATTCATCCAGGGCATCAAGAAGTCCTCGTGCCAATTTCTTGGTGATTCTCATGCTGTAGAGTTGATCGAAACCTTTATCTTAAATTATGAGAAAAATTGGAGTCATTTATGACAAAATCACCATCACCGATGATGTAGAAATTGTATATGAGAAGAGAGTAACTCCCTTTGGGACAAGTGCAAAGGTTGGTGCTCCAAGGAAATATATTGGAAGAAGAGCTTATGCCATAATCCTCAAGGGGTGATCATGAATTTTGTCCCAAAGCCGCTGGTGAACCACGAACCCATGAACAGGTTACTCAACCAAATCCAGATCAGATACAGTATGTCCCATTTTCCATGAGTAAAACACTGTCAACCCACACAGTGGGATCAGAGACAATCAAATCCCAGTGCAGATCAGACTGGTTCTTTCCTCCATAGCTTCGATTCTCACCCAGAGCTAAGTGTACTGTCCCTATGATTTTCTCATCTGTCAGTTGATTGCCCACCATTTTGGTAATACACGGGTTTAACCCGAACCCAACCTCACCAATGATGTCTTTGTCCCCAGTACTGTGATCTAAAATTTCTTTGAAGAGTAACCCTTCTGCAGAATCTGTAGCAGGGCTCACTTTTCCCTGAGAAACATCAACAGCAAGGGTTCCACATGATTTTCCTTCAAAAAAGACAAAATCAAACACTGTTCTTCCTTCAGATTTTCTTTCATGGGGAGCTACATATACTTCACCTGCAGGAAGGTTTAAGATCTTGTCTCCTTTCTTGAGGTCTTCATCAGAGATGATTCCATCATCCTTTAGAACTGGTCGATCCTCAATATTTAGGGTAATATCTGTACCTTTTGGGTTTTTAATACGTATTACAGAAGAATCAGAAAGAAAAGAAGCCACTTTTTCAGCTCTTTTTGAGAGGGATTCATAATCAATGTCTATAGCATTCCAGACCATGGAATGAAATGCTTCAAAATCAATGTTGTACAATTTGGCCTGCTCCAGAGTAGGATAGGCAATACCGATCCACCGCTTTTCAAAATGCGAAAGGACAATATCAGTAATACCTTTCCCGTATAACCGTTCAGCACCCACGCGTTCTGGCGGGAGCAATCTGAAAGGGAGCGGATCTTTGGGCTGCATTCCCACGTACATGACAAAATCGGTTTCTTCAATGAGAGCTTGTACATGTCTGGGAGCTTTTTTAATCACATCCAAGGGGGATTCTTTCAAGTCTTTCAGTTTGTACGTGTCTGAAAAGATTTCCATGAAAGGGTAGGCTCCCTGTTTTCGACATTCTAAAGCAATTAATTCACAAAAGTGAGAACAATCTTTTCTCCCTCGAATGTAGATAGTATCCCCTTTCTGTATACGAGCACATGTATTCACAATAGTTGCTGCAATCCTTTCATAGTCTGGGACCATTCCATTCACCTTTCAAGGGTGACCAGTTGATGAGTTTCTAAGAATTGAAAGTACCACTTCAAAAACTCCAGAGAACTTTTGCCAACTTCATAGGTGATCTGCCTGTTGATCTGTGAGAGTGTCCTTTTCCCATCAACCCAGTGCCCTGCAACATCTCCTATAGTTGTACTGTCTGGGTACTCTCCCATCTTCTTTTTGTAAGCATTTTTCTCCTCAAAAGACATTTCGAGCAAAACTTTTCTCAGAGAGATGGGTCCAGGGTATCTTTTTTTTGGAATCCACTTACATTCCTCTTTTGTTTTCGTTTCTGGAACCTTTTCTTTTGTTTTTGTTTTCTCTTTCTCTTTCTCTTTTTCCACGAAATGCCTCAGTTCCTCTTCCAGTGGTTCTATCGTAATATCTGCCAGCTTTTTCAGAGAACGAAGCGTGAGAATTTCTCTCTGTAAAAGGTAATCCAAATAATCGTTCAAGTCAATCTTATCTTCTCTGGTCCTGTTCATTCTTGCAGTTTCTTTAACTTTCTTTGCTATTCGTTTTCTCCCCTTTTCAACGATAATGGGGGCCAGCCGTGCTGCTTCTTTTTCCCCTGCATACGCTACAAAATACACGTAAGCTGCAGCCAGTTTCCCTGCTCTCTTGAGGGCGACAGGGTCTAAATTATCTGGTGTATCCAAAGACGTGTGATAGAAAAAGTCAGGCCACTGTATTACCATAGGGCAAGGGATGCCAACACTGGGATCTGATAATACGTAGTGATCACTTACTCCAGAAAAGGAGGTTACTCCATACTTGAACCCAAAGGGTGGATATGTGCCCACTTCTGAATTTAACTCTTCCAGGATGACTTCTACCAGATCATTGACAAAGGATGAGAGAGCATCAGGTGTCCTCACCAGGAGCAGGGTGGACCTGCATAACCTCTGGTTTTCTCCCACCATGTCCAGGTTAATACCAGCTACAACATGGTCAATCTTCTCTTGGTTAGAGGCTAGATACGCTACAGTTCCAATTATTTCAGGCACTAACAGAAATCGAATACCTCTCACAGGCGGTTTAAAGGTAGTGCTTATCAGCTTTTGGAGCGTTCTGGCTGCTTCTATTAAAACTGCACATCCTGATGCATTATCATTTGCTGAAGGCTGCGGATGACACAAGTGGGCCACTACCAGAACTTCTTCATCAGTTTCTCCAGGAATAAAAGCTTCAACTACATCTAAATGGCCAGGATACAAACGAGATTTTATGACCATTTTCGCTTTTACTGGTTTTTCCTGGAGCATTTTTTCTAATTTCTTCCCCTTTCTGGGTGATAGTACGAATCCAGAGCCTTTTTCTCCCCAGAAAGAAAAGTAATGGATTGCATCTGGAAAATCAGGTTTCGTGACTCCACCGCTCCCAGATGTTATAATTCCATGAGCTTTGTAATGCAGTGCTACATCAATTACTCTCCCTGGAGGTAATGGAGAATAAACAATTTTTCCCGTAATACAGGAAAGATCTTCCCGTTTTAAAGGGACTACTTCAGCTTCTACATCTACTGGATGACTCCTTTGGATTAAGGAGATCTTTTTGTCTTTGAATTGTGCCCATACTGCACC
>SMTZ1_10003040_pt1 | contig 16911 bp, 12 predicted proteins | sample DeeMarSWOR136_30_FD_25667 | JGI IMG/M metagenome (IMG submission 25667)
CAGGTTGAACGCGGCCTGAACCTCTTCCATAGGAATGGCGCGGAATGCAGATTCTTCGGCCACACAAGGGGCGAGACATAACACAATGAGCAAAATTGACAGATGCCTCATGGCCATCTCCTTAAGTTTATGATTCAAGACTGCTTGTCATAGTTGACAATTCTACACCAATGGCACAATAGAATCAATGAATACCAAACATATTCACAACGCCCCAGAAAATAATGCAGACATCCAAATGGACTTATTTGAACCGATATATATTTACAGATAAGTGAGTTTCCGAACATTCCATCCGATTTCAACGGATGTTCAATGCAATGACCTTTTAACGCTATGAGATATCAAGCCAGGTAAGCAATCCTATCGTGCCAAAATCGCTGTATTCTAGTGCTTCTATGGCCCCGCGTATGTTTCTTTATAGAAGTTGTATGACCGCACTGCAGAAGTCGCTGCAAGGCCGTCTTTAGAGTTGGCATGGCTTGAAGCCACGTTGACCAAATCCGTTATATTCTCAAGTATCTCCGCGTATTGTTGAAGATGCCTGAATTCATTGCGTGCCAAAGCAGCATGGCCCCGACGGTGGAATATCTCCGTCCGTATAATATGGTAATAGAACATAATCATAGCTTCGCCATATCCTAAGCGCCTCTCATCTTCCAGCAGACGGCTTTGCTCTTTGGCATCGCTGCACTGCATCAAAGCAGCGTCAATCTTTTTGCGCCCCTGACGAATATAATCGACCATCTCGACAATATCCACACCGTCGTCTGTGGCCGGGTGATACTCTTCATAATGCAGATGTCGCAGCGGAAAAAGCGGCCTGAACTCGCCGTCCGCCTTACTGGTCAATATCTTCCATATATAGTATCGTTTGACATCGTCATCAGCCAGCACTCCATGTTTCCAGGCCTTGATATTCTTAAATGCCAGCTCCAGATACCGATAGTAATCCCGAGCCGTCTGAGATGTGGTAGGGTAGTATCGCCGGAAGTACTCGTCCAGCACGGCATCGGCGTCGGTTAGGTGATTCCAAAGCAGTCTCGACATTAGATATTGGTTCAATGTCCACGTTCCCCAGAGACTTGTCGGCGTGTGCATATAATGAAAATGCCGGGCACCATTTCGATAATACCACGGAATGTCGGCTGCCATAACACCACTGAAAACTGCAGGCAGAGACTTATGAACACTGATATTGTAATACTCACCGATTACCATTGCGCCTTTATAAAATCCGCTTGTCCATCCCCGGTAATCCCTGCATATTCGGCAGTTGACCTCGGTGCACCTCTCATCAGCCAGCGAGTGAGCATAACATCGTATCGATGGAAAAAAGGTCATTGAAAAGTTCTCATAATCGAAATCGCTCGGCAGCTCACGCCTCGGCGGTGAAATTGTTGCACCGTAAGCAAGTGAGGAAAGTTCAACATTGCGCTGCAGACGACCCTCCATCCGGGCTTTTGTAATACCCTTCAGCACCTTGTCCATAAGCACAAGCAGACGGTCCGTTTCAGTTCCCAGCTTCTTACAATTTTCGCACTCGCACCAACTGTCGCTGTCGTGCATCCAGAAATTGACTATATCCGCATAGCGCCACTGACCATCTATCAGGTCCTGTATCAGATTCTTGATAAGCTCACTGGTGGCATCGGCGTTGGATATACAATAGTCATCGCCAACAGTACCTGTGACCTTGTCGCTGCGTTTACCATCGTGAAGCCCGTACCATTCCGGATGTGCTTCGAAGTACGTCAGTTTACCATTTCTATTCACATTGCCTGCGTATTCAGCTCCGACAGCGTACGGGTCGGCGGGCTTGTCTTCGTCTCCGGTGTACTTTGGATGGTTATATGGATACTCGGCATGGGGGTTGAGGAACCGTATCTGTATGTCATGCTGTCCCGCGACCAGTTTCAGCCCCAGCTTCTTCAACAAGAACACCTCTTGTTCCTCGGCCGTCCAGTAATTCAGACGATTGCGGGCCATCCAAAGAAAAAATTCTTCATTGCCCCTGTCTTCGAATGCCCAGAAACCTCGCGTCAGAAATGAGGGGTTCTCGATTATCTCCAGACGTCGCGGTAGGTGCCCCGGCTTTTCCGGATAAACGGTCCCTTTTTCACCCAGCCCGTAAAAGTCGATACCAAGTTCGTTCAGATAAGCGTAAACACCGTAAAGTGTCCCGACCCTGTCCCTGCCTTCGATAATAGTTACGACCCTGTCTTTCTCAACGAATGCCCGAATACTGAACGATTCATCAGTTTCAAGTCCACCGGTTTCCGACTCTATCAGCGGATTGGACTTGCTGCTGCCGATAATAAACACGTCCCCTTTGGCCGGTTTCCCACCGGTGCTACTGAAGGCAATGTCGCTTTCTTTAAGTCCTGTGCACGTGACCAGGAAGCCGGCAAGCTGCTCAGCGGCGAAACATTCCGTACAGGCCCGGTCATCACCGAGGTCGCCGTCCCACCAGTTAACCTTTTCTTCACTTCCCGCCGCTTCGCCCACACTGGCAAAAGGTCCTGTGTTGACCACAATTGTCACCTGCCCGCCTGCACTGGCCTCGACTGCAAAAAGAAACACGATTACTATCAAACATTTAATTCTCAAGGCATTCATAATTACTACCCTCTAAATTGTTTTCCATAATCTTGACCTTGGTAAAAATCCTTTTTCATTATATCTAACGAAAGGGCTTATACCAAAAGCTAAAAGAGAAATTTCGCCGCTTTGCTAATCCGCTGGCTTATAAATAACAATAAGGTCAACGAACAAAAGATTATCCTTCTTTGAAATTTTTTTGGCCTTTGATATTACTAAGCTTATGGATTTGCAATTTTTGTGAATTTAAACGCTACTTGGCCTCTGGATTGTAAGATGGTTGTACGGATTTTCTGTCCGAATCAAACGCCACAAGTTCAAAAATAATGTTCTTGATCGGCAGCAGGTTGCATTTTTCTATAAAGAAAAAGTCGATATGATTTAAACTTCTTAAACTCATCTGCGGTTCGCCCACCGCCAAAATATTTGTCGTACATTTTGTTTATTTGCTTCTTATATTTCCATTTGAGAAACTTCGTCATAAGAGGGTATCTTCTCTGCAGAAATCCAAGACTAGAATCCAAGGCAGGTGCGACAACATTTTTTACGGCATCATCCAATAAATCAAGGTTCGGCGCTGTTTGTTCTGTTATATCCACGTCGGTAACAAACTCAAAAGGACATAGTTCTATCCTTTCATGGAATTGAGTCAGTTTGTGCCCGCCACCAACAACACATTTCCCTTTGGCTTCCATTTTGAAAATATCACATATTAGCAGGTAACCACCCTTATTTAAAAACCTCACAGTTTGTTTGAGCGATTTCTCCAAAGGAATATATTGGAAACTTTCAGCAAATAAAACTAAATCATATCGCTTTTCTGTTTCCATCTTTTCATAGGGACATTCAAACAGATGGGTTGTATTTCCCAATAAACAGCGAACTTGCTCACTCAGAAAGGAAGAGGGGGAAACACAGTCAACCCGGTAACCACCATCAATTAGTTTCTTGACGGTTTTTCCTAATCCGCATCCAACGTCCAAGATTGTCTCTACGCCCTCAGGAATCTGTGAGAATAAAAAATCGGTATAATTCTCCTGGGCCTTATGTAGGTTGGCTATGTTTACCTCAAGATCGCCAGTCCAATACCCGTAATGCAGGTGTTCTAAATTAAGTAAGTATTTGCCGCCGATTGCAGCAAGCTCTAAACCGACCTCACGAGAACTCTTTTTCTCCTGCTTATTCATCGGTCAATATTTTTAATAAGTAACTTTGTTTATTAACAGCACACCTAAGCAACCAAAAGTAATAATCTCGTCTACTCAATATCATAGCCATATTTTTCAACTGCTTCTTTTTCGATATAATTCATAATTACAGGAAAATGCTTGTCTGGTTGGATCTTCTTACCTTTTTTATCACCATAGACAACTTTGAAAATTCTTCCTTTTTCCCACTCCCGGGGCAATATTTCGTATCTCATCACGATCCCATACTTTAAAAGAATATCTGCTGTAGGGATAGGACGAGACTCAGGCTCTGCGCCCTCACAAATATCGGGAACAAGAACAGGTGTAACATAGCCGTCATCCAAACCGACATCGAGATTCTTTTTGATCGTGTCGACAAGCAGATGGCCTTTGAACCACTTTCCTCTCATCTTTTCAGATGCGTATATCGCCGTTTTTTTAGGTTGAACATCCAAGTCTCTAAGTTCCTTGTCAATAGCCAGCGTCATTGCTGTATCATAGTCGATGTTGGGATCTTTGAGTGCCTCGACGGCAATTTCTGTCCCAAGAAGATTTGAATATATGTCCTCCCATGAAAAAGCAGAATTAAATTCGGGTTCTAATCCCACGAAGTGAACATCAAACCAGGTAATAATCTCATGCCATAGTGTCGCGTTAAATGCCAAGTACGGCCCAACTCCCAATGAAATTTCATCTGCAATTTTCCCTTTCTCTTTCCAGGACAAACTGTCCCAATATTCCGGATAGCAGAATCTGACCGTATGCTTTGAAACCTCCATCGCTAGTATGAAGGAAAATCCCTTGTTTTTTTTCATCAAAGCCTGACGAGTTCGTTTTGTAAGATATCGGGTAATATCGGCAGCCCATCTCACGTGAGTGATGTCTATATGTCCGGCTTTGCAAGTATACACAATACCGTTCTTTTCAAAAGGATTGAAGTGGTAAGAATGTTTCCCAAGGTTGTTAGGGTCCTCGAATCTTGGCCCTGGTGGTGGCGTAGGTAGAGTGCCCATTCTAGGCCTGGGAGCACCAATATTACATCCGGCCACAAGGATTATCAAAGCCGTTCCAGACGACTGTATAATATCTCTTGCTCTAACCATTGTCCCCGATATCCATTAATCCAAGATTTCTCACTTAAGCACTTTAAAACCATAAATTTTCATCTTTATGCATCTACGATGTTATCCAGAACACTTTGTACGGTCAATAATTTTCAGCCTTTTCTACAAATAGCACGTTAAAGGAACTTATAATGATGTAAATACCGATTCTGTAGAGTAACGGACCCGAAATTTTTGGAATTATAAAACACACAAATTACAGAGAGATTAGCATAAATTATTGACTTTTAAGTTTTAAATATTCTGTACGATGTGAAGGATGTATGTATTATCGTAACCCATGGCCGGTGCGTGTAATCTGAATGTAGAGGCTTTCTACACGGGGCTACTCTTTGATTTGGTTGTTTCGGTATTGAATATAGACTTCGCGCATCGCCACATAGGGATCCAGCGAAGCGGCCTTGAAGGTTTCGTACTCTCCTATGTGAAATGAGCTCTCGTTAGTGAACTTCACAGCGCTTATGCTGACCGCAGCCTCTGTAGGTTCGACATAGAAAACCGGATTCAGAAACAGACCACCCACCGTACCTATTGAATCCCGTACGGTCGATGGACCGAGGAGCGGCCAGACAATATAGAAGCCGTTGTCCAAGCCATATGTCGCCAAGGTCTGGCCCAAATCTTCATCTTCTGGAGGTTCTAGGCCGTGTCGATCCTTTGCCGGATCACCGAAGCCCAGAATGCCTGCCGTGGTGTTGATCAAGAAGCGGTTTAATTCCGTGTCAGCAACTTTGGATTTTCCTTGAAGGTGGCAATTGACAAAACGGATAGGCATAGTGAGATTGTGGAAAAAGTTGCGGATTCCAATCCGAGCCGGTTCTGGTGTTATATTTTTGTATAACTGAGTGAATGGCTTTAACACAGAAAAATAGAGTGTGTCATTGACATAGTACATCGTGCGATTCAAGGGCTCCAGCGGGTCCTCCACCTCAATCATTTGTTTGGTAAGTTCTTCTTCCAGCAAGCCAAAATCATCAACAGCGGGCAGTTCAGCAGACTTGTCCGAAGCCAAGGCAACGTGGTTAGAAGATGGGTTCTTCTCGGAGACCGCGCAGCCCGCAGTCATGAGCGACAAGATGACGATGGCCCAAACTTGTGGTTTCATGTCAAAACTCCTGACGATTGTGTCTGATCCTCTTAATACCATTTGACCGTCATCCTTTCGCACTTTCATGTCTCCTTGCCAAAAGGTTTCGCCAGAATCAGCGCTACCGGCAATAAGGTAAGGTCAGCAAGAAGAGCAATTAACATTGCTAATCCGGTCAGCAGGCCGAAATAAATACTAGGCATAAAATTGGACAATGCCAAGATTGAAAAACCAATAATAATAGTTATTGACGTATAGTACATAGCATGGCCGATGGTTCCATGGCATCGATGCATCGTATTCAGATAACTGTGATCTTTCTGAAATTCATTTTTGAATCTGTATGTATAGTGAATCGTGTCATCGACGGCAATTCCCACACATATGGCCCCAATGGTTATAGTCATCATGTCAAGGGGTATGTTCAGCCAACCCATCACACCAAGCACGACTGCGACGGCAAGCACATTAGGAATCATAGTGATCAGAGCTATTTTTAATGATTTAAAAAGCACCAGGAACATCACCGTCAGCACCAACACAGTTATGCCCAATGTCTGTATCTGGGAACCAAACAGGCTTTGTAACATGCTGTTGTACAGTACCAACAGGCCTGTAAGATGAACATTTCCTTCGTCAAATTCCAGCCTTCCGGTCATTTCTGCTTTGATCTTCTTCAGTAATTCATTACGTCTGAGAGTTTCCTCTGATTCTCTGACTCGGACCCAAAAGCGGATTTGATTATGTTCCACCGAGACATAGGGGTTGATAAGCATGGTCTTGAATTTGTCCGGCGTTTCACTGTAGAGCAGAGCAAGTTTAAAACTATCCAGGGGTTTGCCATCATTCAACTTCTCTACAATCTGCAACATTGTGGCTAATGACAACACTTTGCCGGTTTCCGGCAAACTTTCAAGATAAAAGTGAACGTTCTTGATTCGGCTCATTTTTTCAGAGTTAAACCAGTATTTCTCATCCGCTGCGTCCTGGTCGAATTCTGCAAATTCGTCAAATACATCATCACTTTCTGCTGCGACAGGTTGGGCAGCGGCCGGCATTGCATCAGCTTCTTCAAAGTCTATGATGACATCCAGCGGAGTAGTCCCACCCAGGTATTGATCAATTACTCTCATTCCCTGATGAATCTCGGTAGTTTCTTTGAAGTAATCGATAAAGGAATTTTCCACTTCCAGCCTCAAAATGCCAATGAGGCTGGTAACAAGAACGAGGCCGCTGACACTCAAGATCAGAACACCGCGCGCTTCGGTAAATTTTGCCAGGATGGATGTTAGAGAAAAACGCCATCCTTCACCACTTGGAGGTTTTTCTTTGGGTATCAGTATCAGCACGGCAGGAAAAAGCAGAAAGGTTATGAACAGTGACACAATCAGACCAACAACCATCATCCAACCGAACGTTATGACTGGTAAGATTTCAGAAAGCACCAGAGATCCAAAACCAGCAATCGTAGTTAGTACCGTATACACACAAGGCTTCAGCATCAGACAAATAGTATCAAGAATTAGCTGGTGATTAGGCGCTTGCGGACTCCGGACCAGTAGTTCTCGATACCGCACAATCAAATGAATTGCCAGGGCCATGGTCATGATCAGCTGCAATGAAATGAAATTGGAGGACACGACCGTTACCTCCAAGCCCAACCATCCCAAAAGACCGATCATACATATCGCAGATACCACACAGCAGAGCATCGGAAGGTATATCCATCTAATACTCCTAAATATAATACCAAGCGTAAGAATCAGAAAGATCAGAACGCCGAAACCAAAAACCTTTAAATCTTTCTTAATAAAGGTGATCATATCGTCCGCGATCATAGCGACCCCCCCAAGAAAAAGATCGGCGTCTAAGCTATATTTGTCCATAATTGTCCGTATCGCCAGAATATCTTCATGGCGCTGTTGCTTCATTTTATCCCTCTGTTGGTGAAATTGCTCAGCCACGTGATTTAGCTCGGCACTCTCCGCCGAAGTCAGTGAACCATAAGCTTTCTTCTGCTGCAACTCGTTGTGTCGCTCCAGCAAATCGCTATATACTTGGTCAACCGAAAAATTTATTAGAAGAGCCGTAGTGTGTGCATCCGGGCTTAGCAGCAAGTTTCGATAAAGGGGACTCTCACGAAGTTCCATCTTCGCCAGATTGACGTCAACCGTCGAAGAATCGAGAGTGGGTAGTTCAGCAGTAAGCTCCTTGAGTGAAACCGGGGGACTTTCCAGTAGAGGAACATCCAGAATAGAGCGCACTGATAAGACTCGTTCTATAGACCTCAAATCATCACGTAGCCGGGCTAAGGTGGCCAGCGCTTTCTCCGAGAATAGATCACCCCTGGGAGAATATGTCAGGACCAGAAAGTCATGTTGTCCGTAACGGGAACTGATCAGACGCGAATAGCGAAGGTTTTCATCGTTCTCTAGGACAAGAGTTTCCGCAGAGGCGTCCAGCTTGAAATATTTAGCCTGAAAGGCGAAAAAGGCAACTGTTACGAGCACGAAAAGAATGACTATCCTGGGATATCTCAGGACTACACTATCAAAAAAACTTCGTGCCGCTGAGTGGCCTTTCGTCATAATACCAATCCAACTTAGCAAAGATCAACGAGTTGTTGGTTTTTCCAACTGAGAAAGAATATCCTCAACAGTACCTTTGCTAAGGATATCGTTGAATTGTGACCGATAGGTCAAGATGATGCTGACGCCCTGTATTTCCACATCATAGATCTTCCAGCGATTGTCCACTTTGCGAAGCTTATATAGCATGTCTATCTTTTTGTCCTTGGACACCAATTGCATCGGGATGAAGATAGCCTTTTCCTTTCGTATAGCAGGATTTAACAAAGCTTTTTCATCCGTGTAGAGCGAGATTTTCTCGCGATACGAGTCCTTAAGCCGTTTGGCAAAGAGCCGAATGAATCTCTCGCGTTGGGGGTGGGTCAATTTTGGCCAGTGTGTTCTGCCCAATGCAAGTTTGCCCATCAGCGTGAAATCAAAGATGGGGCTGACGATTTTGTCGATTACCTTCTCTTTGACTTTCTGATCGAGGTCTTCGCTCTGGAGGACCTTGGTAACAGCATCCCACTTGGCCCACAACAGCTCGTTCGGATCGTTCGGATCCTTAACAACGGCATCCCACTTGGCCCAAAACAGCCCGTTCGGATCGTTCGGATCCTTGTCATCCGCATCAACACCCCGACTGGCAACTAATACAAACAAAAGGATAAACCAAAGGTTTTTCATGGTCTACTCCCTACGTCATTTGTGTCTCCACGCCAACAACAATTTACATTTTACTTAGGGGCCAGTGATATTGCAAGCCTAAAGGGACTCAAAACCTCAACTTTCATACAATTCAGTAACCCCATTTTGAATCTTCTCAAAGCTTATGATAAGGCCAAATTAACTAATATCTGGTTGCCTACTTATTAATGTGACAGACATACATCCTGCTATTCTCAACCACTTTACGATGGCCCTTTGCGATTAATACGAAATCTGTTTATTCTCAAGACATATGAGGTTGACGTGATTAAATCTGTCCTGACAATTCGAAACGTAGAGAATTACACGTTCAAAGACACAGCCAAAATTGGCACTTATGCTTTCAACACTGTCTCGTGCAAAAATAACAATCCGATTCACTACCAACACAGCAGTGAAAAATGACGCATTTCCGCAGAAATTACCTGGAAGTGCCGCAGTTTTATTCCGACCCTATACCCGCCGCGGTTTTGCTCCACCGTTTACAATGAAAAAATACATCCAAACATTTATGGCCGATTTTTGTGGTGTTTAAACTCGCTTAAGGTTATCCCGTGATTCGTGACCCGAGCCACGAGCGACTATTTACAGGTGCCAAGGACTTCGCATGGCCCGCGAGAGCATCCGATTAGCCTGCCGGTCGTTGTCAAAGCGTTCCTTGTCCGGGTCCCATCTTAGTTTTCGTCCCAGCAGCATGGCAATATTACCCAGGTGACAGACCGTAACCGACCGATGCCCTATCTCAGCGGGATAGTAACACAGCTTACGTGTGCGCACGCAGTCAAGGAAATTGCGTTCCGGCCCACCGCTGCATGTATATAGATGAATTTCATCAACCCCGATAACGGACTTTAGAATTGAAGCCGGTTCCGCGGTGATATCTCTGCCGTGGTAGCCGCTGTACCTGGCAAATATCATCCCTTCACAGCCTTCATACCTGATTGAGCCGCCTAACCAGGGGTATTTATCCGAGCAGACAAGCGTCACACCGTTTGCATATTTATATTCGACATTGAACTTTACAGCGGTATCGTAAAGTCCTTCGGAAAGATACTTGCCGGCTCCCTGGATTTCAACCGGGCCGCTGTATTCGGTTTCGTTGGCCCACTGTGCCTGGTCAACCAGATGGGCGCCCCAGTCGCATATCAGTCCGCCGGAATAATCCAGTATCCAGCGATAGTTGAAATGCACCCTGTCTTTCGTATACGGCGTAAATGGTGCAGGACCAAGCCACATATCATAGTCGAGCTCTTTCGGCACCGGCATTGGTGTCGGGTCACCCGGAAAATCCGGATTCATTGGCAGATAAACTCTTATTGTATGCAGTTTCCCGATTCGGCCGTTGCGAACCAGCTCTGCTGCGCGGTGAAAGTTATAGGCGCCGCGAAACTCACTGCCGGTTTGAAAGATACGCCCGTATCGCCCGACCGCGTCACTGAGTGCCTGGCCTTCCGCCACCGTCACGCTAAGAGGCTTTTCGCAGTAAACGTCTTTACCCGCCCGCACCGCGGCAATAGATACCGGAACGTGCCAGTGGTCAGGCGTGGATACTATCACCGCATCAATATCATCCCTGCCTGTAAGTTCGCGAAAATCATTGTAAGCGGCACAATCCTGGTTCGCATATTTTTCGTTTACCATTTGCCTGGCCTGTTCGCGATGGCTGCTGTCAACATCGCAAACCGCTATCACTTGAGTGTCCGGATTACCTAAAAAATTCTTTAAGTTTACTCTCGTGCCGTGGTCGCCGACACCGACAAAGCCTAATGTAATCCGGCTGCTCGCAGCGACGGCATCGGCTTTACCCAGCGCCGAAGAAGGGACAATATATGGAAATGTTATTACTCCAGCCGCCGCAGTTGCGGCACTCTTTAGAAAACCTCGTCTCGACAGCTTGTTTTTACTCATCAGAGGCACAGGCTGTTTAACTCTCACCAGGCAAGCAGACAGTACCATACGTAAATATAACCTAAGGTATCGGACTGCTCCCAGGTTCGCTGTACAAGTTGCTTATCACCTGAAATAGGCGGCAGTTCCTTCAACTTTTCTTCCCAGGGTATGCATACGCCCGGCTTTCTTTTAGGCTTGTTTTGCTCAGTCATCAATACACTCCATATTCACGGGTAAATTCAGTCATAGCCTTGAGGTTTTCCACTCTCGTATCATCCTGCATTATTGCACCGGCATCCATAATATATCCACCATCGCGCGCTACTGTGTCTATTACCTTTTTGCAGAAGTCACGCACCTGTTGCGGCATGCCATAGCTTAACAGGAAATTGGGAATGCCGCCGCTGATACAGAACTTATGCCCTAACACTTTGTGGACCTCGAAGACATCGTCCTGGTCAACGTGGAAAATAATACTTCGGTCAGGCAATTCGGCAAACGCCTTCAAATGCGCTGCCCATCTGCCTTCGGCGTAGAACAAAACTTGATGCCCCCTGGCCCAGATTTCCTCTACGATTGGTTTAAGCGTCGGCCAGTAAATCTTATCAAAATGTTCCTGTGATACAAAAGGTACACACCTACGATGCATCCAGATTGCAATGGGGACATTCTTTTCGCCGTCGGCACCGGAAAGGGCCATATACAGCAGATGCGGCATAAAAGCTTCGCACGCAGCCAGCACCTTGTCCGGCTGCTCGTACAAATCCGTACACATACCCAGATACCCGCGCAGCTTGTCGGTAATGATGTCTAACGGTGCCTTCAGAATTCCCGAAATGGCCGATACCGTACCGCACTCGCTACGAAGCAGCTCGCTCTGTTTCCCGAGCGCATTAAAGCATGACATCATTGCCATCCCGCCTTTCAAAAAGGACATATTGTTCCGATATGAGGTCGGCTGCCCCTCCGCTTTCACATCGCCACAGACACGCGGAAACCAGACGTTGAACAGATACCCTGTCGGGTCCTCAATAAGCTGCTCATACTCATCGCCTTTCATAAACGCCTCTTCTTCCGGCGGCTCACGGTATTGAAAACAGGTATCCGCTGGAAGATGGATACCCGGATAGCCATAATACTTTAATCCGATAGCTTCTGTAAGACCCGCCCACACATGCACCATATTCGGAACTACCGCATCCCAGTCAAAATCAGCCGCACATTTACGAGCAGCCCCTAGGGCCTTTTCGAGGTCAAACGTTACCTCCTGTATAGTGTAACCGGCGTACTTGGCCGTAAATTCGGCAACGAACGGACGAATCGGAACACGGTCCGGCTTCTCATTTCGCATCGCCGTAACATAGCGCTTTAACCGCTCCCCATATAACCGTTCCATATCCTTATCTTTGGTCATTTGTTCAAATACCGAGCTGATATTATCTCGTTCGCTCGCAAATCCTAAACTCTAAATGCTAAACAAGCACGAATTTTCAAATATCAAATTACCAAAACATTATTTGCTGAGCGTCATCGTCAAGTAACGCCTCCCTATATTTCACCGGAAACACTATGTGGTAATGCATCTGCCACACACAATGATATCCCTTGTGTACTTCGTTCGTTTCCACATATCCATAATAATACGGAATCTACCCTGCAGCAAGCTGCAGAGAATTATCAAGTTAAACATTGCTAAAAACATGGGTATTCAATTTAGCATCTTTTATATTTTTCCTTCCTATTTATAAAACTTTGATTTAGTATTTTAGTAATATGTTTTTTACATAATATCATTCTTTAACTGTAAACACCCATTTATTTTCTTCATTTTTCCTGAGATGAATTTCAAATTTTTCTATCTTGCCTTCATTGTTTGTAATTACAATATTGTGTTTCCCATAAAATCCCCTGAAAGTTATTGTTCCTTCATTACTAGTTGTGGTTGATAGGATTGTTTTCCATTCTTCGTGGATTAGTTTTTTGAGACGGTTAAAAACAGGTTTCGGTCTGTAGTTCTCATCAACAACTCCTCCTCCGGGAAGGTAAATTCTACTGTCAGAAAGCCCCATCCAGCAAATAGAAGCAATTGCAGGATGCCCGAAAGAAAGGCGATAAAACTGCTCGGCAAAGTCTGCCTGGTTTTCTTCTGTCCATACGCCTTTCCTCCATCCGCCCGTAATTTCTTTTCCGCTGGACTGCGGCATATATTCCGTGATGTGAATAGGGTATCCGAATTCGGTATACGTATCATATGTATCCCATAGTTCTTTCGGCGGGAACCAGCAGTCCCATGGCTCATGTGCCTGGATACCGATGCCGGTAATGGGTGTCCCCCTTTCTTTGAGTTCTTTTACCAAATCATAAAAACGCTGCCGCATTGTCATAGACATAATCTGCTGAAATTCATTAAGAATCAGCCTGCCTTCAGGATTGGCAGTGTATGCCCATCTGAAACATTTTTCGCAATAGTCGGCAGCATCCTGAATCGGCTCTTTAATTGCAAATTTGACATCTCTATGGTTCCAGGTTCTTGTGTGAATAGCTTCGTTCACAACGTCCCATTCATCTACTTTACCTTTAAATCCCTTTACGACGTTGATTATACGTGCCTTCAGGAGTTCTTCAGCGAGAGGGACGGGGAAATCATAAATCCAGTCCGGCACACCGGACGGATTTGTCCATGCAAGGGGGTGACCCTTAGTCGTTATCCCGTTTTCCTGGCACCAGTTTATGACGGGCAGCAGCCTTTCCCATTGTGTCATGCCTGGTGTTGACTCGTAGCGTCTCCAGTAGAAGGGAAGTTCAGCAAAGTTGAATAATTCCTTAAAACGCTGTTTGTACCGCTCGGCATCGCGTGTTTCACCTCCCCATAAATTCACAAGACCAAAGATCATTGATCCAAACATGAAATCGTGAGTTTCCTGGGTTATTTCAACGTTCAAATTTTGAACAGGTCTGCCTTCCTTATCTCTAAATACGATAACGGCATCTCCTTTTCTGAATTTTTCAATATTGTCAGATGCTTTTTTAAGTAGTTCTGTTTCAACGGCCGTTACATCATCAGGATTTCCCATTAAGGTTAGTGGAAATGCCAAACTGATAGAAAGTACTATTAGAATAAATAAAACGAGTCTATATCGAGCAGACATAATATAGTTCCTTCATTTAGGTTTAATTTGTTTTCTCTGTTTCTCTTGCCTTTCGGGACCAACAGTGCCACAATATTTAACCCCGTGACCAACTTCAATGCCCCAACAGAACCAGACGCATCGACCAACAGCCTTGAATCCTGAATGTTGGCTAAAGTTTTAGGCAGCCTCTTCACAAATGCTCTTACCCTCCAGGCGAACTCAAACGTCCTGTCCTCAAGGTCGTACTGTTTTGAATTTCGGTCATTTGAATTTGTTTAGAATTTAGGATCTAGATATTAGTGCTTCTGGTGCGATTCGTCGCACCTTACTTTAAAACCACTTTCCCGGTTCCTCCGATAATCCTGCCGATTTTGTAAACCTTTTCGCCGTATCGCGTAAGCTTTTTCGTTATAGAATCGACGAAGTCTTCAGCCACTATCAGCACGAACCCTATCCCCATATTAAACACCCTGAACATCTCAGCCTCTTCAACCGGCCCCTTGGCCTGAAGAAATGTAAATATCTTATGTCTCGGCCAACTCGCCTTTTTAATCACCGCATCGCAATCTTTCGGCAGAACCCGCGAGATATTCCCCGCCAGACCGCCGCCGGTAATATGTGCCATCCCGTGAACGACTTTCTTTACTTTATACCCCCTCAGCAGTTTTACTATCGCCCGAACATAAATGCGCGTCGGCTCCAGCAGCACATCGCCTAACACAGCCCCGCCGAGTTCTCTGAGAGTATCCGCCATTTTCAGACCGGCTTTTTTAAAGCAGATATTGCGAGCTAATGTATACCCGTTACTATGCAGGCCGCTTGAAGCCAGGCCGAGAATGTAGTCTCCTTTTCTAATGTTTTTTCCGGTGATGATTTTTCTTCGTTCAACTATCCCGACGGCGAACCCCGCCATATCGAAGTCACCCACACGGTAGGTGTCAGGCATTTCAGCGGTCTCTCCGCCAATCAGTGCGCAGTCAGCCAGTCTGCACCCGGCCGCAACCCCTTTTACAAGCTCGGATATTATTTTCGGCTCCAATTTGTGTACCGCAAGGTAATCTAAAAAAAACAACGGCTCGGCACCCTGAACCAGCATATCATTAACATTCATTGCCACCAAATCAACCCCGACGGTGTCGAACTTTTTTATTTGCCCTGCTAATTGGACCTTGCTGCCCACACCATCTGTGCAGGCTACAAGAACGGGATTCCTGTAATTTCTTTTGAAGAGTCTTTCGTCGTAGTCGAGCCGAAACATCCCCGCAAAGCCGCCTTTCAGCTCCATAACCCGGGGACCGAATGTGCTCGCCACATAGCCCTGAATTTGCTCAACCATCTGCTCGCCGGCTTCAATATCCACACCGGTTTGTGCGTAGCTGATATATTTACTCATATTGTTTCGGTAATTTGAATTTTTGTTATTCGAATTTGTTTCGGATTTTAGCTCAAAAGTCGTCGCCCTCGAACATATGCAACTGATAGTGTTCCATCGCAAACTTGCTCACAGCGATATCCACCGGTATTCGGTATTTGCCGTCCCAGCAGGCCGTGCAGTAGTGTTCTGGGTTCCCATTTACACAGCCCAGCAGCCCTTCCAGTGACATATAACCGACACTGTCCACTTCAAGAAACTCCCTAATCTGCTCAAGGTCGCGATTATTCGCCAGAAGCTCCTCCTTCGTCGGAAAGTCCACACCGTAAAAGCAGGGGTATCTCAATGGCGGACAGCTCACTCGCAGATGGATTTGTTTTGCTCCCGCCTGCCGCAGCGCTCTCATCTTACCTCTCGTGGTTGTGCCCCGAACTATGGAATCATCAACCACCACAATACGTCTCCCTGAAACAACTTCTTTCACAATCGCCAGCTTGATTTTGACCGCCATTTCTCTGGATTTCTGCTCCGGCGTAATGAACGTCCTGCCGACATAGTGACTCCTGACCATACCCATATCGAACGGCAGCCCGCTTTGTTCCGAATATCCTATTGCCGCCGATGTCCCTGAGTCCGGCACGGGAATTACAACGTCCGCCTCAGCAGGACATTCCGTTGCCAGCCGCCTGCCTAATTTCTTTCTGAACTCGTGTACATTTTCACCAAAGACAGTACTGTTTTGCTTGGCGAAATAAATGTGCTCAAAGATGCAGTGAGCAGGTGTAATCGTTCCCGGCTTGACAAAATACCTGCTGGACAATCCATTTTTATCCAGTCGAACAATTTCGCCCGGCTCGACCTCGCGTATCGACTCCGCTCCGATAGCATCAAAGGCGCACGTCTCACTGGCAACAACGTAAGCGCCTTCCTCTGTTCGGCCCAGACTCAACGGCCGAATCCCGTAAGGGTCACGCGCCGCCTCGATACGGTCAGCAAACAAAAACAGCAGACAGTATGCCCCCTGTAGATGATTCAATATATGGGCCAGTGAATCGGGCTTACTTATGTGACTGGGCTTAGCCAACAAGTGAGTAATTATTTCGGTATCGGAACTGGACTTGAAAAGGCTTCCGTATGCCTCGTATTCATCACGCAAAAGCGACGCATTTACGAGGTTGCCATTATGTGCCACAGCCACCTGACCGCGAGAATACTCGCTCAACAACGGCTGGCTGTTAACC
>SMTZ1_10003879_pt1 | contig 16910 bp, 12 predicted proteins | sample DeeMarSWOR136_30_FD_25667 | JGI IMG/M metagenome (IMG submission 25667)
AATCCATCACCTGGTCCTGGGGGGATGCGGCCTCCCACAATACGTGGGTCTCAAAACAGGCCTGGCTCACCGCAATGAATGCGCCAAACCACCTGCACTCGGATGCTCACTATTGTTTCTATCCCGTGGGCATCGCGAATCGCGCAACGTTTGGTGAAATGGTCACGAGCGAAGGCTCTCCCGATTACAGAAACAGTCGATGCATGATGCTCTGGGGCGGCAACCCTGTCATGAGCCACCCCACCGCCGCAAGGGACATCATGATCGGCAAGCGAAAGGGCGGGAAAATTATCGTCATAGACCCGAGGTTTACGGAAACGGCATCAAAAGCTGACCTCTGGCTCCAGGTCAGACCGGGGGCTGATGATGCCCTGGCCTTGAGTATGCTGAACGTGATTATCAATGAGGAACTGTATGACAAGGAATTTGTGGACACGTGGTGTTTGGGTTTTGAGCAATTAAGGGAGAGAGTACAAAAGTATCCACCCCCTTGGGCAGCAGAGATCACCTGGGTCGGTGAAGAGGGAATCATACAGGCAGCAAGAATGTATGCCACCAACAAGCCAGCAAGCATGCACACGCGCATGGGTGTCTGTATGAGTACCAACACCATTCAGACAATCCGAGCTATATCCATCATGCTGGCCATATGCGGCAACCTGGATATCAAAGGAGGTAACGTCTTTAAGCGGCTGCCTAGAGGCCTCCGATCGAGACGAGAGATACCCGACAAGGAACTGGCGCTGCCGCCGGAGATACAGGATAAGAAAATAGGCGCTCAAGAGTACCCCCTGCTTTCTGGCTCTCCCAGCCTCGTGGGCAACTTTTCCCATCCCCCTTCGGTGATTCACACTATGATCACCGGTAAACCATATCCTATCAAGGCACTATGGGCCTGCAATGACCTTCTTCTCTGTCTGGAAGGGGCTCGGGAGACCAAAGATGCCCTTATGAATCTGGATTTCTTCGTGGGGTCGGATTTTTTCATGACGCCAACCCTCGAGCTTTGCGATGTTATTCTCCCGCCCGCCACGTACCTCGAGAGGGAAGAGCCAGTAGAGTCTCTCTGTACGGTCAATACGATTTCTGCACGTCAGAAGGTGATTGACCCCGTGGGTGAATGCCGGAACGAAAAAGACATCGACTTTGAAATCATTAGGAGAATGGGCCTTAAGCCGCCTGCCCAATTCCAATCGCCTGAGGAGTTCAATGATTACTCCGTAAAAGGAATGGGCGTTACCTATGACGACTTTAAGAAAAAGGGTTATATATCAGAGCCCGTTCAGTACAAAAAGTATGAAGAAAAGGGGTTCAATACTCCCTCCGGGAAGGTGGAAATCTACTGTTCACTGTTTGAGAAGTTTGGATACGATCCCCTGCCATTTTACCAGGAGAATCCTGAAACCCCAATTTCAGCCCCCGAATTAGCCAAAGAATACCCTCTCATCCTCATCACGGGCGGGAGACACGTGGTCTATTTCCACGCAGCTCACAGACAGATTCCCTGGCTCCGAGAAATAGCCCCGGAGCCTACCCTCACGATTCATCCTGACACGGCCGTTCACCGTGGCATCAAAGATGGTGACATGGTTTGGATCGAGGCGCCCAAGGACCGAGGGCGGATCAAGATGAAGGCCGAACTTACCGAGGCCCTTCACCCTCGGGTCGTCCATGCTCCCTCCCACTGGTGGTTTCCGGAAGAAAAGGACCCTACCCACGGATGCTGGAATTCAAATATCAACGCTATACTGTCTAATGATCCCCCCTACGATCCGATCGTAGGCGCGACACCGCTCCGGGGCTGTCTGTGCAAAGTTTATAAAGTGCAAAAAGAGGAGTGACATGCCCAAAAGAGCAATTATGGTGGAGATCGATTTGTGCTATGGGTACTTTGCCTGTGAAGTCGCCTGCAAGCAGGAACACAACCTTCCTGAGAACGTTAACTGGATACGGGTCCACAAAATTGACTCCCAGAAAGTAAACGGTAAATTACAGATGCATTTTTATCCCATGAAGTGCAGGCACTGCACCAGATCACCGTGTATGGATGCCTGCCCTGAGCATGCGATCACGCAGCGGGCAGACGGCATCGTCCTTATTTCGGAGGAGCAATGCATTGGCTGTTCAAGTGTGCAGAGGCGTGTCGTTTCGCTGCTATAGAATGTCATCCAGGGACCGGGGTTGCCGGAAAATGCACGCTCTGTGTCGAGCGTATCGACGGAGGGAACGTGTCGTCATGTGTCTACCACTGTCCCACCGGTGCCCTGGGGTTCGGTGATCCGAACGAGCTTATAGGAAGTAAACAGAGAACCGTCGCCCAAGAGGAGCTGAGAAATTTCTGAAATGGCCGGGGTAGAGCTTGCCGGCCTGTTAGAAGGGGAATATGCTGATCAATTCGAACTGGTTAAAACACGATCCTTTGAATAAATCTACCGCGTCTTTTCAGCGGTACGAACAGTTCACTCTGCCAAAAAGGGGGAAACAATGGACCAGCTCATTATTACTGTTGCAGTGAGTGGGTCGGGACCGACCCGCAAGGATAATCCCAATGTGCCGTATTCACCTGAAGAGATTGCTGATGAGGTCGTACGCTGCCGCGAAGCGGGCGCCTCGATCGCCCATGTGCACGTGCGCGACCCCAAGACAGGTGCACCATCTTTCAAACTGGAATATTTTCGCGAAGTGCGAGAGCGGGTGCGATCCAAGTGTGATATCTTGCTCAACTGCACGACCAGTAGCTTCTTTCTAACAGGCGATAATATTATGGAGCAGCGAGTTGCTCCTCTCAGCCTCGGCATAGACTTGTGCTCGCTGGATATCGGCAGTATGAACCTTCGAGAGCGTATCTTTCTCAACCCTCCAGAATGGGGGCCATACTGCGCAAAGGCGGCGCGCGAACGGGGAGTCAAGCCTGAACTGGAATGTTTTGACGCGGGTCACATCGGCTTGGCCAAGAACTTGATCGATAAAGGGCTGCTCGATCCCCCGTACCTCTTCCAGATTTGTATGGGTACGGATGGCGGGATAGAGGCTACTACCAAGAGTTTTGCTTTCATAACCGAATTACTTCCCTCCGAAGATGTTGTCTGGACGGCGATGGGGATCGGTCGCCACCAATTTCCCGTTGCCGTTCTGTCCATAATCAATGGGGGTCACGTCCGCGTCGGATTTGAGGATAACATCTACCTTGCCAGGGGCGTATTGGCAAAAAGTAATGCCGAACTGGTGGCAAAGGCCGTCAGGCTGGGAAAGGACCTGGGAAGGGAGATTGCGGAACCTGAGGATGTGCGGAAAATACTTAAGATCAAAACCAGGTAACGCTGAGCCTTATTACGTATAGACACCTCGAAGCATAAACACCGAAGTCACTGAGGTTGTAAATCTACACTCGGTGCGCCCAGAGGGAGAATCTGGTGTACCATAACCTCTTTGCTCGCCAAGGGCTATTAGGTTTTGCCCAGACGATAGCTATTTCTCGAAGACAGCTACGGCCAGGATCGGCAAAAAATTATGTGAAGCTCCCCGCCCGCAGGGCGGGGCTCGCGGACACTTGCCGGTCAACGTGCTCATTGAAGAAAGGAGCAACGAATCATGCTGAAGGGATACAACGGTGCCATTGCCCGTGTTGATTTAACCACTCGTGAGATTAGCTACGAAAAAGCAGATGCAGCGATCGCACGGAAATACATTGGAGGTGTGGGCGTAGCAGCCAAAATGCTATGGGACGAAACAACTCGTGATATGGAGCCTTTCTCCCCGGACAATCCATTACTATTCATGACGGGTCCACTGAGCGGCAGTACCGTGCCCAAGAGCAGCCGGTGCATCCTTGCTGGAATTTCTCCGCTGACCGGTATCTACGGTCAGGCGCACTCTGGCGGAAGCTTGGCAGACGAACTGAGGCACGCTGGATTTGATGGGATCGTAGTACAAGGACAAGCAGAACGGCCAGTATACCTTTGGGTCCACGATCGGAAAGCCGAAATCCGTGACGCGGGGCACCTTTGGGAAAGAGATACCTATGAGGTGGCTGATCTTCTGCAGAAAGAGACAGATTCCAAGGCCTGTCCTGCCTGTATTGGACAGGCTGGTGAGAGGCTCGTAAGGCTGGCTGGGGTCATGAATGATGGAAGACAAGGGAGAGCAGCCGCCAGATGTGGACTGGGAGCATTGATGGGGTCAAAGAGGCTCAAGGCCATCGTGGTGAGGGGAACCTTGCCGCTCGATTTTCACGATGAGAGCAAGCTCAGGGAGGGCGCCCGGAGTATCCTTCAATTGTTTCCAGCGAAAAAACGGGAGGAAGCAATTGAGGCACATGTAACAATGTTTAGGAATTTCTTCACGTTTGGCCGCGTCCCGGTGAAAAACTGGTCAGAAGGGGTCTTTGAAGCCGGATATGTGTATCCTGAGGACATGCGAAAAGCGACCCAAATGCACTGCAAACGATGTCCCTATGAGTGCACGGAGTCCTACCTGACCGCGGACGGTCAGAGGCATATGGTATGGGAGGCATGGGGACCTTTGGGAACAAACTGCCTAATCGCCAATCCTGAGGCCCTGCAAGAGGCATATACTCTCTGCAACAAATATGGTATAGACAGCATATCAACCGGTGCAGTTGTTTCATTTGCGATGGAATGCTTTGAGAAAGGCCTGATCACGAAGGAGGATACTGACGGCATCGAGCTGACCTGGGGCAATCACCTGGCAATGATTGAAATGGTGAGAAAGATTGGTGAAAGAGAGGGTTTCGGCGAGCTCCTGGGAGAGGGTGTAAAGAGGGCTGCTGATCGCATTGGCGGATTTGCCCCTGAATATGCGATGCACGTGAAGGGGTTAGAAATGCCCGCTCATGATCCCCGAGCCACAGCAGGGTTGGCACTCGGGTACGCAACAGGGAGCATTGGAGCTGCCCACATGGAGGCTTCCGGGTCACAGAACTTGGAAAACTGGCTCGAAGTTGACGAGCCTCGAACGTCTCCAGAATTGGGATTTCCCGTCGCCTTAGGCCGCTTTGACACTCAGGGCAAGGGAGCTATTGTGGCCAAGACACAAGATTTTGGCTGTCTCTTGGATTCCCTTACGATCTGTTTGTTTCTAAGCCTCCATCAGTGGGTTCAGCCTTCACACTACACCGCGTTGCTCAATAGTGCCACAGGATGGGACATGACCCCAGAGGAGTTCATGCTGGTGGGGGAGCGCATCTTCAATTTGAAGCGTATGATCAGTGTCAGGCGCGGAATAAGTAGAAAAGATGATACGCTACCGCCACGAATTCTTACCCATAGGCTGTCCGAGGGCGGAACCAGGGGAAACCTTCCGAACCTCGGCGCTATGCTCAATGAGTACTACTCGTGTAGGGGATGGAGCGAAGAGGGGATCCCAACCAGGGAAAAACTGATTGAACTGGGTTTGGGCGAATGCCTCGAACACGCCATCATTTGAGGGGTCTTTTTACATTTCGCCTCAAGGCACACTGTGACCCCTTGCCCAGAGCTTGATCGCGCCAGTGTCACAACATGGATTCTGCATTGCTCATACGTCCCAAGCGCGATCTTATTTCGTTGCAAAATCTGGGTATTGGAACCCAGCCCTTGTCATCTCGACAAGCATAGTAAGAAAGGCTAAATCGGTCTCCTCCGAAAGACCGTCCACTTTTGGCTCGGGCAGAAATGAAGGCCCGTTAATGCCCCCCGCATCAATGCACTCCCTCAACATTCTTGACTCTATCTTGGCGTCATGGAGAATTTCAGCGTTATTCAATAGCACTGACAGACAAGCGCAGATACCGTACGCTCCCCAATTGGACACTGATGCGGCCACCAACACATCCACTACGGTGGTGTCTCCAATGCCTCCGCCGCAGCCACAAGAGCATTTATCCCCGTACGGTATCTTCTCCTTGATCACGTCGTTGACAATACCCCATCCGATCTCATTCCCTCCATCGCCAATGCCGATTGTCAATATACCCATCTCCTTCGCCTTGTCATACAGGCCCGGTATTTTGGCCGCGATGTGGTTCATGTTTCTCCCTTTCGGAAGGGCGTGGTAGACGCCTTTTTCGTTTCTTCCCCTGCACTCAATGGCGATAAGTGCTTTTGGTGACAGATCCTTGATGAGCGAATCAGCCTCTTTTCTGGCCTCGTCTTCGTCTATCGGGAACCCTATGACACTGACGGTTCTCTCTGTTTTCTTCAACCTTTCCACGTCCGTCACGTTGAGGCTGGCTCCCCTACAAACCGCCTTTGTCATACTGGTTGCAGCATGATCCGTAACTAACACTGGCTTGACGCCAAATCCCAGTTGAAGGGCTCTGGCAAGGGCAGCGCCACCCAGAGGTCCATCGGTTTCTGCCAGTTCCAGAGGATACACCAGCATTCCACATGCGATCAGGACAAAGTCTCCAGCGCCAAGGCGTTCCCGAAGTTTCTCAGCAGCTAACAGACACAGGGGCCTGCCATGTCTCTCTCTCGTAGGCGGGTACATGATAGTGATGAATTCCCTGTTTGCCACATCCAATGAAACGAGACGGTCAACATTCTCCCCGATGAGCTCGATCTTTTCTTTGGAAAATCCCCCTCCTGCGGTCATGCATTGTACCCTTTTTGCTGGGATTGCTGCACATCCATTAAATTCTCCATTTCCGGCCTATCGTAAAACCAATAAGCAAATCTCCTCTGTCTATTTCATGGAGCGTGGACAAAAATCAAACATGCTCAGTCGCTAGAAGATCTCATCCAATACCTCTTCTATGACCGACAATGTCCTGTCAATATCCTCATCTGTATGAGCAGTCGTTAGATATTCCCTCCCCCTGGTCGGGTGCAGTCGCACCCCACGTTCTAAGCAGCCCTTTCTGAGATTTTGGTAACGTATTGTATCGACTTTGAAATTATCTCTGTAATCATTCATTTTTTCGTTGATGCCAAAGGCAATCTGCCAGATGGAAGGGATTCCACTGCAAAAGAGAGCGATATCGCGTTTTTTCGCAATTTCATTGATACCGTCAGTCAGTTTTTTTGTCAGTCTTTCCATGTTTTCGTAAACGCCCGGTTTTTCCAGTTCACCAATTGTCGCCCTGCATGCAGCGATGGATAGTGGGTTTGCATTGAACGTGCCCCTGGGAGTGACCCCTGAAGCCATGACCTCACGTTTACCCGCAATGCTTGCAAGCGTGAGCCCTCCTGCCACGGCTTTGCCAAACGTGCAAAGGTCTGGGGTGACATTGAAATACTTCTGTGCCCCGCCAAGGGAGAGCCTAAATCCAGTAATGATCTCATCAAAGATCAAAACAATATCGTTGTCCGCCGTCAGCTCTCTCAATCCCTCCAAGTAATTTTCCTTTGGGTAGACAACTTCGCAATTGCACATCACGGGTTCCAGAATCAGGGCCGCTATCTCCTGTTTGTTCCCTTGAATAGTTCTCCTTACAATGTCCAAATCATTCCAGGGAAGAACGATAATATCTTCTCCTGCCCTTTCACGCTGTCCATAACTCCCGAGAACTTTCCATGGCTTATTCCTCGGCCCCATCATTTGCAGTGAAGCGGGCGCATGGCTGATCATCTCCTCGTCAGACCACCCATGATAGTGGCCCTCAAACCGGATTATTTTGTCCTTCCCTGTATGCGCTCTTGCAATTCTAAAGGCCAACATGACGGCTTCCGTACCGGTATTCTGATATGTAATCAGCTCAGCACAGGGAACGTGCTCAATGATTTTCTTCGAAACCTCATTGATTGACTCGGTCGGGCCGGCGAAGAGAGAACCTTTACCCAGTTGTTCTACGACTGCCTGGTTCACCGCGGGATTTGAGTAGCCAAGAACCATCGGCCCATATCCCGCCAAATAGTCAATGTATTCGTTACCATCCACGTCATAGACCTTCGAACCCTGCCCGCGCTCGATGTAGAGGGGATGTTCTTCGTACGCCGACTTGTGCAATGAACTCGCCACCCCTCCAACAAACAGTTTCTTGGCCTCGTCAAATAGCTCTCTTGACTTGTCTGTTTTTCGCATATTGGATACGTCAAACCTCCCGTCTTCCCACTTTAGAGCAATATCCTATTTGTCTCGTCTCTATGTACTATTCTATGAAGTTAATTGTCAAGAAAATTGTGGGTGGAGTTTCCTGGATTTAAAACGTTGTATCCGTGTAAGATGTTGATTATAAATGAAATTCTAGACTCCCTCGGTGTTTATCGCGACAAAACTCCGGAAACTCCACAATTGTGGCAAACGGCCTTCCATAAACCCTTCTCGCCGTGGATTACCCGTTAAGAGACTTGATACCACGTATTGTTACTATCCACGGCAAGCCGCTAGTTGACAAACTCGTGAGCTTTATAAGAGAATGATAGAGTCCTATTGGCCATTTGTGCAAATGCCCCCTATGCCACCTATATGACTTGTCTTGAAGGGAACGGCAGGCCGGGGTTTTTTAGTTCACAAGAAGATACCTTGTTTTGGCTAGATACCCTTGCTGATTAGCGGACGGGCAAAGGTGGGTTAGCTCGAAAAGAAGGAGGCGGGAAATGAAGCTCCAAGACAAAGTTGCCCTTATCACGGGAGGCAGTTCGGGCATTGGAAAGGCCACTGCCGAATTGTGGGCTGCCGAAGGAGCAACAGTCGCCGTGGTCGCAAGCTCGAGCCTTGCCAAGGCTGAGGAGGTCGCGGCGTCCATCACTGAGAAAGGCGGCCAGGCCAGGGGGTTCGTGGCGGACGTCCGGAGCATATCAGCCATCGAAGAGTTGGTGAAATCCGTCACGGATGTCTGTGGGCCTGTTGATATTTTGATGAATTCGGCGGGCATTTATGAAACCAACGATATTGGGGAGACGACCGAGGACCAATACTACCGTATGGTCGACGTCAACCTAAAGGGAACCTTCTTCGCCATTAACGCCGTGGTACCGAATATGAAAAAACGCCGCTACGGGAAAATAATAAACGTTGCTTCCATTGCAAGCTTTAGAGGTGCTCCGCATTACAGCCTCTATTGCACGGTCAAGGCGGCCATCGTCATGTTGACACGGACTCTGGCCACTGATCTTGCGCCATATGATATCAATATCAATGCGATCGCACCGGGTAACACGGCGACCCCATTGAACGAAAACCTGCGTACGGATCCAGCGTTCGCGGATTTGATGGCGGCCAAGGCCGCCGCCACGCCCAGTAACCGAACCTATTCGCCGCCCGAGGAAATGGCGAAGGCTGCCCTGTTTCTTGCCTCTGACGATGTCCGTGCCATGCATGGGACGACCATACTGCTCGATGAGGGACATTCGGCAGGTGCCTTTTGGGGGAAGTAGATCACATGAGTTGTCCAGCAGTTCAGAGGCATACTGTAACGCAAAGAGTACGTTTTGAGGCCCTCAGATCCCATCTTCAGTCCGGACGGTTGAGACGTGAAGAATCCAGATAGCTGGGTTCTCTACCCGGATACTGTAAATCCAATGCAGCGGTCAGTGTTCTTGTTTCTCCTTTTCTTGCCACCCAAACCAGATGCTCATGGACCTTTTCCCCGGCCTGATAGTATTTCGTAGAAGCGTAAGACATTTCGGCGTTGCATCCCTGAGCCGGGGTGCACCGCCAGACCAGCATTTTCTCCCGGATAAAGGTGTTCAAAGGATATTGTATCTGCGGCCTCCTCTTTGCTCATTCCCCGCTTAATGGCCTCCCTGACAATGTTCACGCATTCTTGGATAAATAAACGAAATTTGCGTACCATTTTGGTGTCGCAAACCTCGCCGTGTCCGGGCACAACAACGTCTATATCCATGGCTTCAACCCTTTTGAGCGACTTGATCCACTCAAAGGGCAGGCTATGAGCGAGGGAAGGCTGGGTACCATTGGTAAAGTTATCCCCAGCGAAGAAGACTTTTTCCTGAGGGATGTAAACACCGATATGGGACTCGACGTGTCCAGGCAGGTGAATCAATTCCATGGTGTGCTCACCAACATAAAGGCTAAGCTGCTCCAAAAAGGTGATCGTTGGTACCTTGAGCTGATAGTCTTTAAAAAGCGGTATGCTCTCTGGATCGTGTTCCCCCACAAGCAGCTCGATATAGCCCACGATCCCTCGACCAGCCTTAACTACCTCTTCCAGCCGTTCAGAACCCACGACCTTCGTTACAGGACCCGTAAGCAGTTCTCTGACCCCCTCGTGGGATACTACCGGTCCGGGGAAAAAGGGATTGCCCGAAATATGATCTACGTGATGGTGTGTGTTAATGATGTAGCGCACCTCTCCTTTTTTGGCTATCTCATCGCGCCATTTTATTGCGGTCCTCAGCACCATGGGGGTATCAACCATTACTATCCCTTCTGAGGTGGTCACAAAGCCCCAATTACTTCCACGGCACACAGGGGGCACGCTAAATTGGTCCTCGACATGAACGTTTTCAGTAATTGGCTTCATCTTCTCACCTTCTTTCTGGTTAACCGTGCCACGGGTTAGGTTTTGGCGACAATATCTTTAATTGGGTGAAATGTCAATCTTGAAGTGGAAGATCTCCTGATTACCGTCATATATGACGTTTATGGTGGCGACCTCTACGAAGAGAGAAAGGCCAAATATAGGGTTGAATAAACAGACGCCGGGCTCTTACGGGTCAACAGTATTTACCAAGCTGTTTTATTACATCCGATCGGAGCATTCCGATTCAAACTTGAACTTCTCGATTTTTAAGGAAGAAAGAATTGGAGCCAGTGGATTCGTATGCCTGATTATCTCTCAATTGAACCCTCTCAGAGGCAAGACAAATCCAACTGAACGCATCGCCTCCCCAGAAAACCTCCCTCTTGATCAACCCAAATCGCAGGACCACAACATTATGAGCCCTGTTTCCCATTGACACACAAGGGTAAACTCCATATACTCTTCTCCACAAAAAGGAGCTTTTTATCAACTTCTCTGAGAAAGGAGGATAAGGACTATGGCAGGCAGAGGACTTTTTATTGTCATGGCGGCGATGGCACCTGAGAAAGAGGAGGCCTTTAACCGCTGGTACAACGAGGAACATCTACCGAAAACCCTTGAAAGGCTTCCTGGTATCTTGAATGGCAAACGGTACAAGATAATGGAAGGCGAAGAGAAGTACCGGTTCATGGCCGTGTATGAGTTTGAAAGCTACGAGGCCTTAGAGGCTGCGTATAAGTCCGATCAAATCAAAGGACTCATTCGCGAATACAATGAGGCCTTTGGGGAGGGGAATCGCTACCACATTCGTGCTGTGGAGCTCAAATCTCTGATGGTGGGGTAGGCAGTTAGCTGGCAAGGCGGTTAAGATCAACCTCAGGTTCTCCAAAAAGAGAGACGATAGGTAAATACATCGTTGCCCATGACCCTTCGTCCCTTTCAGCCCATCGTTCTTCTGACTATATAGAGGATTCCATTAACAGTCCTTTTAAACACGATAATTACGGAATGCCCCACAGTACACGTGCCAACAAGTCCTGATGGAGCGTAGCATAGATGAAGGCCAGTGTTTATGACATTGGGGCAACCAAGTGGGTAGGCAATAAGCGTTGATGAAAAGCTGGATTGCCACGGCTCTGTATCATGATACCCGGCGATCGACCCCGGAGCATATTCTTCCTCGATTTCTGTAAGTTCGGCGGCGATGCCGTCTAAGGCTTCGTCCCATAAAATCCTTTTCCGTTTTCCGCTCCCTCTTTCCTCAATACGGTCTAAAGGATACTTCAAATATAATTCAAACGGAAAAAGATTGTCCGCGTGTTGACAAGCCAAATATATTTTGATATGTATGACAGTTGCATATTGCTAATAAAACTATGATAAAGTGTATGAAATGGTAATACAATCCGTTAATCGCGCACTCAAAATTCTTAAACTTTTTTCAACCAGGACACCTCGGCTGGGGATCACAGAAATCAGTCAAATGATGAACCTTCACAAAGCCACGGCTCAAGGCCTGGTTCGCACCCTGACAGAGGAAGGCTTTCTTAAACAGGATCCTGAGACAAGAAAATATCAGTTGGGGCTATCCATTTACGAACTGGGGGTCGCACTTGCCAGCGGTTTGGAAATCAACCAGAGAGCGGTGGATCCCGCCCATCAACTGGCTCTTGAAACACAGTCCGTTGTTCGAATATCCATTCTGGATAGGGACTCGGCCATCATCACCTTGGATGCATATCCCCGATCCACACCGTTTCTTTACCCTCAATTCGGGCTTCGATTTCCGCTTTACTGTACGGCCATGGGAAAGGCTCTTCTCGCCTTTCTGGAGCCCGACTTTATCCGTGAATACTGTGAAAAAACGGACTTTACGCCGTTTACGAAACATACCGTTACACAAAAGGACCTGCTGCTGAGAGAATTGGAAGAAATCAGAGAAACCGGCTATTCGATCAATCAGGAAGAACATCTACAGGCACGGGCTGCCATCGGGGCCCCTATTTTTGGTCGAGACGGCAGGATCGCGGCATCCATGAGCATTGTGGGGGAACCCGTCCGCATTTTAGGGGACGAAATGGAACGATTGGCACACAAGGTTGTGGGAACGGCATCACAAATATCCCAGGCGTTGGGATATTTCCCGAGGCCGTGACCGGAGCTCAGGCAGAAGAAAGCCCGAATGTCGAATTAAAAATAGATGGTGTAAAATATGGGCTATCCTGAATCGATGAGACAATCGATTAAAACATTGGAGGAAACGCGTGAGTTTCGCCTCAATCAAAAGATACCTTTACTGAATTTAGATGAGAAGAATCAGCTCTTACGTGAATTTCATCCGGACTACCGGCCGGGGGTTCATCGAGAGATCCTCGTGGGTGTGAACAAAGGTGATAACGCTGTTGGGGAACTGGTCGACTTGCTTGAGGCGAGCAGCCATGTGGATCCTGAATCGATAGATGTAAATGACATCTTTTTGACTGTTGACGCATTAGTTATTGGTGCCGGCGGAGCAGGATTGACCGCCGCACTTTTCTGCAGCGACCAGGGCGCAAACGTAGCGATTGCCACCAAGCTCCGACTGGGAGATTCCAATACGATTATGGCAGAAGGCGGCATCAATGCTGCTATCTCCCCGGGTGATTCTCCAACCATCCACTACCTGGACACGATGGGGGGGGGCAATTTCACCAACATTCCGGAATTAGTCAGAGCGTTGGCAATAGACTCACCCTTTTGCATAAAGTGGCTGGAAGACTTAGGCGTGCCCTTTGACCGGGATCCGGACTCGGATTTGCCACTGCCACTTCTTGTTGGCGGACACTCAAGGCCCAGGGTCTGTTCGGTCGGCGATTTCACCGGCATGAGTATTATCCAGATTTTGAGAGCGGAAGTGGAGAAAAGGGATATCCGGGTTTTGGATTTCTCACCCGCCGTTGATTTAATTTTAGACGAGAACGGCAAGTGTGCCGGCGCCGTTCTTATGGATTTGCTCACCGAAACCTATCAGGTGGTTCAGGCAAAAACGGTTATCATTGCCACAGGCGGTATCGGTCGGCTTCACATTCAAGGTTTTCCCACCACCAATCACTACGGTGCCACAGCCGACGGGTTGGTGATTGCCTACCGCGCGGGTGCTAGACTGGGATATATGGATTCTATACAGTTTCATCCCACCGGCACGGCTTATCCCGACCAGTTATTGGGTCTTCTGGTGACAGAAGTTTGCAGATCACGAGGCGCGCAATTGGTGGATGTCAGTGGAGAGCAATACATCAATGAATTGGAGACCAGAGATGTGGTGGCCTCGGCAAATGTCAGGCAAGTCATCGGCCGCAAGAAAGGGATTACGACGCCTTCCGGCATGCAAGGGGTTTGGCTCGATACTCCTTTGATCGATATTATCCACGGAGAAGGAACTGTCCGAAGGTCTTATTCGCATATTTATCTTCGATTCAAGCGCTACGGGATCAATTTTTCCAAGGAACCGGTTCTAATATACCCCGCAGAACATTACCAGAACGGCGGGATCATCACCGATGACATGGGACGAACGAACATACCCAATCTCTATGCAGCTGGAGAGGCGGCAGGCGGGGTTCATGGCCGAAATCGACTGGGCGGAAACTCACTCAGCGACCTGTTTGTGTTTGGGCGAAGGGCCGGTATGGATGCCGGAAATCGGTGTCGGGACATACACATTGGGAAATTGACCCTCAAGCATCTCAAGCAATATCATCAGGAATTAAAGGGAGTGGGCATTGAGAATAATCTTACGAGTCCGGTTTTACTCCCTGATTACCGGTTTGAAAAAGCATTTCCCAAGTTTCAACAATAGCGGGCCCCTTGCGGACCGAAATATCGAAGGACAAGTCGAATGGAAGCAAGTGAAGAAAACAATTTCGTGCCCGTCTATTTTTCCGGTAAGCGGTATGATGTTCCAGATAGTTTGACTGTTATGCAGGCATTTGAATTTATCGGCAACCGATTTACCAGAGGTTGCGGCTGCCGGGGCGGTGTGTGCGGAGCGTGTGCCGCTATTTTTGTCCACCCGGGTTCACACAAGCTTGAGGTCGGCTTGGCTTGCCAGATTCAGGTGATACCTGAAATGAACATTATTCAGCTTCCATATTTTCCCATCGAAAAATCACATTATTGCCTAGATGACTTGACTCCGGACATCGACTCGGTGGGAAGTATCTTTCCGAAGGCATATAAGTGTGTTGCCTGCAACACCTGTACGAAGATGTGCCCTCTGGATATCAAGGTGATGGATTGCATGTCGGCAGTCTTAAGAGGGGATATTGAGACCGTTGCAATGGAATCGATGGATTGCGTCATGTGCGGTTTATGCAGCTCCAGATGTCCGGTTGAAATACCTCAATATGATATTATGCTGCTATGCCGACGATTATACGGAAGATATGTTCAAAAGCCGTATCGAAATTTACCGAAACGTTTAAAACAAATCGAAGCGGGCACATATGGTGAAGAAATAAAAAAACTCATGAACATGGGCATCGATCAATTAAAAGAACTTTATAAGCAACAGCAGGACGATAAACAAATTATTTAGTTTTCCAAATTTTTCCCAAAGAAAGAGCGAAATTGAATTATTCATCAAACGACAATTCTTGATGCAGCGTTTCAATTATTAAGCAATACGGCAAACAAATATCCGAAGCTCTATTTGAAAAAACTGTTGGCCGGCCTCAAAGGCGAAAATAATCCGAGCAGCAAAAGCGTGATCATATCGATTATTGAAAATATCATCAGTGCCGCGGAAGGATCGGCTTCCCTGTGTCAGGATACAGGTGTTCCCACTTTTCATGTCTTTTTGAATCCCGAGCTGAATGTAAAAGGTGATATAGAGGCCGCCTTGATAGAGGGAACCCAAAGGGCGACAATGGAAGTTCCGATTCGTCGAAACGTTGTTGAGCCCTTCACCTATGAAAATCCGGGCAATAACACCGGTTGGGGGACCCCCTTCATCTATTATCACTATAGCTCAAAACCAGGCCCCATGAAGCTCAGGGCCGAGCTGAAGGGTTTCGGCGGCGAGATTAAATCGACGGCTGATTGGGTGTTTACCAGTGCTGAGAGTATGGAAGATGCTGTATTGGTCTATGTGCTTCATAATGTGATGCTATCCCGTGGAGAGGGGTGCATTCCCGGTTTTTTAGGAATCGGGGTGGGGGGATATGTTTCTGAAGCCACGATGAATGCAAAAAACGCGGTTTTTCGAGAACTTAGCCAAGAAGTTCCCCCAACGCCAAAAAATGCTGATGATCGTTTTATTCGAAGTCTGGAACATCGAATCTTTCGATGCGTAAACCGTTTAGGGTTAGGTCCCATGGGAGGCGGCGGGAATACTACCACATTGGGTGTTTATCTGGAACGTCGAGGTACACACACTGCCGTTGCCCCGGTTTCAGTTTCCCAGCAGTGTTGGGCATCCAGGGGATCTGAGGCCGCGCTCAGGGGAAACCAGGTCACCTTTCTGACCCCTCATTTTGAGAAAAAGGATATTCCCGCCCTCAGAGAAGAGATGGAAGGGGAGCTGTCTCAACCGGTCTCAGAAGGCAGTATCTATGAACTTTCGACGCCCATCGATGCTGATAAACTTCTTGAACTGCGGATCGGGGATGTGGTGTACTTGAACGGAACGATTTGCACATCCCGTGATGGCGCTCATCGCCGGATGGTGGCTAAAGTCAGAGAGGGCAACAGAGCCGACATACCGGAAGAGATACTGACCCATGGTGCAATCTATCACTGTGGACCGGTGATCTCCCAGGAAAAGAACGGCTGGTCGATTGTATCCGCTGGACCCACCACAAGCTCACGGTTTACAGACGATGCCGCATTTTTAATGGAGCAGGGTATCATTAGGGTCGCCATCGGCAAAGGGACCATGGGCGCTCCGGTGGTCAATGCCCTTACGGGCAAAGGCGTCTTTCTCACAGCCGTGGGTGGGTGTGCCGTCATGTATCGAAAGATGATTCAAAGCGCCGATGTGAAGTGGCTCGATCTTGGATATCCGGAAGCCGTATGGATTTTTAGAGTGAAGCGGTTTGGTCCGTTGGTCGTTAGCATCGATGCAGCCGGCCAATCGGTTTCCCCTAATGTCATGCAGACCGTCTATGAGAATGCGTATAAAATATATGCGGAGGAAGGACTTGACCCGAAAAAGAGATATATCCAATATCCGCAAACCTTTGCGGGACTTTCTTTGGAGGAAATCACGAGAAAAAACGTATGACATTGCTTTAAGCTCATTGGTTAGAATTTCCTTTTTTGGACACAAATGAACGCAGATTATCAAGATTCTTAAGATTCATACATACTATTCCTATCTGTGTACAGCTTCGAAAATCAGCGTCCCATGTAACGTATTTGATTGGAGGCGTGATATGGCCCGTGTCTTAGAAAATATCGGAAAAGAACTGTTACAGAAAAACGGGATTGCCACTCCTGAATTTTC
>SMTZ1_10027347_pt1 | contig 16899 bp, 23 predicted proteins | sample DeeMarSWOR136_30_FD_25667 | JGI IMG/M metagenome (IMG submission 25667)
AACCAGAAACATTCGCCCCAGCCTCCTCCGCCTCCAAAACAGCACCATAAGCAGAACCCAAAACCTCCTCAGCCTCGGCGATGTCTAAAGCAGCCACATCCTCATCCACCGCACTAACCCACCTAATAGAAACCGAAAGCAACAAAAACAAAAAAACCGAAAACACAAAAAACTTCGAACATAAACCCATAACATCCCACTCCCTTCAGATCTACATACTCTATTCTGTCTTCGAAGCGCTCTGCTTAGCGTTACCTGCACCGTTTTTAGGGCACATCTCCTTTAAAGCTGCCATCTCATTTTCAATATGATTCAGTTGCTTCTCAACACTCTCATGAAATCTAGAGTATTTACCAAATCTTGCCAAAAACTTCTCTCCCTTCTTAGTGAGCATATAAGAATTATCATCACCACAAGTCACCAACCCAGCGTCCATCACATCATTTAGGTATCGAATTAAGAGCTTATAACTCAAATAAGCCTGATACATAATCTGAGTCTTCTTAACTCCCTTGTTACCATTAATCACAGAGAGAATATCCTCTAAAATTTTCAACCTACTCCTATGCTTGCCCATCTTATTCACACCAAAAAAATAAAAACCTGCACAACTTTTGACGAAAGAACCAACTAAATGCTTACTTCTCAATTACCCAAAAATCTCATCCACTACCAAATCCCTCCTGATTGGAGCGGATCAGAATCACACAGTGAACCAAATTCTAGGCAGAACTGTATAATAATCCGCCATTATATAAACCCTAAAGGTTTGATTTTCTAGACTCAAAACACAGAACTTAAACATAGAAAAATCCAACCAAAATTCTAGAAAAGAACCTCATATTTGGATCCAAATAACAGCAGGATGTTGAAAACTAGAGGGGGTAGGGCCTTGCGGACTGAAACAAAAAATAGGCAATCACAAACAAGCATCCCCTACCTCGCAGGGAAAAACCCCTTTAAATAGAATTCTACAGTCACCTTCATAGATTACAGCAGATTATTCGCACCGAACCTCGAAAGCTCTATACACATTCAGAAGTCGCCTCCTTCAAGGATTTCGGCAGCAATTTTGAGGCAGACTCTGCAGAATGGCTTTAAACCGCTAACGATGACGAGGATGTCCGTTTTTCCGCATCTGGGACACTTTCCGAAGGTGACGGTTACCTCTGCTCTATTATCCATGTCCTTTATCCCCTACATATCCTACATGTAGTGGATGCCTTTAAAAAACTAACCCCCAGCATGAAAGCATGGTGATGAAAATGCGCAAGGTAGTAGGCTCCAGCAAGATCACAAGAAAATTTCAGTTAACCATTCCAAGCGACGTTAGGAAAAGACACAACTTCAAGATGGGCGACCTAATCTTATTCGTAGAAGAAGACGGAAAGCTGACGCTTTCCAAGAGCGAAATATAAAAAAGGGAATCTGGGGGAGAACAAGAAATCTTTAATGAAGTTAGAAACCCCTTTTTGAAGAAAAAGATGAACGTCCAAAAACAAAGGCAAGAAAGAGGCAGACTATCGAAACCTTGAAAACGGCTTAGCATGCATATCTATTACACATGCTAGCAAGACTATAATAGCTCGGATAGCACCCTTTCGATTTCGCCTGTACTTACCCCAATTACCTCAGATACCCTGCCGATTTCTTCCACTTTGAAGCTGTGCACTGTTTTTCTTGCTTTCAGTTTCGGATAAATGGAAAAGAGACTGGCTTTGAGCTGGGCAATTTTGACGTTTGAGAACCAGAGGAGGGAAAAAATGTCAGATATGTCCTTGATCCTCTTGTGTTCCTTATCACGGTTGATCACAGAGTTGAGCTTCATTGCCAAAAGCACATGTGGTCTCGGCAACAAGACATTCCTGTCAAAGAGCTTGGCTGTGATGTAGAGCCTATCCGAAAAAACAAGTGATAGGAGAGGCTCGTCGATAGGGATGAAACCAAACAACTGCTTAATTTTTGGATGAATGTAGTCGACCACCGGGTCCACGTAGAGCTGAAAGATTTGATGCAGCGGAAGTTTGGCTGCCTCCTTCGTAGTCAGTTCTCTTCCTGTCTCCAACTCGAAATCTTTGGCCAGCCGGAAGCTAACCGGCCAAAACCCCATGTGTTCAATAAGGCTTATGGCAGCAGAAAAATCTGACTTCTTTAGCTGTTCTTCGGACCAGCCTTTACCTATGTGAAAGCCAATGTCGATGTCTCTGGACCCGATGTACTTCCTGCCGGTAGCTTTCTCGAATTTTTCATTAACGATGTTGTAGATTGCCCAGCCTCCAAGAAGACAGACATCACCTCTGATCTGTTTGAAGACTTTTTCCAGATACTTCTCCGAAATCTGTATCTCATTTGGTTCGTAAAGCATCTTCTGCCACCTTTTCCAGAAGTTTCTCCGCCGCTTCCACGCAGACGCTTCCCTCTTCGAACAGATCAACTATGAGCTGGGGAAGAGATACGATCTTGAGCCCGCGTCGTTCAAAAGAACGGTAGAACACGTGGTCGTCTGCCTGAAGCAACCTTACATTGCCCTTTCCTACAAGTCCGTCCATGGTGATGAGCGCATGCCACTGGTCGGCGTCCTTTTTCTTGATGTAGAGGTCGGTGCGGGAAGGAAAAAGGTAGTGCTGAACCAAGTTTTCTGCCTGATACGTTGTGAGTGCATACTGCAACCTCCTTCTGTTAAGCAATCCGAGGGGATCTTTATGCATGTACTCCTTTTTGTCGGGTTTTGTTTTCACCTCCTGCCAGTAGCCTATAAGACCTCTGTAGTCTGTAACTCTTGTTCGGTTCACCAGTCCCATTGCTTCGAGCTTGCCCAAGAGCTCGTGGACCCAGGGATAAGAGCATTTGGCCTTCTTGGCTACACTGTACTTGGTTAGGGTGCCTTGCGGCTCATTCAGAAGTACTCTTATTATGTGCTCACGAAGCGTTCCTCTCTTTTTCATGATATTCACCCTGAATATATCTGTAAGTCATATAAGCCCTTCGAGTTACCGATATATAGGTAACTCATTCCATTTAAATAGCTTACCGATATATGCGTTTCCAGAAAATCCGCAATCGCAATTCTCAACATATACACATCTTTATGTAACAACCACGAGAACTTCTAAAAGATGATAACTAACCCTCTCCATTAAAGAAAGATGACGTATATAAAATATTCAATATTATCATGTCAAGTTTCCAACGTTACACTTGTATAGGTCTGCTGGGTACGCTTTTACGCCTCTGTGAAAGCGAGAATGATTAAACCAGTCTCTATACGCGCCTATTTTGCCATTGAGCCATTCAGGAAACTTGCGCAGATGATTAACGAACTCTCGGTTAAGGTTTTGAATGCACCGTTCAACCTTGCCTTTGTCCTGCGGATAAGAAGGATGAGCAAAATGCGCCTCAACACCATGTTGTCTGCACCATCTCTTCCACTGTTCTTTGAACTGGGAACCATGGTCAGAAAGAATGGCCTTCGGAAGCCTGTTCTGCTTCTCCAACACCGCTACTGTTTCAGCCGTCGTCAACTCATGGTCAAACTGCTATAATCGTCGATGCAAACCAAAAACCAGTACTTCTTGCCCTGAACGCTGAATGGGCCTTTGAAGTCAATCTGCCACAGCGCGTCAGGTTTCTCGGCTCTGAAGACTTTCCAGCGCTTAAACTCTCGCTGATAGCCGTTTTGATTATTCCTTGCGAGAACCTTGTTTATGGTTTCTCTTGAGAGCACTACTCCTTGAACGCAATTTATTGATTCCAAGATGAAAGGCGGCAGGCAGTAGAGACCTTGTTGTATGCGTGCGATTCCCCATTTAAAAGTGGTTCTCAGCTTGAGAATGGACAGTTCAACTTCAGCTGTGACTTTGCTTTCTTTGGGCTGTCTGGGCTTGTCTTTGAATGTTTCTTTCCCTCGATGCTTGCCTCTTCTTAGCCACCTGTACACTGTTTGCCTAGTAGTGCCGAAGAATTCTGCGATATGGGTGACTGTTAAGTCTTTCTTGGCAAGCTTTCTGAAGGCTCCCCTAATGTCAGGAAATAGCCTCACACCATCACCAGACAACCAGTTATACCTGCACTAAAGATAAGAGTGTAACGTTAGAAACTTGACTTGACAAATATGTCACTTCTTAACCTATTCCTACCGGAACTGAAATGCGGTCATCTCAACCACAAACCACCAACCCGGCGTCCATCACATCCTTCAGGTACCTAACCAACAGCTTATCCTATGCCTACCCATCTCAACCACACCAAAAAATCCAGAACAAACCCTCCTATTAGGATCCAAATAAAGGTAGAATGTTGAAAACTAGAGGGGGTAGGTCTGCACAGGTTGAAACAAAAAAATAAACAATTACAAAGAGGCGCCCCCCACCTCGCAAGGAAAGACCTCTCAAAACAGAACTCTACGCTCAATCTATATAGTTCACAGCATTTTTAACCTCAAAAGCACATAAAATATTGAGGAGAAGACCAATAATATGGCAAAAAGCAAGACAGTCACCCTTCGCCCCGAAGCAGTTGACGTGGAATATGATAAAAAAGCCGACGTGCTCTACATATCATTTAACTCAGACACCATAGCCAACGACTCAGAATTAACCAACAATGACGTAGTCATCCGATACAAGAACACAAAGATAATCGGACTAACAGTACTGCACTTTTCGGAGAGACATAAACAGAAAGGAAAGTCATTATCCAAAAGCTGAAACCGTGAACAATCCCAATCCTTCTTTCAGAAACCTTGAAACTCCATGACAGCACAACCTAAGAAACTGTCAGGTTCAACCACACCCCAACAAAACAGTCAAGAACCAAAACCAGAGACACCACACCAAAACGCCAAAAAGCACAAAAAAGCACAAAAAACAACAAAAAACATCCAATTTTCATCCACAAACCACCAAAACCACCCCACAAACCACAACAAAAAAAGAACTAACAGCCAATCACCCTTCCAGCTCCAAGCTCTGCAACAATCTCCCCTCCGTCCATAACCAATCGCCGAAAAGAAAACTGAAGAATCAATCTCATATTCTCGTTTCATATCCACAACCACAAGATCAGCCCAATTTCCCTCCTCCAAAAATCCCCTCTTACTCAGATGAAATATCTTCGCCGGCTCTTCAGCGATCAGTCTCACAAGCTCCGCCAATGACAAGCGACCCTCGTTCACCCGAGTCAAAAGAAGTGAAAGAGTTGTTTCAAGTCCAGGTACACCCGGTTTCGCTTCCCAAACAGAATCAACATTCTTCTCCTCAAAGGCGTGGGGAGCATGATCTGAAGCTATCACGTCGATGAAACCGCGCTTAAGGGCACTCCACAAAGCGGAAACATCCTCTCGTGTTCGCAAGGGAGGATCAGTAAGAGCAAAAAATCCAGAACGTCTATACTGTTCAGAAGACAAAAGTAGATTATGTGGAGTAACCTCACACGTCACAGGTAAACCTGCCTTCTTTGCCATTAGAACGGCATTCAATCCCAACGCTGAGCTTACGTGACAGAAGTGAACTTGAACACCAAATTTCTTTACGAGCTGAACAATACGCTGTATTGACTGAACCTCAGCTTCAGGAGGATGAGCCTGTACATAAGCTCCAATATCGCTCCGTCCCGCCGTTTCCATTTCGCTTCTCCGCTCCTCAAGGATTTTACGGTCTTCAGCATGCACCGCAACAGGAACCCCTTTCTCCGCAGCCTCGCTAAATGCCGCAAATAGCATTTCGTCATCGTCAACGTCGATTCCCCCAATCCTATTTAACAGATAGACCTTGAATCCCACCGCTCCTGCTTTAACTACTTCAGCTATTTCTTCCAGTCTCTTGGGAAAAGCCGAGTTGAAAGCGACATTAATTAACACTCGCTTTTCGGCTAGCTTCATCCGTTCTTTAAGGGAAAAAGAGTCCACAGTAACAGGTTTGTTGTTAGGCATATCAACAACCAATGTTACACCTCCAGCTGCTGCGGCAGCTGTTCCTGTAAAGAAGTCCTCTTTGTAAGCTAGCTGCTGGTCTCGCAGATGTACGTGACAATCGATGAGACCTGGAAGCGTTATATGTCCTTTCAAATTTATTTTTGTCGAGGCTGGAGGGAGGTTTGTATCCTTAGCTATTTTGACTATTTTTCCCTCATCGATGGCAATGCCTGCTTCAACCATTGTTCCTCGGATATAGATTTTGGCATTATTGAGGACTGTGTCGACTGGCAAGCATCCACACCTTTCAGGGAACTATCTACCAAACCCATTTATACATTCATCATGCGACGAGCTTGAAGAAATCTCGTTCGGTTATCATTCCTACCAATTTCTCGTTTTCTAACACGGGCAGGGTACCAACGCCTTTCTCTAACATGATCTTCGCAGCCTCACCGGCGTCAACATTGCGTTCAACCATCACAACTTCTCCAGTAGCCGTTTCGATAGCGGGTGTCTGCAAGATCTGATCGATGGCTCCTGAACGCAGCCTCTGAAAGACCTTGCCGGAACCAAAGAAACGCAGGATATCTGTAACAGTGACTACACTAACGACTTTACCTTCGGAAACGACAGGTAACCGCCTGAAGCCATTTTTGACCATCAACCTTTCAGCATCCAGAATGGAAGTTGCCGGCGTGGCTACAACAACCTTCTTGGACATCAAATCCGAAACCTTTGTTCCGCTCACTATCCCCCTGAAAATCATGATTATATCCCGTTCTGTCACTATTCCCCGGAGCCGAGTTTCTTTATCAACAATGGGCAAGCATCCGACGTTACGTTTCACCATGAGGTCTATTGCGTCATTGACTTTGGCAGAGGACGAAACAGAAACCACATCAGAGGTCATAATATGCCTGACCGGCTCGTTTATTGCCTTAAAGAAGTTGCCGGCGTGTTCTCTTTTGATTATCTGAAACTTTTCACCTCCACCAAGATAATCTATAAGATCGTAAGCAGTTACTATACCTCGAAGCCTTTTGGTTCCAGGGTCAACGACGGGTATCCTGCGGAAGCCTTGCTCGACCATAAGCTGAATCCCGTCGTATACAGGTGTAGTGATTGCCATACTAACAACAGAGGTTTTAGTGATCGTCATTATCTCTCCATCCCTCTTTTTAGAAGGATGCGTCTTAAAGTCGAGAGTACCTTTTTCTCTTAGTGTGCGCCGAAAGCTTTCTCGTCTTCCCCCATCACTTTTAGTCAAACTGGGACCTCCATCAATCTAAAGAATGGAAATAACTACAGCTACTGAGGGAAACTTTGGTCCATTACATCCTGAACGAGCAAGAGGTATAACCTCAATACCCACCTCTAGAGTTCCATCTGGCACTCTTCACAGAGATATGTTCCTTCAACTTCAGCGAGGTTGTCAGACCAGCTTCCGCACCGTTCACAGTATCCTGCTAAAGGAGCGGACTCTGAAGGCTCTTCCTCCACTTCTGTTTCTCGCTCTATGCGGGCTTTTTCTTGCATATTTTCGAGAAGCTCAGGTGTTATAGCTAAAATGTCCTTGCTGGAGATTATCCCCACAAGATTTCCTTTGTACATGACACCAAACCTTCGGACATCAAGTTTACTCATTCGCCTTGCCGTTTCAGTCAGTACCTCATCTGGATCTACGGTAATCAGCGGCGTTGACATGACTTCCTTAGCGGTTAATTTGCTTGGACGAATGTTCTTAGCTAAAACGCGTCTCACAAGATCGCTTTCGGTTATGATGCCGAGAGCCTTTCCATCTTTGCTAGTTACGATGATGCAACCCAGTTTATCATTGCTCATCAGTTGAGCCGTTTTGTCAACGGGGGCGTCCTCTGGGACGGTGACTGCGGGACTGGACATGACGTCCTTAACTAGCATTCGAGTTCTTAATCCTATTTCAGCCATGATCCATCAACCTCAATATGACATGATTTGAAAGGACTATTAAATTCTTGCTGAGTTTAACGAGAGGAATAGCCCTCGCAAAATCCCTTTTATTCAACATTTTTAAAGGTTTCCCTCTTCCAGAAATCCGTAACATTTGATCACTTGCACACAGTTTTGCGCGTGCAATTACCATTCAAGTGTGCCTCTATAATAGCTCAAAGCGGGGCATCCAACACATTTTTCATCCTGAAATGATGGACAGCCTTTACACTGGACGCCACATGGGGTGATACCACCTTTCTCTTTTAAGGCATCTGCTTTCAACGGTAAGAAAGGGTAGTGGTGGACTCTTCCTATGAGATAGAACTCGGATCTTCGTATTCCTTCGCCGCTCCTCAACGCGCACTTTTCCATGGATTCGCTCTCAAGAGTGGCTTGATTCTCGGCCATCACTAAGGCGATGAGATTATAACCGCCCATAGTTGTGAAGAAGTTGATGACTCGGGGACATTTACTGTATCGATCAATGATATTCCTCATGGTTTCTGCACTTTCAATCTCGAGTAGAATCAATGCTAGACGCAGGTCTAGGGCATCCGTGTTTACGAGGGCTGAGATGTGAATAAGATTTTTTTTAAGCAGTTTCTCAATCCTTTTCTTTGCGCCCAGACTTGTAAAACCAATTGCTTCCCCTAATTCCTTGAATGTTTTTCTTCCATCCGATCGGAGTTGCATGATTAGTTTCCAGTCAATCTTGTCCATTTTTGGTCATTAGTTATTTTACTAAACGAAACGTTTATTAAATGTTTTGTTTTGTAAACAAGACGATCCCCAATAATTTAATGAGTGATAAATATGGAGAAACATATTGCCACTGAGAAAAGAATTGCGAAGTTCACTAAAAAGGAACAGAAGCTCAAAAGGAACATGAGCCACATCAAACATAAGATTGCTGTAATCAGCGGAAAGGGAGGCGTGGGCAAAAGCACAGTAGCAGCAAATCTGGCAATAGCTTTTTCATTGCATGGTTACAAGGACCGTGTTGGAATTCTAGACATCGACATACATGGACCTTGTATACCAAAACTGCTTGGCGTGAAGGGAAAGAATTGTCAGGTTTCGCCTCTAGGCGCTTTACCCGTAATCGGTCCCATGGGAATCAAAGTGGTATCCATGGATTTCCTCGTAAAAAGCCAAGAAACCCCAGTTATTTGGCGTGGTCCATTAAAGATGCAAGTGATTAGGCAATTTCTGTCAGACTTCATGTGGGGTGAACTTGATTTTCTTTTCATCGACGCCCCTCCTGGCACTGGCGACGAGCCTCTAAGCGTCATGCAGTTCATCCCTGAGATGGACGGCACGATCATAGTCACCATACCCTCAGAGGTTTCTGGGGACGTAGTAAAAAAAGCAGTGAATTTCTCCAAAAAAATGGGAATCCCTGTGATAGGCATAATAGAAAATATGAGTGGCTTCATCTGTCCAAACTGTGGTGAGAAAATCAACATCCTTGGGGCTGGAGGAGGAAAAAGACTAGCGGAAGACTTGAATGTCCCATTTCTAGGGCAAATCCCGATAGATCCAAAGATATGCGAAGAAGCGGATAAGGGCGTGCCCTTTGTAACGGGACATGTGGACTCACCAGCCGCCAAAGCCTTCAAAGAGATTGTGAAGAAGGTGGAGGACTTTTTGAATACAGAAAAACGGAGCGAAACTCCACACAAAAACGAATCAAAGTGAAACAGGAGGGAAATGATCAAAAATGAAGATATGTGTTTCAGCATTTTCAGGCAGTCTGGATGCTGAGGTGGATTCAAGATTTGGCAGATGTCCATATTTTGTAATAGTTGATTCTGAGACTATGGAGTTTAACGCCATTTCAAATGATTCTGCTAATGCAGCACATGGAGCTGGAATTCAAGCCGCTCAGACAGTGGCAAACATGGGTGTCAAAGTGGTTATAACAGGAAACGTTGGACCCAACGCATTTAATGTCCTATCAGCTGCAGGAATAAAGATTGTAACAGGTGTTTCTGGTAGTGTTAGAGAGATTGTTGAGAAATACAAGAAGGGTCAATTGCAAGAGATAGGAAATCCAACTGTTGGTGGACATTTCGGAATGGGAAGAGGACTTGGCAGAGGACGATAGAACATTGTACATCAAATATTCAGGGTTGGAACTTGAAAGAAGCTTGAGGAATTCTAAAGGATTTCAAAGAAAAAGGAGGTGGGAAGGAAGTGAATGTGAGAATTGTGGTTCCGGTTTCGGATGATAGAGGTATCGATGCTCAGCTTTCGCAGCATTTCGGAAGAGCGCCTTTCTACGCTATCATTGAGTTAGATGAGGAAGGTCATCTGATAGGACAAGGGACGATATCTAACACGAGTGAACATTTTGGCGGTGTAGGTCATCCACCTGACCGAATTCTACAATTGAAACCAAAAGGTCGTTAGAGCGTACAACAACAATGAGCTTCAAGAGCTAACACAGGGCTGTCATCATGCTCATCACCACTAGAAAAGCTGTATAGCAAACAGGTAATTCCTAAAAAGAAGAGAAAGCTAATGATTATAACGGTTGCCAGTGGAAAAGGTGGCACAGGAAAAACAACTGTTGCCGTCAACATGGCATTGTCCCTAGAAAACGTGCAACTGCTTGACTGTGATGTTGAAGAACCGAACTCCCACATTTTATTACAGCCTAAAATCAATGAAGCAGAACCAGTATACAGCAAGGTTCCTGTGGTTTCAGAGGAGCTATGTGATTACTGCGGAAAATGTTCCAAGTTCTGTGCTTACAACGCCCTGTTTGTGGCACCAAAAACGCTGCGGCGGCTGTGCACTTGTATGTCCTAAGAATGCAATAACCGAAAAGGAGAGGCAGATAGGTGTCATCAAAAAGGGAGAAGCGAGGGGTGTTGAGATAGTTTACGGGGAACTCAACGTGGGAGAAGCCATGGCTGTCCCGCTCATAAGGGCAGTCAAAAACCAAATGAAAAGCAACAAAAGCATTGTGATAGATGCACCACCTGGAACAGCCTGTTCTTTGGTCGCATCAGTCCACAAAACTGACTACTGTATCCTTGTGACAGAGCCAACTCCCTTTGGTTTGCACGATCTAAAGATAACCGTTCAGGTCTTGAAGGACCTTGGAATTCCCATGGGCGTCATAATAAATCGTGCAGGACTCGGCGACAAGAAAGTCTACGAATATTGCGAAAAAGAGAGCATTCCTCTGTTGATGGAGATTCCGTTTAGCAAGAAAATCGCAGAACTCTATTCCCGCGGAGTCCCATTCGTGGCGGAGATGCCGGAGTGGAAAGATAAGTTTCTGGAAATTCTGGATAATATAAAGAGGTGAAGATGATGGCGAAAGAGATTACAGTGTTAAGTGGAAAGGGCGGAACAGGGAAAACAAGTGTGACTGCATCTCTTGCAGTATTAAGCAAAAAGACTGTGTTAACTGACTGCGATGTAGACGCACCAGATCTTCACCTGTTATTAAAACCTGAGGTGCTGGAGACACAGGAATTTAAAGCCTCCAGAGTTGCCGTGATAGATGAAGAACTGTGTGTCCAATGTGGAAAATGCGAAGAACATTGCCGATTCGGCGCCATAGAGAAACTTATTATCGATCCTATTCTCTGTGAGGGCTGCGGCGTCTGTGCATACATTTGCCCAGTAGCTGCAATAGAGCTTGAAAAAAGAGTTTCTGGGTACGCCTTCATCTCAAAGACCAAGTATGGTCCCATGTCCCATGCCCTATTGAATCCGGGAGAGGAAAACTCAGGTAAACTTGTGACACTGGTAAGACAGAACGCTAAAAAGGTCGCTGAAAAAGAAAACTGCGAGTTGATCATTAATGATGGACCATAGCGTCTGTGGGTGGAGTTTACATGGGACTAATAGTTGTGGAGCCAACATTGTCGGGCATCCATGATATGGAGCGTGCCTTAGGTTTGCTAAATCACTTCAAGATTCCTTCCTTTGTTTGCGTAAATAAGTATGATTTAAACGAAGAAAACACATCTAGAATAGTCGAATTTTGTGGGTCCAACGGCGTGGAGGTTGTTGGAAAGATCCCTTTTGACCCGATTGTAACGGAAGCCATGGTTGCGGGAAAACCTATAGTGGAATATTCGCCAGAAAGCAGGGTCTCAAAGGCTATTGCAGAGCTGTGGAAACAAACCTTAAAACATCTATAGAAACAATTTGTTGCAAAACGGCACTGTGCTCATCTAGCGTCTATACTGTGTCTAGCTCGTAGCGTCCAGAGTTCCTTGGAACAACCTCTTCACAGAAACTATACTCTATTTTTGTGTTTTTGTCGGAGAGAGAACTAGTTGTTCTTTGGTTATGTTAACCTCTGTAATTGTGTGATCCTTGAACTCCATTGTCTTTCCTAGGACATCTTTGACAACCACTCTATTTTCAATAGATTTTGCATAGATCACATTTTCAAACGCTACTTCTTTTTCTACGATTACCTTAAGTTCACACATTTCTTCTCTGCATTAAGATTAGCTGCCCACGCTTATATCTTGTTGGCGCGCCCATCTGAGAAGCCTTTTCACATAGTTCACAATGCGAAGCCACTGGTAGGGAACGTCTGCAGGCAAATCTAATGTTTAATCTGCTCTTTTTCGATCCTCTTTAGATTTTCAATTCGATTTCGCAATTCTTTTCTCTGCTCAAAAAGTTCAAGCAGCTCATTTAAGTTGTCAGAGATCATTTCTAGAAGATGATCTGCCTCTTCTCCCTCTTCTTCTTTTTCGCGAAGCAATTTCGCTTTCTTAACTAGTTCGTTTAGAACACAGATTATTTTCCCTTGCAGAATGGCTAAGGTTTTTACAGTCATGTGCAATTTCAAGTCGACAGAATCATTTTTCGTTGACATTGAAAGTCAACAATAACTATCCACTTCTCGTCTTAAGTTAGTTTCGTGAGTTCAGACATGAAGAAACACATGTTTTCCATTTCCTAAGGTCCCAAAAAAATACAGGATTGGGGTTGTTTTTCTTTTTGTGGGTATCCGCTTTCAGATGGAAAATCAAAAGAAGAAGTGAACAGCAAAACTTCTTTGAAAGGATGGAGAGTAACTGATTTGAAGGAAATGGAAACAGTAGCTTTTGGGCCTGTCCCTTCAAGGAGATTAGGTCGAAGCCTTGGAATAAATAATATTCCACCAAAATTTTGTCCATATTCTTGTGTTTACTGTCAGTTAGGCAAAACCATAGATTTGACGATAGCAAGGAGATCGTTCTACAAGACAAAAGAGATTTTCAAACAAGTCAAAAGGAAAGTTAACGAAACAATCCCAAGAAATGAGGTGATTGATTATCTAACTTTCGTCGCAGACGGAGAACCAACTTTAGATATTAATTTAGGCAATGAGATTTCTCTTCTGAAACAGATTGGAATTCCAATAGCGGTCATAACTAATTCCTCCCTGATTTGGCAGAACGACACAAAGGAAGATTTACTGGAAGCAGATTTCGTTTCTTTCAAGATTGACACTGTCAACGAAAAAATATGGAAGAGAATAAACAGACCCCACAAAGACCTGAGGTTAAACACGGTTTTGGAAGGCATAAGCGATTTTGCAAACGAGTTCAGGGGCACAATTATCAGCGAAACAATGCTTATTGATGGCATAAAATATGGTGACGAATTTGAAAAGATAGCGGAATTCTTGAAACACCTAAAAAGGCTTGATAAAGCATACATTGCCATTCCAACAAGACCGCCAACAGAAAGATGGGTCACACCTGCAAAAGAAGAAACAGTAAATGAAGCTTTTCAAATCTTTGCCGAAAAATTAGGCGCCAACAAGCTGGAATATTTGATAGGTTATGAGGGCAACGCCTTCAGTTTCACAGGAAGAGTTGAAGAAGATCTGCTGAGCATAACTTCGGTGCATCCCATGCGAAAAGAGGCAGTTAAGGAGTTTGTTTACTGAGTGACTGTGAGGGGTCTTCCTTCAGTTAGGGCTTGGGCAATCTTTCGTCTTGCACTTTGAAGAAGTCTCCAAATTGTTCCTCTTGAGATGCCCATTTTTGTGCCTGCCTGTTCCTGAGATAAGCCTTCAAGGTCCACTAGTCTTAGAGCTTCGACTTCTGCTGGTTCGATTGAAATAGGGCTGTCGGTTGTTTTTGGTTCTGGGATTAATTTTTCTACTTTTGAGGGGTTTGGTATGATGACTGGTTTGGGAAATCTTCCTCTTCTTCCTCGTCTGCATCGTCTTCGCGACATTGTGATCAGCTAATTTATTGGGTCTTAACTCTTATATGTTGATCTAGTTGTGCCGTAACTCTTATATATTTCTGTGCATATTCTAATAAATGTAAATTGTGCATAAACACAAAAATAGAGGTGAAAGAACCATGCCAAGAGGAGATAGAACAGGACCTTGGGGCGCTGGACCCATGACTGGAAGAGCAGCAGGATACTGCACAGGTTACTCTGTTCCCGGATTCATGAACCCAATAGGCGGATATGGAAGGGGATGGGGCAGAGGACGTGGCAGAGGCTTCGGCAGAGGTTGGGGTAGAGGCTTTGGCAGAGGCGTATATGTTTACCCACCACCTGCAGCAGGTCAACCCATTTACCCACAGGCATACCCACCAGTAGCACAACCACAGTCTCCAGAGCAAGAAATTGCAGCTTTGGAAAACTATCAAAAAAATCTGGAAGCAGAGAAAGCAGACCTTGAACAAGAAATGGGCGGCGTCAAAGCTAGAATCGAAGAATTAAAAGCAAAACTCAAAAAGTGAAGAAACAGCAAACAGGATCGTGAACACTGCATCGATTAGGGAATTTAATCAGGGGGAGGTGAAATTTTTTTGGGAAAGCTCAAGATAGCCGTTGCAACGAATGAAAAGAACGGTTTGAGAGACATTGTATCAAACGTTTTTGGTAGAGCTAAAACTTTTACTATCGTAGATGCCGAAGATGAAAAGATAATGGGTGTAACCATACTGGAGAACTCTGCAGCATCATACCACCATGGAGCTGGACCCATCGCAGTTAAAATGTTGGTGGACGAAGGCGTTGAAGTGGTAATTGCTAATAAACTTGGCATTGGCGCGTCTGAACTGTTAAAGCAGCATAACATAACCATTATACCAGTCAAACCAAGCACGAACGTTGAAGAGGCAATTAAAAAAGCACTACATACACACAAAGAGAAAGGAATGTTGAATGAGATCAGAGAACAAATCCAGAAAACAACTTAATAAAAACAAAGATTGCATAAACAATAAGATATAAAAATGAAAAATCTTGCATGAAATGCAACCAAACTGTGGATAAACTAGTTTGGTTCACTCTCCAAGCGTGCACCGAGTTGATTGGATTCATTAATACTGTACATATGTTTATAAGCGACCCCCAGAAAAGTTTGCATATCTGAGGGTACATGATGAAAAGATCGGAGATCCTCGGTGTCACGGAAGATATTCTGAAAAAAGCCGGATTCCAATTGTCACAAAGATGCCACTCAAGACCCTGCTGCTTTGACCTAGCAGCCCACGGGAAAAAACAGCTCATTTTCCTGAAGATTCACGCCAATATCGGAAATACGTGCCTCAATGACGCGGCAGAACTTCAGAAGATCTCAGGATGCTTTTCTGCGATACCTCTTATTGTCGGCGAAAAGACTCGAAGAAAAGCCCTCGAGGATGATACGGTCTACACTAGGTACGATGTCTGTGCCATAACCACCAAAACTCTGGAAGATATGCTTCTCCGGGGAGTGAATCCTTTGGTTGAGGCTGGACCTGGAGGCTACTACATAAAACTTGATGGTACCCTTATCAGGAAACGGAGGCAAGAACTGGGGCTTTCTATTGGAAAGTTGGCTGAGATGGTTGGAATTTCTAGGAGAACTCTCTACGGTTATGAGAGAGAAATGGCTAAAGCCTCAGTCCACGCAGCCTACAGACTCGAATGGATTCTGGGAGCCCCGGTGGTGCAAACCACAGACGTATTTCAAGGTCCTGAATGGGTGTGTTTCTTAGCCACAGCCCGGCGCATAATCGCTAAACACCGTCTTCTAAAGGCAGTTTTCATAAAGTTTGCACAATTCGATTTCAAGGTAACTTCCACAGGAAGAGCGCCCTTCGACTTTATTGCCAGATGTCCAGAAAAAGGGTTGAAGATAATTGGGGGAGTGGCTGATGTGGGGGAGCAGAACTTAGATCAGCGGATAATAGAGGTTACAAGTCTTAGCGAGATTATCGGCGCTCACGCCGTTTTCATAACATATGGAGAAAGACCCCAAGACGAAAGAATTCCTTTGATCTGCCACAAGGTTCTTACAAAGATGAAGTGTCCAGAAGAACTTTATGCACAGCTTAAGTAGCTTTGATTCTCACAAACAGGTTGGAACAATTTCTACTGTAGCTTATTCTGTCGTGAATCTGCTTCGCTCTTAACTCTTTTCGCTGTTTTCCACGATTTTCTTACGAAATCTGGATAGGAGCCAAAGTTTCTGATCCAGTCTTCTAGGAATTTTATTGTGTTTGAGTCACTTGGGTAGCCGCAGCCCATTTTGCCGTGTTTCTTCTGTAGCTGTGAAATCACCCTATCCCGTTCCACCTTGGCTATGATAGAAGCTGCGGAGACAATGGGATACTTTATGTCTGCTTTGTGTTCCGATATTATTTTGGGACTAAACGAGAGGTTTTCTGCGATGTGTTCTCCGAATCGGTCTGCTAGAATGTCTGATGCGTCCACATAGACTACGTCTGGCTTAAGAACTGCTATCACTTTAGCCATTGCTTGAGCTTCGAGACGATTCAGCTTGTGAAGCTTTCTTTTGCTTTCAACAACACGATCAATTTCAGCTGGAGACAGCAATACGATGTGATAGTTGAGAGCCAACTTTTTTATTTGTGAGGCAAGTGTTTTTCGTTTTTGTGGAGAAAGTAGTTTAGAATCTTTCACGCCAAGATCCACTAGTTTAGGCAAATCCTTCTCGTCAAGCGAGACGCCTGCTATGGCTAAGGGACCAATTACCGATCCGCGACCAGCTTCATCAACTCCAGATATCAACA
>SMTZ1_10003044_pt1 | contig 16891 bp, 14 predicted proteins | sample DeeMarSWOR136_30_FD_25667 | JGI IMG/M metagenome (IMG submission 25667)
GGCATGAGCAATGTTAAAACCTGGCGCTTTGTTTTTTTGAATATTTTGAGCGCTATCGTCTGGGCAACTGGGATTGGAACAGCAGGTTATTTTTTTGGTGTAACCATTGAAGCAACTATTGAAGATATTAAGCATTATGAGCGGATAGTCATTTTATCGATTGCTTTTATCGGTATTATTATTTGGAGTATTTGCTTATGGCAGAATAGGAAAACAATCCATGATTAAAACCATGTTTCCTATATTAAACGATTGTCTCCAACTACAACTTCAAAGCTTTTCAAATTTAGGGAAGATATCTTTTTCCATTAAATGCAGTTTTCTCAAACTTAAAAATCTTACTTGCATCTAATTATTCAAAATTATATATTTGTATTGCAGTAAAAATCATCAATAGAACTCGAATTCTCTTTTGATCAAATAAAAAAAATAAGGTCAATACAATGACATTATTAATTCTCGTTATCTTTTTAACACTGTCAATATCTGGCATTTGTTCTCTTTTCGAAGCCATCCTGTATTCCACTCGAATTGGTACATTGGAAGTGGCAAAGACAAAGGGTGACAAAGGCGGGCTAGCATCACGATTTTTAAATATGAAAAAACATATTTCAGCACCCATTTCGTCAATTCTAATTTTAAACACTATTGCAAACACTGCGGGAGCAACAATTGCTGGTATGTATGCTGCAAAATTTTTAGGTGAATCCTGGGTTCTATATTTCTCTATCGCATTAACACTAAGCATATTGTTTTTTTCAGAAATCATTCCGAAAACAATAGGTGCTGTGCATTGGAGGAGTTTATGGTCGTTTATCGTCATCCCCCTTTCCCTCATCAAACTCATACTCCATCCACTTGTTTTCATTACCCAAAAATTATCTAATTTTATCACATCTGGACAACCACCCATCACAATAACTGAGGACGAAATTTTAGCCGCTGCTCGAATGGGGGCCAGGGAGGGGGAAATTTCCGATCAAGAACACATGATTATCGATAATTTAATAAATCTTGAAAATAAAACAGTACGAGAAATTATGACACCACGAACAGTGGTTTTCTCTTTAACTTCAAATATGTCAATTCCAGATGCCCTAAAATTAGCTTCACAAAAGGGTTTTACCCGAATACCTGTTTATGAAGAAGATAAAGAAAAAATTATCGGTTATGTACGAATTCACGATCTAACTTCAGCTAAGCACCTTGAAAATCCGAAACTAAAACTTAAAGATATTGTGAGGCACATTTCTTTTGTTCCCGAAATGATAAACTGTTTTAATCTGCTCAATGACTTTCTCTGGCATCGGAAACATATTGCCATTGTGGTCGATGAGTATGGCGGTTTAGCTGGCGTTGTTACGCTGGAAGATTTATTGGAAACAATGTTGGGACAAGAAATTGTTGACGAGCATGATTATGCAATTGATTTACAGGAAGTTGCACGGAAAAGAAAGGATCGATTAAAACTTGATCACAACCTGATAAATAACAAAAATAACCCACTTTGATATTGAATGTTTCCTTTTAGTGCAGATTCGTATTTCAAAAAAATGAGGGAAATAGATGAAAAAATGAAAAAAATAATTAAAAGATCATCAAAAAAAATTGGACTCCCACCTGGAACGCTTGTCCACATTGGAGAAAAGAAGATAGAAAAAACAAGAATTCGATTAATCGATTACAACGATGAGACCTTTCAGGAGAAAGAAGTAAAAACTATTGAGGAGTGCTATCCTTTTAAAAGGGAACCAACAGTAACCTGGATCAATATCGACGGTCTTCATGAAGTAGAAATTATCGATAAAATAGGTCAGCAGTTTGACATCCATCCACTTGTCCTGGAAGATATTCTTCATACCGGACAGCGCCCTAAAATGGAGGATCACGAAAATTACATTTACATTGTGCTAAAAATGCTGTTTTATGATGAGCAAGAAGATGAAATCAAAGACGAACAACTGAGTCTCATCATCGGTTCTAATTATATCATCTCATTTCAAGAAAGAGTTGGCGATGTATTCAATCCTGCGCGAGAGCGAATTCGAACTGGGAGAGCGCGTATCCGAAAGAGCGGTTCTGATTATCTCGCATACTCTTTAATTGATGCTGTTGTGGATAACTATTTCATTATCCTGGAAACGATTGGAGACGAGATTGAAACTTTAGAAGCTGAGCTACTTGAAAATCCAAGACCTGCGACTTTGCAGGCTATCTATGCCCTGAAAAGGAAACTTATATCGTTGCGCAAATCTATCTGGCCCCTGAGGGAAGTCATTAGCAGTTTAGAAAGAATTGATTCATCTCTGATTCAGCAATCCACAGACATGTTTTTTAAAGACGTATATGATCATACCATTCAAATAATCGACACAATCGAAACATTTCGAGATATGGTTTCAGGAATGCTCGATACCTATCTTTCCAGCGTAAGTAATCGAATGAATGAGGTGATGAAGGTACTAACAATTATTGCCACAGTTTTTATCCCGTTAACTTTTATCGCGGGAATATATGGCATGAATTTCGAATTTATGCCTGAACTTAAGTGGCATTGGGGTTATCCCGTTATCTGGATACTAATGATTGTGATAACAATTGGAATGTTTTTTTACTTCCGTGGAAAACGTTGGCTATAAATTTCATCATAAAAGAATTACGAAACTTGAGACAAAATAAAATTGGAAGGAAGAGGAATGGATATTTTTAAAAAGTTTGAAAGAGTAATGATTTTACTACTTATGATGATGATGACGGTCGTTCTGATTCTTGCAATTTTTGAGCTTGGCTGGATTCTGGTGAAAGATATCATATCTGAACCATTATTTGTTCTGGAAATCGATGAATTGTTAGAACTTTTTGGGCTCTTCCTGCTCGTTTTAATTGGCATTGAATTATTAGACTCAATTAAAACTTATCTTACCGAAAATGTTATTCATGTGGAGGTAGTACTCGTTGTCGCGATTATTGCAGTTGCTCGAAAAGTGATCATTTTAGATTTAAAAAAATTTCCAAGTCTCACCGTTATTGGTGTAGCAAGTATAATTTTAGCACTTTCAATTGCTTATTACTTGGTAAAGAAAACTCACAAAGAAAACGATAAGCAAATTAAAAAACCTGAATCAGTTAATGTTGAATCTTCAAAATTATTTTAAATTGATTCAGTTTTTCACATTGAAAAATTGGGCTCCGCCTGGTACACTCTTTCATAGGGGCTTTAAAAAAATTAGAACAAAATCGGCAACGATTTCGATAACTTGATTTTAGTTAACTAACTAAATATTTTTATTGGACAAACAATGAAACAAAAAAAGACTGAAAAATCGAATCTTATAATTTGGGGAGAACATGAACTATCATCACAGAAAACTTTAAGCTGGTCCATCGGTGATTTAATGCTATGGTGTAAACGTAAAAATCAAGAAATACAGATCGCTTATATCCATCGCTCCCCAAACGAATATAACAAACTTGGCCTGGACGAACCTCCCAAAGATATCATCTGGTCGCGTTGGGCACTAAAAAAAGATCATCCAGCCATTCGGCTATCTCCCCTGTTTCCAGACCGTCCTGTTGTGATTATCCCTGAATCTATTTTTAAATTAAACAGGGAAGCGCAGGCAAAAATATATGCGCGTGTGCCAATTTGGGTAAAAATTGAAACTGCGGAGCGGGAATCAATTACATTGTTTGAAATTCCATCGGTACTTTTATCCAACACCTGGTTTGGTACATTTATAGAAGGCGAATTGTGCTATTCGATCACCTCGAGCGCCAGGCGTGAAGCCGAGCCAGATTCTTATCGTCCACACCTTGCAATCTGTCCCCTGCAACTTATTAACAAATCAGAGGACGATTTGCCGGTTGAAAAAATATGTTTGCGCGTAAGCAATCTTTCTGTTTTTTTCGATGACATTCAGCTTTGGTCAAATGAGACCAAAATTACCTACACAGGAAAGGAGGCATCCAGTCAAATCGAATTTAGCCACAAAAAACCAAGTGAAGCTCCCTCAAGTTCTTTGATTTCAGCGCCGCGTCACACTGTCCGTAAAAGTATCGTCGCGCAGACATTTGCATCATTAAAGGATCTTCCAGGTATTGGGATATTGATTAATTAAGGAGGTTAATATGAATATATTTGGGTGGGAAATCGGCAAAATATTTGATACTCAAAATGTTGTATCACTAATTCGGTTGATAATTCTTATGTTAGGCGGCATACCTGCTATCTTTCTGCTTAGCAAATGGGTACAAAAATACACAACGAAAAAGCTATCTGCCCAGCAGGGAATAATTTTCAGCAAACTGATTTTGTACCTGGGTATTTTTATCATCGCTTATTTAGTGCTAAATGATTTGGGCTTCAACCTGAACCATTTAATTGAAGCAGCGGGAATAGTTCGATTGATTATTCTATTGGTTGTTGGGATACCTGCTATATTACTGTTAAGCAAATGGGTACGCAAATACACAACGAAAAAATTATCTGCCCAACAGGGAATGATTTTCAGTAAACTTATTTTATACGTGGGTGTTTTTATCATTGCTTTTTCGGTTCTCAATGAATTTGGTTTTAAACTCACCCATTTAATTGGGGCGGCGGGAATTATTACACTTGCAGTCGGTTTTGCATCACAAACCAGTATTTCAAACATAATCAGTGGCTTTTTTTTGATTGCCGAAAAGCCGTTTCAAGTAAATGACATTATTACAGTTGGAAGCACAACAGGTGTGGTTTTGTCTATCGATATTTTATCAATCAAACTACGCACATTCGATAATAAGTACGTCCGAATTCCCAATGAAACAATTATTAAAAGCGAAATTACAAATATCACTCGTTTTCCAATTCGACGGGTAGATTTAAATGTTGGGGTAGCTTATAAAGAAGACATTGGCAAAGTGCGCTCCATTTTATTAGACATTGCCAGAAAACATCCATTGGTATTGAACGAACCAGAGCCGCTGGTGATTTTTAATGGTTTTGGTAATTCATCGATTGACTTCCTGTTTGGAGTCTGGGCTCTTAAATCTGATTGGTTAGCGGTAAAAAATAATATCGCCGAGGAGGTTAAAAAACGATTTGATCAAGAACAAGTTGAAATTCCGTTCCCGCATCTTTCACTTTACAGCGGTTCTGTGACTCAACCAATACCAATTAATATTGTAAAAAACAGTGATTCAGATTCTCAAACAAATATTCAAGTCTGATTTTAGTAATTATTATTTAAATTAAAAAAAATGGTGGTGATTTTTATGTTTAGTGAGAAAAGATTGCATCGTATGTGGACTGCTAATCCGACTATTTATAATTTATTGAAAGAAAGTGATAACAACAGGACAGCTCGCAATCTCTTGCACAGTTACCTGAGTGAACTGCTACGAACACTTTATCGCAGTTCTGAGAAAATGCTGCCTATGGAGTTTCATATCCAGATGAGCTGTGTCATCACATTTCGGCGTATCATTTCTCTTAGAAGCGAGCGCATTGCAAAATTTAGCATCGTTGAATTGCTTCGGAAGCTGGCTCATGAAAAGTTTGATGAACTTACAAATACCCTTAGTGACGGATTTCTTGAATATATTTATCATCTCTTTTTGGGTTTACAGGGTAAGTCTGGAATTTATGATGATCTTAAATTTCCCCAGTTCATAAACTTAAAAGGCAGGGAAGCTGCTGAGGTTAGATCAAAAGATCTTGATACGTTAGCAGAGAAAGCACAGTCTTTTATCAGTCGGTATCCATCGGGATTGGATAAAGAAATTCAACAAAAACGCCAGGAAAACAAACATCGTATACTCAGCTATTTCAAAGCGACTGGGGAGAACTGGAAAGATTATCGGTGGCAATTGCGTCACATTATTCGAAATGCTGACACTTTAAAAAAATTAATTGATCTAACTAAAGAGGAAGTCAGAGCGATTAACAATGCAACTGCTGCCAAATTGCCTTTTGGGATTACGCCTTATTATGTAACACTCATGGATAAAAAATCACACCGTAAATATGACCATGCTGTACGAGCTCAAGTTATCCCACCAGAAGATTATGTTAATTTTATGATTGAACATAAAGGACAGATCGCCTATTCCTCCGACTTTATGTTAGAACGTGATACTTCTCCGATTGAATTGGTTACTCGTAGGTACCCAAAAATTGCCATTCTAAAACCATATAATACTTGCAGTCAGATTTGCGTATACTGTCAACGCAATTGGGAAATCGATGATGTGTTATCTCCTGGAGCAATGGCAGATAAAGAATCTTTAGAGAAAGCGTTTCAGTGGTTTCGTGAGCATCCCATGGTCAGTGAGGTGCTGGTTACCGGTGGCGATCCACTTATTTTGGGTGACCGCCGAATAAACTGGATTATGTCGAAGTTTGCAGAAATGGATCATATCGAGCGCATCCGCATTGGTTCACGAACACCTGTTGTTCTCCCGCAGAGAATGACCGATTCCCTGATGGAAGTAGTTTTAAAATATCATGAACCAGGGCGTCGAGAGGTTGCGTTAGTAACCCATTTTGAACATCCTTATGAAGTTACACCAGATGCAATGCAAGCGGTGCAGAAATTCAAACGAGGGGGGATTTCAGTTTACAACCAGGCAGTATACACCATCGAAAATAGCCGACGTTTTGAATTGGTGGCATTGAGAAAGGCGTTGCGCCTGATCGGTGTCGATAGTTACTATGCCTTCAATACCAAAGGTAAAGAGGAAACAAAAAGTTATCGTGTGCCGATCGTACGCTTACAACAGGAAGTAAAAGAGGAAGCACGTATCTATCCGGGATTGGTTCGCACCGATGAACCCGTATATAACGTTCCTCGTTTGGGCAAAAATTATATCCGTGCAGCGCAGCATCACACACTACTAACTATCCTCCCTGATGGAAGACCGGTATATGAATTTCATCCCTGGGAAAAAAATCTGTCGCTGGTAGACACTTATGTCGACACCGATGTATCGATCTATGAATATCTTCAGGAACTGAAACGTCGAGGTGAGGATTTGAACGAATATAAGACAATCTGGTATTATTTTTAGACATTTGAAAACCGATATCAAATTAAAACTTGCATTTATCTAAAATTTATTTATATTTATAGTCAATTAAGGTTTATTTCTCAGTATAAAATCATTAATACACTGATTCCACGGCTTGGAGCGATGGAATCTGCACGAAATTTTAAATCTTAATAGGTATATCTCAAACAAGAATTGCCATTAGAAAAATAGTCTTTAATATAAATTAAAAATTATGCTGGGAGGAAGTAAAATGAAACGACAAGTTATTTTAACAACAATCATTAGCATTCTCATTATTTCACTTATTGTATGGGCAATATCATGTGCTGTTAATCCTGTTACCAAAAAGCGGGAGTTCATGCTTCTAAGTGAAAACGATGAAATTGCATTGGGCAAACAAACTGATCAACAGGTTCTCCAGGTATACGGCAACTACAAGGACACTGAATTGCTTAATTATGTTAATTCTATGGGACAGAAGATGGCAAAATTAAGTCATCGTCCTCATTTAAATTTTGAGTTCAAGGTGCTGGATTCTCCTGTCATCAATGCCTTTGCCGTACCAGGAGGCTATGTGTATTTTACAAGAGGAATTTTAGCATATCTAAACAATGAAGCAGAGTTAGCTGGCGTAATGGGTCATGAAATTGGTCATATCACTGCTCGTCATAGTGCCAAGCAATATAGCAATGCTCAACTGACTCAACTTGGATTAAGTATTGGTGCGATGGCTTCTGAGGTGTTTCGAAAATATGCCGGTCTCGCTCAATTCGGCGTGCAAATGTTATTTCTCAGTTTCAGCAGGGATAACGAACGTCAGGCAGATGCCCTCGGCGTTGAATATTCCACCAAAGCCGGTTACGATTCCAATCACATGGCAAATTTCTTTGTCACGCTGGAGCGGCAGCATCCCAGCGATAGCCAGAGCGGTTTACCCGAATGGTTTTCAACACATCCAAACCCCCCTGACAGAATTGCAGCGATTAAACGAGATGCCCAGAAATGGCAAAGCCAGGTTCAGCAAAAGCAATTTGTTGTCAATCGAGATAACTTTTTAAGAAAAATCGATAGCATTACTTTTGGAGACGATCCACAGCAAGGTTATGTTGAGAATAATTTTTTCTACCACCCACAACTCAGATTTCAATTTCCGATACCGGCTGATTGGAAAGTGAACAATACTCCCTCTCAAGTTCAGATGATTTCAAAAGCAGACGATGCAGTTATTATTTTTTCACTGGCAAATGAAAAATCGCCATCGGAGGCTGCCAATGCTTTTATTACAAGTAGCAAAGCCACAGTCGGAAAATCAGAAGCAACCACTGTAAATGGTCTGAGAGCTCATCGAGTGCTTTCCACTATGGCTACAGAACAAGGGAATATCGGCATAGCATCTTATTTTATCCAGAAAGATAGCTTCGTATTTGTTTTTCATGGTTTTTCAGGGCAAGCTAAGTTCGAAGAATATCTTCCTGCTTTCACGAATACCATGAAGCAATTCAAAAACTTAACTGATCCCAGGAAAATAAACGTTAAACCTGATCGGATTGCAATCAAACAAATCCGAACTCAGTCTACTTTGCGGAAAGCCTTCCAACAATTTGGTGTTCCAAATGATAAAATGGAAAATTTAGCCATTATGAACGGCATGCAATTGGATGAAACCGTACCTGCGAATACGCTGATTAAGGTGGTGGTGAAGTGATTTCCATTTTTGAAAAAGACAAGATCTCATACTGATTCCATCGCTCTGAGCGATGGAATCAGTTTATTTAATTGCTAATCCCACTTTGATCATAGCATGTCTACCTACCAATTTTTATTAATTAATTACAATTTTTTTAATTGACTATCATCTTTTAATTTGTTAATTTTGATTCAAAGCCAAATTTGACCCAAGTAATTGAACTTCCCTCAGAAATGAGGTAAATAGTTTTCTGGCAGATTTCATTTCTATTAAGAAAAATTCCAATATGATTCTCAATCATGATGAACAAATATCAACACCACATTTCCAAATGGCTCTGGCATCCATCAATCCTGCTCGGACTAATGGTAATTTTTTACACACTATTAATTGGTAACTGGGCAGTCAACCGATTTCAAAGCTTCAATGCCACATTATGGGATCTTGGCATAATGATCCAGACAATCTGGAACACAGCGCATGGTCGAATCCTTCATGAAAGCGTAAATCTGGGATTTTCCAGTTCTCGCTTAGCGGTAGCACATTGGGAATTGATTTATCTCCCTCTGGCTGTTATCTATCACATTTTCCCATCTGTTCCCTTATTGCTTTACATACAAACTTTTATATTAGCTTGTGGAGTTTTTCCAATTTATAAATTTGCAATAAAAAAATTATCATCAAAAACCACCGCACTTCTCATTTGCCTGGCTTACTTGTTCTTTCCAGCCCTTCATGGAAGTAATTTGTTTGATTTACACGGACTTACTTTTGCGACTACATTTTTATTATTTACATTTTACTATGTTGATCAAGGAAACCAAACAAATACCTTAATTTTCGCTTTTATCAGTATCTGTTGTCGTGAAGACCTCGCTTTTATTATTTTCATGCTCGGATTGTATAGCTGGGTGATTAAAAAACAATGGAAAGTCGGTTTAATACTTACAACACTAAGTATTATCTGGCTAACTATCTATTTTAGCCGAGGGTATTTTATTGACTATCCTGAAACATTGAAACCATCCAATGTAGCTACCATCTGTAATAATTTCTTTGGGGGTGAAATTTCATTACCTATGAAAAACAATTTAAGCCAACCGCTTTCTTTTTTTCAACTTTTATATAATAGTGAAAATATAAAATATATTGCTAAACTCATTTTGCCTGTGCTTGGATTCTGCTTTTTTGCTCCAATCGTATTGTTTATATCGTTACCAATACTTTTGCTAAATATGTTTAGTAATTACCCACAAATGCACCAAATAGAGTATCACTATACAGCAACAATAACTCCGTTTATTTTCCTTGCGGCAATAAAGGGATTGGCAAATGTAAAATGCTGGCTTAATCGTTTTCACAAATTATCAATAAAGCAGAATCAAATTTTATTCATAGCGGTATTACTCATACTCGTTACGTCTGTAATTTCAACAACACAATTTTCAATTGTTAGATTCCACAGAAATTGGCATGTGTCTAAAGATAATAAAAGGTTATCAAAACGATTGCGGGAAATTCCTTCAGAACTATCTGTTTCTACTACTGCGCGGCTTGGTGCTCATTTAGCAAATCGAATAGAGCTTTATAATTTTCCAGAAAATTCCTCAGCAGCAGATATGATTCTATTGGAATTAAATAGAGCAGAAGTCGAAATAAAAAATATTTCAGGGAAAAAACGCACCCTGAAAATTCCCGCGCTCAACGACTTTACACGAACAGCACTTGAAGATACTAATTTAGGTCTAAACTTTGTTCAGAATAATGTTTTTTGTTTAGCCCAAAATACTAATCCCCGGGTAAGCTTCCAGAATTATGCATTTCTGAATGAAATTCCAGACGATGTAATAAGAAGAAAGATTGACTTAGGAAGTGGCTTGATTTTTCTGGGTTGGAAGACAGTGTATATCGGCAAAAAGCAGGCGCATTTTCAGCTTTACTGGCAAACATCCAAAAAACAAACGAGCCGGGCAAGATTTAATTTTTATTTAACTCATGAGGATAGTACCGAGCAAATCCCACACAGCCCGATGTTTGGCAGAATAAAATTAGAGGATTGGATTGTTGGTAAAACAATTTGTGATCATCTATTTATTAATCTTCCGAAGACATTGAATGAAAGTGAATTTGCAGTACAGCTAAGTTTCTCTTCGGATGTTGTTCATCCAAAAGTTCAGCTTTTCAATTTTAGTATTGCAACGAAATTAGATATGAAAAAATAAATTATGCTTTATCAGCGAATCCTTCCAGAATCCCGGCAACCAGCAAAGGAATCATAATTTCGTGATGCCCGGTAAACTGGTATCCTTTCCCACCTGTTTGTGTGGGACGCTGCACGACATTCACCTGGGGACGATAATGCCGTAGCATATCAAAATTGGCAGTTATAAATCCGTGTGAGTCATGTCCTAAGTTACGCACAACTGTAAGTGCTTTAAGAAAAACCTCTGGTAACACAACCGCTGATCCAAAATTTAACACAACACTTCCTTTGTTCAGTTTGGCTACCTGTGCACAAAATATCTTAAAATCACGATAAGACAATTCTCCGATTATTGCTCCATTAGTACTCGAATGTTGATGTAAAATATCTGTTCCAATAGCAACGTGGACAGTAATTGGAATCTTTTTTCGGTACCCACAGGCAAGAATACTAAAATGCTTATTTCGACCATTGCTCTCGTCGATTTTTTTCCCAACTGCTTCTCCCAAACCAAGTTCCAATCGATGTCCATTTTCCAGGGCATTGTTAATAAATTCTGCGGTCTCCTGTGCCATACCAAAACTGCCGTCATTCAATGCTTCAGCCACGTCTTCTGAAGTAATTCCCCAATTCGCAATTTCTGTGTCATGAATAATACCAGCGCCATTCAATGCAAGGCATTTAATGATACCCACCTCTATCAATTGGATAATCAATGGGCTGAGTCCACATTTAATGACATGGGCGCCCATCATGGCAATAATTTGCCTGTCCGAACGATATGATTGTACAATTGTATCGATAAGCTGTTTAAACTCTGATCCGACAAGAATATCAGGAAGGTTGGAAATAAATTGTTTTAATGAGGAACCGTTCTGAAATGGCTTAGCAAAATCTGTTGTATTTACCTTACTGAAGCGATTCGCTATCGAATAGGTTTTTATATTTTGGAGATCAATCTCATCGTAATCCGACATGCGATATTTCCTTAATACCTTCCAATTCCTCAAGTTCTGCAGTGATATATCCAATAAAAATCTTACTCTTCATCTGCACCGGTATCTTTCGTTCGTCATCTGTAAGCCAGATGATAAGCCGCCCTTTATGGCTGAATAAACCGCTCGCTCTTAAAATTGGTTCAATAACCACACAATCAAATTCACCAGCCTTGACTTTCACCCGTTCTTTTTTATGAACCTTAACTTCCAGAGGATAAAGCATGTCATCTGCATGATTATCAATAAATAATGATTTCCCGACTTCCAATTGCTGAGTACGGACATAATAAAACGAAGAAAGAACATCCTGCACACATGGCGGAATCCTTAAGCTATCATTGTTATTGTTAATCACCCAACCGTTGATTTGATCGTATTCAATAATTCGCTCGGACCGATAATTCCCTTCACGGAGATGTTTTTCAAACCGCCAGGTAAACAATCCATCTTTATCAATATAGGACTCAACTTTGTCCCTGACTTTAAAAAAAGCTGAAAAAAATGCGCTGGATTTTGCTTCTGTGACGATTCGATACGTCTCGCTACCGTTTATTGTTACGATTTCTGGAATCGCCATGGTTGAAGAACCAGCTACGATCGGTCCGTAGCGGATTATAAAAGTTAATTTTTCCCCCACCTTGAATGCCTGATTAGGTACAATTCTATCAATAGACTGGGTGGCATCAAAATAAGCGAACTTGTCCTTTTTCAAACTGATTGGGAGAAGAATTTTGCCTACAGTATCTATTTCAGAAGCAGTTGGAATATATTTATCATCGAGAAAAGCTTCATCGATTTTCATCGTGTCAATATCAAATTCTTTCAATTTAGGAGTGATTCGAATAGGTTTTGGACGAATACTATCTAATATAATTTTTACTCTCCTGGTGCTATCCTGCCATACCGTATCCGATAATACGGACTTTAATGAATCATTTTGATTAATTTTCTGTTGTGCGTGACTTGGGCAATAAAAAGAATGTAACGAAACATTAAAAAGCAACGTCATCTTTAAAATACGGTCCAATATTTTGTCGTTTCCTCTTATTCTCCTCATATTGTTACCTTCTGGATTATCGTCGACAAAGCAAATTCATGATGCGCAAAAAATCAATCTTCATTTAATTTATCATCGATTAAAGTTCTCAGTTGATGTAGTATTCTATCCAATTCCCGATCTATTTGACTGATGACTCGCCGATAAGTCGTTAATCCCTCACCAATCGGATCTTTAATGGAAAGATTTTTTGGTTTCTTACCCTTTCGATCAAAGGCTTTAAGCAGAAAAACGTTTTCTTTATACCTGGGGAAATACGTTTCAATAAAATCTTTATGGTAATCTGCCATTACAAAAATAATATCCGCACCAGCAACTATCTTCTCGTTCACACCCTGTGAGATGTGATTAGATATATCCACTCCCTTTTCTTTTGCAGCCGTGATCGCATGTATTGTCGCAGGATTTCCATCGATCCCTAACGTTCCAGCAGACTGAACCTTCAGTTTCCTGCCATAAACTGGAAACAGCTTCTTTTTTAATAGTCCCTCTGCCATTGGACTGCGACAACTATTACCAGAACAAACAAATAAAACAGTATAATTTTCATTGTTCTTTTTTTTCATAAACTAAATTTCCAATCGCTTTTTCAATTTTCTGTTTTGAAATTGCGCCTTCTCGTATCAATACAATTTTATCGTCCTCCACGGATACGACAGTAGATGCTATTTGGGACATGGATTTTCCGCCGTCAATGATTAAATCTAATTTATCCCCGAAATTTTTAAGTACTTCGCCAGCGCTGGTTGGATTCCTTTCGCCTGAAATATTAGCACTGGTTGATGTGATAGGTACGCCACAGAGTTTGAGAAGTTCCAGGCAGATCGTATGCCCGGGCACCCTGATCCCAATTCTATTGCTGTAACCCAATAAGTCTCTGTTGAGATAAGGGGCTGCATTCAAAACCATGGTCAAGGGTCCTGGCCAAAATTGTCGGGCGAGATGAAAAGCAATATCAGGAAAAGATGCAACCAATTTTTGAACATGTTCCAAATCCTGGTCAATGATTAGTATTGGTTTTCTCTTCTCTCTTTTTTTTAGTTGAAAGATTTTGTTAATAGCTGTACTGCTGAATACATTAGCACCCAGCCCGTATATGGTCTCTGTGGGATATCCGATTACCCCCTCATTTAAAATAATATCGGCAGCTTCATGCAGCAATTTTAAATCTGGTTTTGTAGGATGTAATTTAATTGTTTTCATTCAGAATAAATCATCTTATTTTTTGAATAAAATTATTTGTTCGAAATCATGAACACAGTGATACTGGCGGAGTTACATAGTCACTATACTCCAAAATCTCTTAATGAATTATGAATACTTTTCTGTCACCAAACACATGAGTACCAAAAGGTTTAATAAATCACGCAAAAACAGCGAGACGCAAAGAACTCGCAAAGAAGTTAATTATTAATTAAGAATAAATAAACATGTTTTTCTTTCTGACAACTTTGCGGTTTTGCGTTCGCCAAAGAACGAATCTGCATATAGCGTGATCTTTGCTTGATGCCTGTGATCGGTTACGATTTTTCATTCCATATTTAAATTTTAACTATTGCACTTTCGGCAATAAATTCTGTAAAGCATATTGATACGAATCAAGCGTATCAATATCAATCCAAAAATCATTCTCGTTCATGAAAACCGCTTCCATGTCATTGTTTTGTATCAATCCCTGAACCGAAGCAGTTATTGATTCCTGTTTATTTTTTAACTTCTCTCGCATGGAAATAAAAAAACGGCTACTCAATTTAAAAATACCGCAATCAATGCCATTATATTCTTGAATCTGTTTACCGATATTTGTGATCATATTTCCAGTTGTTTGAACTTTCGTAGCGTCATCAATATCAAATATGTTTTCGAGCTTTGGATCGACAAGCAACAAATTTTTTGAAGTCCTGTATCTCACTACCTTCTCGATGGCTGCTACCGAAACAATATGATCGGACATAGAAAGGAGAAAACTGTCTTTTCCAACTTCTTTTTCTGCTGAAAGCACAGAAATTCCATTTCCTTTTTTCCATTCTGGATTTTCCACAAAGGAAATTTTGAATCCAAAATGGTCATTTTTCTTTAAATAATTTATGACGTATTGAGATTTAAAACCAACAACAATTACAAATTGTTTTATTCCGGCTTTGGCAATATTATTTAAAATAGTGGACAGAATTGTTCCTTCTGCGAAAGGCAATAAAGATTTCGGTATTTGGTTATCACTATGATTTTTTATTTGTAAATATAAATCTGAACTTAACTTATCACTTTCAGTAGTAGGATAATCCAATATGCGGCTACCCATTCCTGCTGCAACAATAACTGCTTTCATCTAAGTACCTCTCTATTCTCCAATCATATTCTATATCAATAATCTTGTTGATTTAATGCAACTTACCCTTGCGAAGGTTGAGTGTATTAGAATCTATTCTCAAGCTGACACAATATAAAGATGTTAGTGAAAAAAGCAACCTTCGCAAGGGTATTAAATCAACAGAATCATCAATAGATAAAACAAAAATTAAGGAATATTCTCGTGCCCTCCTTCAAAATATAGCTCTTCCATTTTCTTGACAAACCGCTCGGCTGCCTTGCCATCCAGTTTATAGAAAAATTTTTGACGATATTCATCTGCAGCTCGAATCATTGCTCGCGTTGGGTTTATACTCTGCTCAATTGCCTTTTTGATCTGTTTTCCAGATTCAATATGGACAAAAGCTCCTTTTAAAAATTCACGGTTGTCGATTTCCAGAAGCGCTTCTCCATCCGAATGCTTCAATCGATCACATGGCAAATCAAATATAATTCCAAACTTATTCAACGCTAAAAAATCGAAAACAGTACTGGAAGCCTCACTTAAAACCGTATCAGCTACTGCATAATACGGGACAATATTATATTCCTCAAAAGGAAGCAGGACAGCATGGGGATATTTTTTCACCCGCCGTTCATAAATAAGATGCTGCCGATGTGGCGCATACTTCCCCATCCAACTATAAGGATGCAATTTAATAATCAGGTTGTAATCCGTTGTTTGTTCAAAAATATCATCCTTAACTATGTACATGCAGGTTGGTTTATATGTCGGCGCGAACAATACTGTTTTTTTATCGAGATTTAATCCCCATTGTCCAAGAATTTGTTTTTTATCTTTGTACCTCCCTTGAAAATAAAAATCCAATTTTGGTAATCCAATCAGTTGGACTTCATTTTTGCCAAGTGAGGGCGAATTCATTAAAGACTGAACACGATGCTCCCCTTCGACGAATATCTGGTATTTATCGTTTGGGACACGTGCTAAGTTACGATAAAGTATATTTTTAATACCTGTCCCATGATTTAAAAATACTAAAAGAGTTTTTCCATAAGCATCTGAATCCCGAAGTGTATCGCCGGTGATAACGATATCAAAACCCTCTTTTTGCTCTGTAAATCGATACCCCTGGTTTTTCCATTGTTCAATCGAATTTTTTCCAAAAGGAATATCAAAGATGAAATATCGTTTCTTCTCCATATCCAATGAAAACCAGACATCATATTTTTCATCATTCATAATATATTCAATTATAGGATCGAAAGCAGCTTTGTGATAAACATACCCGATCCTAAAAAGCAGCTTGATTTTTTCCATTTAAGAATTCCTCTTGTTACCCCAAACCTGGACAAGCCAGAACCAAAAAGATCCAAAACCGCTAATTAAACAAATTCCGCTAATTGTTGATTCGCATAATTTGAACAAGGCGCCACAGCGCATCTACCTATGGCGTGATTAGTAGAATTAACTGTTAAGACTTTGTTGCCCATTGTACAAGAAATTCACTGCTTAGCTATTAAGCTTCAAATCTTTCAATTACTTTTTTGAATACAAACTCTGGTTCAATATTTTTCATACACAGGTGATGTCCCAAGGGACATTT
>SMTZ1_10011740_pt1 | contig 16884 bp, 16 predicted proteins | sample DeeMarSWOR136_30_FD_25667 | JGI IMG/M metagenome (IMG submission 25667)
CATCGATGGGTACAAAATCAGGCTCTTCAAAGTTAATGGCGGTGATGACTCGTTCTTTGTGCGTCATAGTCACTATTAGGCACCTCCAACTCTTCTTGACAACTATATATCTTTTAAAAAACGAGGAGATTTTTAAAAAGTGTATTTTGCCTTTAACCGAATTGTTTATTCTTTCTAACTAATATGACCTACCGACCCTTAAAACTGTAAAACCTTCGATAAGTCCATGAACTTTTATAAACCATAATCCTAATATACTGTTCGTTTTTGAATTTTAATACTACTTATGGTGAGTCTATGGGGAATTCGTTCAGAAAGGTTCTAATGGGACTTCTTGTTGTATACTTGGCCTTCTTGATCGCCAGCACTTCATCAACAACTTTAGCTGCCGAACCAAACTGGGGAACATTGTCAATAGGCAATGAAATAGAATGGGAATCAAATAGCTATGGAACTGTTGAAATGAAAGTGCTTAACGTGGAAGGCAAGACCATCACACTAGATATAACAGTAAGTGGTAACACCGAAACTGAAATACTCGACGCCAATGCAAGCATTTCCGAACTTAATCTTGCTTATGTTTCACCGTGGCTGCTACCAAAAAGTTACTTAGAGGAAGATTTGCAACTGCCCATTCAGAACTACGAGTTCGAGGGCGTCAGCTACAATGCCTATTATAGTGAATCTAGTAGAAGTTATCGAGACGTCAACACAGGCATCCTCTTTGAATCCAGATCTTCTGATGGTACCATCACCAATAGATTGGTTTCGACTGACGCCTATATGGCAGTATCAACCATTTCAGTTGGTGCATGCCTCGGCACACTGTTTATTACCTTAGTTTCAGTGACTGCGTTAGTCTCATATGGTCTGATCCGACTTCGAAAGAAGGAAGTCGTCTAACCCACTATCCATCTTTTTCTTTTCTTAATTTAAAGAACTTTGCAGTCGTGAATTAAACTCTTAGCAAGTTGGAGAGTCTTCTTGCATAAGAATTATAAGTCGCTCATTGTCTCTCAAGGTTAAAAGAAGTGAGGTTTTTTTATGTTTAAGTTTGAGAAGGAACAGAAACGCTTTAGTATCGGCGGAAATGTTGAGATCGGGGGAGAACCATGGAGACATCCTACAGTTCTAATCGGTACGATATTCTATAAAGGTGACAAAACTGTAGAAGACGAAAAATCTGGGAAATTTGATAAAGAAAAAGCGGAAGAGGTAATTAAGTTACAAGAGGAATTTTCCGATAAAACGGGGAATCCTTGTATGATTGACGTGGTTGTAAGTACAGAAGAGAATATGAGAAAACATCTTGATTTCGTTTCTAATGTCACAGATATGCCAATTTTGATGGATGGAGTAGTAAGTTCAGTAAAAATCTCCGGTCTTGATTACATCAAGGACGTGGGAATTAAAGATGTAGTTTATAATTCAATAACAATAGACGCAGGTCAAGCAGAGTTGAATGCAATAAAAGAATCAGGGATTGAAAGTGTTTTATTACTCGCCATGAACATGAAAGATTTTACTTCAAAAGGAAGAGTTGATGCCGCAAAACAATTGGTCAATACTGCACAAGAAATTGGTGTTACCAAACCTATTATTGATACGGCTATTTTGGACCTTCCATCACTTGGTGCTGGTTGCAATGCAATCTACCAGTTAAAGAGCGAAGTTGGGTTACCGTGTGGAAGCGGGGCTCATAACGCAGTTGATACATGGCGTGGTTTAAAGTCAAAAATGGGTAAGCAAGCCAAAAAACCAGCTTTGGCTGTTGCAAATGCTGTGACAATAGCAACTGGTGCAGATTTCATTCTTTATGGTCCAGTTAAGCATGCTGATTTTGTCTTTCCTGCGGTTGCCATGGTTGACGTTGCTTTTTCATCAATGATAACAGAATCTGGAATAAAATTGGATCGCAGTCACCCACGCTATAAAATTGCTTAGATAGGAAATTCATCCACTAAGCCAATTCTTTTATTATTTTCCATATTTTCTCTTAAAATTCACAGATATCTTTTTTATCAATTTATTTGGCATTTTCCCATTCATATTGCCTTATTAGTGATTTTCAACTGATTTTTAAAAAAAGGAGTGAATAGTAGTTTATTCCACTGAAACTCTCAGGCGTCATTTCTTCAGATATTTTATGCTGTACGAGATAAATGCTGCAGTTGAAAAGACTGCAACAAGCATTGTACCGAGACATGTACCGCCACCAGCCCCAGATGGGACTACTGCTGATTTTTCAAGAATTTGCATTCCATCAAAGCCAAGCGCTAAATAGACATAATCACTTTGAAGATCGACTCCATAACCTCGAGCGCCTAAATCAATATCACCTACAGTTGTGGGTGATTCAGGAGTTGACACATCGACCACAGCGAGACCCTTAGTATAATCTGCTGCAAAAACTATGTTATCTGCGTAATAGAGATCATATACATCGCTTGTTAATTTAATGGATGCTTTTTCAACCGGATTTGTTTTTGTTGAGTAATCAATAACATGAACGTATCCTCTTGCGGCACCGACGAATGCGAGATTGTCTGGTGGTTTTAAATCAACGCTCCAGGCAGTGTAATCAAGATCCAGTGAACCTATTACTTGGGGATTAGATTTATCAGAAACGTCCAAAATAACGAATCCATCAGCACCAGCAGCTACAAAGGCATAATTTCCGTCTACCATGACATCTAGGGGATACCCGCCATCAGGCATTGAGATACTTGAAATAGCGTTCATTGTTGAAGGATCTGATGCATCCCAAATGCGAACACCTTGCGACCATTCAGCAACAAAGATGTAGTTATCAACCACATCTATACCCCAACATTCCGAGGGGGAATCAACTACACTGATCAGTTTTACATTGGTTGGATCTGATATATCGAAAGCAGCGATACCACTAGAGCGAAGAGACATAAACAAAGTATTGCCTTCCTTATCAAGAGCTGTTTCGGTGGAGACAGAACTTAATGGCACAGTCGTTGCTGCCGTGGGGTTAGATTTATCAGAAACATCGATTACATGGAGACCATCACTTTCTGCCGCGCAATAGGCATAGTTTCCATCAACAAGAATGTCACGGTATAGGCTTGTTGAAGAGGGTGTGTAACTTCCAATTGTTTGAGGAATTGCATTAGCAGCAGAACCAAGTAAACATATTAAACATATAAGAAAAAGTCCAACGAGCAGTATCTTAGAGTGGTTTTGTTTGATTTTTGACAAGAAACCCCTCCTGTTTGTTTTTGATCGAACTATAGGGAATTATTTATTACCCCTTTGAGTAAGTTAAGTTAATCTATATTCTTACAAGTTGAAAATAGATGATTCACGTTTTTTGTTGGTGATAAAAATTTCAAAAAGCGCAGTTATTAGTATGTCATTACCGACGAAATTGATAGCGCAAATCGATGACATAACTGAAAGAGAAGGCTATGCAAGCCGTTCCGAAGTAATAAGAAAAGCACTTCGGGTTTTAATTTCGGAAGATGCATGGCTAACAAACCATCAAGATACCAGATTTATCGCAACAATAACAGTATTTTATGAAGATGATGCTTCATCCACAGAGCGATTATCAGCGGTTTTTCATAAGTTCACAGATCTTGTAAAAGCACGCACTCATTCTCATTTACATTCAGATTATTGTCTAGAAGTACTTGTGTGTCATGGAAAGGCTTCAGAAATAAAGAAGCTAAAAAATGATTTAACAGTGCTTCGAGGAATTCAAGAACTTCGTGTGGTTACTATAAAAGCAGATTCTAAAGAATCGTAGAAGACTCTATTAATTGCGTTGGCTTACATGTGCTATGCATATGACCCATTTTCGTGTATTGTTATTGATATGCATTGCTTGGCTCTTTAACGTCTTATAATTTAGCCTCTAAGTCGTTAATCCTTTTCAACAAGCCTTCTGTGATTTTTGCTAAGCTTAGGATCGCCAATTTAGTGGTGGGATCCTTTATGCCCTTTGTTTCCGCCTTCAATTTCTTGATAATCGATTCTATTTCAACTTCAAGACCCATATTATCCCCTCAGTACTATTATTCATGCGTTTTTCATATAAATAGAATACAGCATGCGAAAAAGAATAATCATCTCCGGATTACTTCTTTGAATATAAAGATCTTTGATTAACACGCAGGAAAAGTTCTATCTAAACAAATTAAACATAGAAAAAGAAAATTTATAAATCAAAGTGATAACGGATCAACCTCATCCCAAATTATAACTAAAAGTTCTTTCCTAAGACTACAATTACTAAAGAGCCTATTTATGACTCAAGAATGGTGAAATCAATCATGAGGGAAGTACATAGAAAACTGTTGATAAGCCTTCTTGCAATGTTCATGGTCTGCCTGATTGTCAGCACCTCAACCACAACGGTAACTGCCGAAGGAGAATGGGGAACCCTGAAAGCGAGCGATGTAATGGAGTGGCAATCAACCCAGTATGATCCATACGTGATAAAGATCCTAAATGTCGAGGGAGACATAATTACTATTGAGTGGCAAAGAGGAGGCAGTACATTTTTCTGGAATGTACATCCCGGCAGTGGTCTTTCAAATTTCTACTTAGGCGCTCAAAGTTATTATCGTGGATTCAGAAAAACAAATTATGAGTGGCAGAACACCATCTATAAAGCATATTATTCTAAAAGCATTGACTTTGACGGCAGTTATTCTGAATTCTGGGAGGACGTCAACACGGGTATCATGTTTGAATGGCGTGACACGGATAAGGACGGAAGCGTTGTTGTTCGTGCTAAACTGATTTCCAGCTCTGCTGATATGGCAGAAATCACAAGTGGTGGAGGCGGATGTCTTGGCACGTTGTTTATTGCCCTGTTTTCAGTCAGTACGGTATTTTCCTACGGTTTTGTGCGCTGTTGGAAAAGAAAAAAGATAAGCTGAACAAACAGTGTCTCTTGTCATGTTCGTTGACTTATTTACGTTCGAGAAACCATAAAAAATCGAGTCGCGCGCATATCGGACACGGTAATGTTTTTTGCATTACAACGATTACATGTCTTAATAACGATGATGTCGGTACCATCATAAATCGTTTCTATGGTTAACGCATTCCTAGAGATTATTTTTTTGACTTGTCCTTCGGGTGTTTGCACGACTATTTCTTTACATTCGGTGTTTTCACAATATTGTGCAAATGGTGTTAAATCTCCAGGAAAAATATCCGTTCTACGGGACTTTCCATTTGAAATATCGGTAAAAAGTTTTCGAAAAGCGGCGGTTCGATCACTTTTCGTAGTAAGACCGTATGTGAGGCGATAAACCTCGCCTTCAGGCGTAATTATCTCGTCTTCTTCGAGAGTTTCTTCTTGTAACTTGGGAATGTTTGAAACTTCAATCTCCTTCGCTAAGCGAGGATTTAATTCAGAGGGAGTTGCAACTACAATGCCTTTTGAATTTTTGTCCTCAGGAGTTGTATCGGGCAATGCGTTGGCAAAACTGTCTTCTAGTGTTTTTTCAATGGGTTTTTCTTTTTTCAATGGATTCTTCCCGCCTTTTTGCCTTCATAAAATCGTAAATCTTCTCTTGAATTCACTTCACGGTCATTTAAATATATATGGGAATTGATCTCATCATAAAAACGTTGCATTTAAAGGCTTTTCTTTTTTCGTTTTATAATGCGCTTCACAAGAAGACCCCCCTAACTAGTTGGGGGGATGAATTGCCTTTTTTTACTGGTTTCAATTTCACGGTACTGTCCCCCAGTTTAAATAGCGGTTTGAGGATACTATTGTTAGTGACATGGCACTCAAGGGAACAAAGGAAGACCTGTGATGAAACGCACGTACAAATTTCGCCTGTATCCTCCCGCATCACAACAGACGACATTCACGCAATGGCTGACTACCTGTCGTCTGTTGTATAATACCGCGCTTGCCGAGAGAAAAAAGGCCTGGGAAACTCAGAAACGCTCAGTTACGTATGGCGAGCAAGCCCGCCAGCTAAAAGACGCTAAAAAGACCAATCCATTATTAAAAACGGTTCACTCACAGGTACTTCAAGATGTGCTGAAACGACTGGATAAGACCTTCAAGAACTTTTTTCGGCGCATTAAAAAGGGTGAAAAATCAGGATACCCACGCTTTAAAGGGCAATACCGGTATGATTCCTTCACTTATCCGCAAAGTGGGTTCGTACTCGATTACCAAAAGAAGAAACTCCGACTCTCGAAAATCGGAGGTATTAGCATTAAACTCCATCGCCCGATCCCTACTGATGGCATAATCAAGACCTGTACAATCAAACGCGATGTCGACAACTGGTATGCCTGTATTGTAGTCGCACTGCCTGATTCCGTGCCTCACACTCAGCAGAGAGCCATACAGCAGGCGATAGGGGTGGATGTCGGGCTGAAGAGCTTAATAACGTGTACTAACGGAGACACCATTGCTAACCCCCGTTGGTTGAGACACTCGGAGAAGAAACTAGCCAAAGAACAGCGAAAGAAAGACAGGAAAGTTAAGGGCTCATGTAACCATCACAAACAGAACATGAAGGTGGCACGGATACATAGAAAAATACGTAATCAGCGCAAGGACTTTCATCACAAGCTCAGTCGATCACTGGTCGATAGTTATGACCTGATTGTGTATGAGCGGCTTACCATCACCAACATGGTGAAGAACCATCATTTAGCCAAGTCAATTAATGACGCCGGCTGGGGTCAACTGATGTGTTTTACCGAGTACAAAGCGGAGGAAGCTGGTACGCTGGTAGAGTATGTGAGTGCCTATCACACCACACAACGGTGTAGTCGGTGTGGCAAGCTGGTACCGAAAACCCTGGCAACACGAATCCACAGATGTCCGTACTGTGGACTGGTGTTAGCGAGAGACCATAACTCTGCCATTATGGTGTTACAGCAATCTACTCACTATGTAAAAGCACGATCATCAGCACCAGGGCAGGAACTGCCCGTTGAGCCTGATTGACATGTCCCGTTGGGGAATGGGTGATTCAGGAAGCCATTCAAATTGTTGGATGGCAGTTCACGTTATGCTTTCTGCAATTTTGAATTTCGTGAAAGTGTTATTTCAAGCAATTAAAAGATATTTATTGCCCCTATAATATTACGCGCACGCCATAACGTAACACTTATATTCCATTGAGTATTACGAATACCTTAATCAGTAATATTTTTAATGAGTATTATTTGAAAAGAATAAGAGGAGTCAATAATATGCATATTCCTGATGGAATTATTCCTATAGAACAAGCAATTGTCTATTTAGTAATTGCAGTAATTTTCATAGCATATTCGATCTATAGAATAGGAAAAGGTCTCGAAGACAAACACATACCGCTTCTTGGCGTTTTAGCAGCAGGCATTTTTGCAGCTCAGATGTTCAACTTTCCTGTACCATATGGTTCAAGCGGCCATCTTGTTGGAACGGCTCTAGCTACTGCTTATGTTGGCCCTGCAGGCGCAATAGTGATTATTGCAAGTGTGTTGCTCGTTCAAGCCTTTTTTGGTGATGGAGGCATCACTGCATATGGCGCAAATGTGCTTAACATGGGAGTTATAGGTGGTTTAGTAAGCTGGGCAGTTATAGGATTTGTCGTTAAAGTAGTTTTAAAAGACAATAAGAACGCGAAAACCATTGCTGTCGGAATTGCAGGATTTGTAGCTACTGTTGTTGCGGCTTTCGTTGCTTCCCTGGAATTGATAGTTGCAGGATTAGAACCTGCAGCACTTGTAATTGGCTGGATGGTTGGCTTACACGCGATAATAGGAGTCGGTGAGGCAGTAATTTCAATGGCAATCGTCGCATATACAACTAAAGTACGCCCTGATCTTCTTGAGATGACACATTTTGAATTAGCACCTGGAATTATGACATCCGAATGAGGTGAAAATAATGGTTTCAACTACTAAAGAAGGTTTTACAATTCCTAGATACGTAGTATTGGCACTGATAGTAGCATTTGTAATCATGGCTGTATTCGCATTTATAGCCTCAGAAAATCCTGATGGACTTGAGAGAATGTTCGAAGCAGTCGGCGTGGAAGGTGCAGAGGGCGGCTTTTTATCGTTTGGTGAAGGGTTAGCCGCAGATCTTCTAACTATGGCGGTCGGTATGGCTATAGTATTCGCAATAATCATTGTAATAATGTTAGCAGTTCGGTATCTGAGCCCTAGAAGCTGAATTTTTTTCTGAACTATATGTAACTTCCACAATCTTTTTTTTATACATATAATATTCACGACACTATAAGTTGTTAGAAGAATTTCTCTCCCATTGGAGATCCTAGTTATGAAAGGGCACTACTTTACGTTACCTTTTAGAAAATTTAGTGCGTACTCATGATTGCATTTGCAGTCGCAGTCGTTGCAAACACAGATTTCGTCATAATTCTTTTGACGTTCATTTTTGCATTAGTTCTCGGAAAGTCACTACAAGGGCGAATTCTTCATGCCATAGAGCATTCATGGGTAGCTATTCCCGTGTTGTTCTCCCTCGGAATTTTTAACACGTTTTCAAAAGGGTCTCCTGATGCAATCATCACTACATTTCAGCTTTTAGGGTTCACGGTAAATGTCTACCAAGAAGGACTGCGATTCTTTGCCATGATAATGCTCAGAGGGATTTGTGCGGTTTTGATAATCACAACATTTACATCTTCGATGACAATGCAAGAGTTCGTGGACGGGTTAAGAGATATTCATCTGCCGGAAACGATGGTAAGCTTGGTCATGCTCATCTTACGTTACGCACCTCTCATCTTTGAGGAAGCAGCAACAGTTAGAACGGCTCAGACTCTAAGAGGGCTACACTTGGGTACAAAAAAGTCACGGTTTGCAGCGGCTGCGGCAATGTTAGGTATGATCTTCATTCGCTCATATGATAGGGGGCTTGCACTTTATGAGGCGATGTCCCTGCGAGGATTTAAAAGCAAGATACAATTCAGAAAAACTGGATTGCAGAAAAAAGAATATGTATTGTTAGCGACTTGCATTGTTCTTTGTATAGCAATTTGGATTATAATAGAACTCTGGCTTCCTATCGACATTGAGAGTTACATTATCACATGGATTTGGAGGAGTATAAGTGGATTACTCAGTGGCAGTAGAGTTTAAGGACGTTTCATTTCAATATCAACATGGTTCAAAAGGATTTTTAATGGAAGATCTTAGTTTTTTAATTCCTCAAGGAACTAAATTTGCTATTGCTGGACCTAATGGTGCAGGGAAGACCACTCTACTGAAGCTAATCGTTGGGTTAAACGTACCTTCTTCAGGTGAGATACGTGTTTTCAACAAAACTGTCAGCAAAGAAACTATAGATGAAATAAGGAGAGAGGTAGGATTTGTGTTTCAAAATCCGGATAATCAAGTCTTTGCTACAACTGTCTATGAAGACGTGGCCTTTGGACCGAGAAATTTAGGACTTCCAGAAAATGAAGTTGAAGAAATTGTATATGATGCCCTTATGAAAATGGGAATGGAAGAATGGAAAGACTATTCTCCGTTTAACTTAAGTTTCGGTCAAAAGAAGAGAGTTGCAATTGCGGGCGTCTTAGCTATGGATCCAAAAATGTTAATCTTTGATGAACCATTTGCGAATCTTGATTTACCCACAACAATAGCGCTAATCAAACTCTTGAACGAAATTATACAAGAAAAAGAATTGGCTATTTTATTTGCTTCTCATGATCAGAGATTCCATAAATGGTCAGAAAACTTACTTGTTTTAAACAGAGGAAAAATGATCTTCTGTGGAACTACAGTTGAAGGTATGCAAAACCAAATGGTAAAAGATGCTTTAGGAGATCTTTCAGAACTAGATGAACTATTATGAACCCTCTAAATTTTAAAAAGTGGAGATTGCTTCTGGATTACGATGATTTACCATGTCTTCACTCTTCTAATTTCAAAATGAATTCGCAATAAGGATCCCCAGCACACATTCCTTTAAGTCGTTCATTGTTGAACTTTGGATTAAAGGCCTTGTTTATAATATTCGCGTAGATTATGCACCAATCACTGATATCTTTAGGATCTTGGGTGCTCCATGGACACTTAGTGATTTTTGTTCTAGTGTATGTTTTAGTCACTTCAAGATAAGTTGCATCCATCCCAGTAAGCTCGTAATAGAGGTTCCACCACAGTAAATTTGCTTCTAAATCGTTACCATCTATTTTAAAGACATCTTTAAGTGTATGTACCATATTTTTGACTCTATCCTCCCTTTTCCAAACCTTTTCCGCTATTTCAAGCGCTGAAGCTGCGCCAAATTTTTCTCGAATTTCATTCATTATTCCCTTGAATAGGGTCGTCAATTGTCCCTGAGCAAATTTGAATTTTAATTCCCAGGGCAACCCTCTCTTTGGGGCGGGATAAGGTAGTTCCGTGTTTTTGGCCATTGTCTCCTCCTCTCCCGTAACCTGGGTATTATTGAGCGCCTTTCCTCAGCGCTTTGATTTTTTATTTAAAGGTAACTTTGCAGAGTGTAGGTTTATTCCTCTATTCTCATGACATGCTCACAATATGGATCCCCTGCACACATTCCTTTAGGTCGTTCAATGGTAGCCTTTGGATTTAAGGTCTTGATAATAACGCTGCAGAAGATTACGCACCAACCGCTGATATCTTCGGGATCTGGTGTGCTCCACGGACACACATTGATTTTCCAGCGAGCGATTTTAGAAGTCACTTCAAGCCAAGTAGCTTCTATCCCGACGTGTTCAAACCAGAGATTCCACCAGTTAACAATTGCTTCAATATCATTGCCCTCTATTTTGAAGACGTCTTTAAGTGTATTTGTCATATTCTTTATTCTGTCTTTGTATTTCCATAACTCTTCAGCAATTTCTAGTGCAATTACTGATCCAAATCTCTCGTTTAGTAAATGTAGAACTCCCTTAAACAGGGTTGTCAATTGCCCCCTTGCGAATTTGCATTTTAACTCCCAAGGTAGCCCCATCTTGGGTGCCGGATAAGGTGTTTCCCTATTTTTGGCTATTATCTCCTCCTCCTCTCTCCGTCTTGATGGTTACTAAGCGCCCCTCATCATTGCATTGAAAAAATGTTTGGAAGTGTCCAGATGATCATTTATTTTTCCTTTTTTCACTCCCTAGCAATACTCAAGCCTTCAGGAATATTATTGTAAATATCAATGCCGCCCATCATTATGCATTGTACACGCTTTTATACTTTAATATTCTCTTAACTATTAAGTTAAAAAGTGCAAAGCAAGAAAGATATCTATGTGAATTCAATGTGGAGCATACATATTCCAGAAGAAGACTATATAAGAATTCCAAAAGAGGAATGGGATATAAGAGATACGATTTCTGAGTTGTCATATCTCACTCACAATTTTCTTCGTTACTATGGAAAGTATATCCCGCCAATTGCGACAAATTTGATAAAACGATACACAAAAAGCCAGGAGATTATCCTTGACAATTTTTCAGGCTGTGGTACAGGTTTAGTAGAAGCAAAACTGCATGGAAGACATGCAATTGGGGTAGAGATTAACCCCCTTGGAGTTTTAGCATCTAAAGTGAAGACGACTTTGATAAAACCACAAAGGCTAGTGATTGTATACAAAGAACTTCTTCAAAAGGTCTCACAAGATGTTGCTAAACTTGAAAAGAAAAATAATGAAGTTAGGTTATCTATACCATCAAAGGAAGACTTTCCCTCAATTGCTAAATGGTTTAAACAGAAGCAAATAGATCAATTAGGCGTTTTAAGGCATCATGTTTTTGAATTAGATGGAGATAGCGCTCTTAGAGATTTTTTCATGCTTGCATTTGGTGCAATTATCCGTCGTTGCAGCAATGCATATGATGGCGAGGTAAGGCCACATGTTAACAAGGATAAAAAGCCACGCCCAGTTCTTGCAGCGTTCAAGGACAAAGTTACAGATATGATTGACAGAATGCAAGAGTTCTCCAAGGCATCAAAAGAAGTATTTACTAAGGTTTTTCATCACGACAGCAGAGATTTGCACAAGATTATAGAAGATGATAGCATTGATTTGATAATTTCGCATCCTCCTTATCTTAACGCTTTTGATTACGCGCCCGTTTTCAAACCAACAATGCATTGGATGGATCTCAAATATTTAACAACAAGAAAAGAAGAAATTCGGGCATGGCCAGCTACAAATGAAAAATTAGTGAATAAATACTTTTCAGACCTAGATATATGCCTAACTGAGATGTACAGAGTTATGAAAACCAATGGAAAATGTTGCGTTGTAATAGGAGACTGTACGATTAGAAAAAAGCCATTAGCTACGCATAAAGCAATAATCAACTTAGCAACTGATAAGGGTTTCAAGATTGAGCGAATTATATCTCGAAAACCCTGGTATACCACAGGTAGATATTCATACGATCCAAGATCGTTAAAAAAGGAGTACATTCTTGTTTTTGGTTTGAATTAGATCTGATTCAACTTCCCAGAAAAAGGGAGACTATTCGCATTTTGATGCTCCGCATGACTTACAGATTAGACAGCCTTCTTCGTGAACAAGTTGCCCTCCACAATCTGGACAAACACCAAAATACGATTTCATAGCAGGTTTTTCATCAGAATCTTCTATTTCGTGTCTTTCGATATATCGAGAAAGTGCCTTGCCAATTGCATCAGGACACGAGAGAATCAACGTACCTTCATCCCAAGATGCTGAGGGACAACGTATTTCTCGTAATTGCTTAACGATTGACTTAATTTTTACACCAGAGCGAAGAGATAACGAAATTAAACGACTGATTGCCTCAGATTGGGCACTAGGGCATCCCCCAGAGTGTCCAAGCGTTGAAAATACCTCAAAAAGACCATCGCTATCAGCGTTTATGGTAACGTAAAGATTGCCGCATCCAGTTCTTATTCTTTCCGTTTCTCCTACAGTCACAGACGGTCTAGTGCGTGGTGTAAGTACATCCTCTTTAGGAGCCTCCTCAGCCTTGCCTATATTCACAACTGCTTCTCTACTACCATAACGAAAAACAGTTACTCCTTTACAACCCAGTTCATATGCGGTCATAAAGACAGTTGATACATCAGACTTTGTAGCCTCTTGCGGCATATTCACGGTTTTTGAAACAGCATTATCAGTATAATTCTGAAAGGCAGCCTGCATACGGACGTGCCATTCCGGTGAGATATCATGTGCCGTGACGAAAATTCTTTTGACGTGCTCTGGAATTTCATCAATATTCTGAATTGTCCCCTGTTCAGCAATTTTTTGCATTAATTCTTTACTATAAATGCCTTCTTTCTTCGCAATTTTTTCGAAGTACTGGTTGACCGTTACGAGTTTTTCGCCATCCATGACCTTTTTAAAGTAACTTACGGCAAATAGAGGTTCAATTCCACTTGAACAATCTGCTATCATGCTAATAGTTCCAGTTGGGGCTATAGTGGTGACTGTCGCATTACGTAGAGGTGTTGAGTCTTTGTAAATACTATTTTCGAAGTTTGGAAATTGAACACGCTCTTTTGCTAAATCTTCAGACGCTGTTCGCCCTTCTTTTGAAATGAACTTCATTACTTTTTCTGCAAGTTCAAGAGCTTCATGTGAATCGTAAGGAATCCTTAGTTGAATTAGTAGATCAGCCCAGCCCATAACTCCCAAGCCAATTTTTCTATTGTCTTTAGTAATTTCTTCAATTTCTGAAAGAGGGAAATTGTTCATGTCAATAACATTATCGAGAAATCTAACTGCAAGTCTAACGACCCTCTTCAATTCCTCATAATCAACCACATACTTTCCATTTTCTGGCTTAACCATCTGTGCAAGGTTTATGGAGCCTAAATTGCAGCTCTCAAATCCGAGCAAGAGTTGCTCGCCGCATGGATTCGTACTCTCGTAATTCCCTAAGGCAGGGGTTGGATTAAATTGATTTGCTCGATCTATAAAGAATAATCCGGGCTCCCCGTTTGTCCAGGCCATTTCAACGATTAAATCGAAAACATCTTTTGCATCTAAGGTTTCAACTACCTGATTAGTGCGAGGACTAATCAACTCGTATTTCCGTCCAGTTTTCACTGCATCCATGAATTTAGTAGTAATTGCCACTGAAATGTTGAAGTTTGTCAATTCTGTCAGATCGCTTTTACTTGTGATAAATTCAATTATATCGGGATGATCTACGCGGAGAATTCCCATATTAGCTCCACGCCTAGTGTTGTGGGTGACCATTCCATGAGCTAAATAAGTATGGTTTTCATTAACCTCTAAATCCATGGTTTGTGATTTGCCTGCTTTTTGAATATCTGAAACAGCAATGAACCATAAATTGTTAACATCACGAGCATTCGCAGTGAATTCGGGGTATTCTTTTGATAGATTACAATAAGCACTGAAGGTAAATTGCCGCTCTCCACGAATATAACGTAGAAGTTTATTTCGCAATTTAGGTGCAGTTGATCTGAATTTCTGTCCCATTCCCCTTCCCTTTTTATCTCTCTGTGGTAGGGTAATAGCTTTCAGAACAGGCTCAACCCACCATTTGACATTTGGAAGTACATAATTTTGCTCTCTTTCTAAATCTGGTGAAAAATCGTAACAACTAGCAAAACGAGATCGTGAATCGCATCCAATCTTATCTTTCCAGACATCTAAAGCAACATGGGATCGCAGTTTTAGGGCCCACAGATTGTCTGATCCAAAGCGATCTTCACTCGTAGGAATTTCACGTATGGATACAGGGCATCCTAACCCTATTAGTAATGCAGACGCTTCTTGAATTAACTGATGAGAAGTAGATGTTAGTGCGGGATATCCATGCGTTATTGTACCATCAGCTTCGAAGAGACCTCTTAAATAAGCCCCGACCACAGATGGTGGGCTTTTCCTAATTAATAGAGGGACTGATACCTTATGGCTTTCTTCCTTTGATAGATTATTTAATACCAAAAATTCCTTAAGTGACCGACTGCTCACAATAAAATTGACTGAAGCATCATCATCCTTCTGCATTCGCTGGACATAAATTCCTGGAAACATTTTTTGCAAAAATTCTGGTAACTCTTCAATCAAGTAAGAATCGTGACTTATACTGAATCCGATACGATAATCTTTTAGACCGCTTGCAACAAAACCATCACCTGCAAGGAGACCAAGTAAGAAAGCTAGTGGTTCATCTAGAACTGAAGGAAATTCAATCTCTTTCTGGTTGTGATGCTGGATTTCAGGGTGCTTAAGTTTTTGAGTATGTCCTTTATGCTGTCCTAATTTTACTAGAATAGCATCTCCTGGTCTTAAGTCACTTAATTGTCTCCAAACAGCCCCTTCATCTGTCATCACTTTTACCTTGTGATTAGGTGTACCAGTCAGATTAATCTCTTGTTCTGTAGTAACTCTGAGAACAGATACAACTCCATTATTATATCCTCGGGGAGATATCTTTTCTCCATTATCGGTAGCAACTTTTAGATCATGTTCCTGCCATCCTTTAACTTTTTCATCTACTAACTCGTCTAAACGAAGGAGACCTTTGTTTGAAAAGACTAGAGTATTAGGAACTAAGCATCCTCCTTGCTTAATAACTTCAGTACTTGTATTAAGTACTTTCATAAAGGAGATGGGACCGCTAGCTATGCCCCCGGTCGTTCGAACTACATCATTCTTAGGACGCAAGCGAGAAAAGGCAAATCCTGTACCGCCTCCACTTTTGTGAATTAGTGCTGTATACTTAACTGCATCAAATATACTGTCAATAGAATCATCAATTGGAATTACAAAGCATGCAGATAATTGCTGAAGCTCTCTACCCGCGTTCATAAGCGTCGGAGAGTTAGGGAGGAATTTAAAAGAGGTCATTATATCATAAAATTCCTGTTCAATTCGCTCAACATCACCGCCATAAAGCGCCTCCGCAGAAGCTATATTACTAGCGACACGCCGAAACATTTCCTCAGGTGTTTCGATAAGCTCCCTTTTCTCGTTCTTGGCCAAATAGCGACGCTCGAGAATTTTTAGTGAATTTTCAGATAAACTTAATGTCAATTTTTTCCCTCACCAATACTAGGATTCTTAATTTAATAAACCATTCTTCTAGGAAAATAGATTTGGGCTAGCAATCACACTATTTTGAGAGACCGTCATTTTACATGATAAATAAATAGTACTAGATTTGTCGGGCTTTAAGACCTTTTATTCAATTAATAAATTGACTTCAATTAGCTATAACACTAAAGCGACTAAACAATCCATTGTTTGATTAATTCAATGGCATAAGAAGAAATAGTAAAGCCTACATTCACCAAGAATGATTCATCGACATAGAGTAGCAGCAAATTATATCCAAAAATCATTAAAATCTGAGTTACAGAGGTTTTGAATAGGAAATCCAGTAAATTATCCAACTTATAACTGGGATGGGTTTTTTCAAATTTCCTAAGGTCACTCCCTCGTTTAATCAAACGAATACGCTGTTCATATTCCGTCTCTACTTCTTTTAGGGCGATTCTGACCTCTTTAAGGATAGTTAATACAAAAAGACTGGAATAAAAACCACTAATGATAGTACGGATGTTTCTTGAGAAAAAAAGCTGTGCACGAGCGCCAAAGATGCCTTCTGCAAGTGAAAAACTATACGAAATTGATGCCAAAGCTAAGAACAAGTAGAAAAGGATCTGAAAGAGTATGATATTCTTTCGTTTTTCAAGTTTTTCTACTTTAGCATGAACAACCGTCACAGCAAGAAAACAACAAAAAACACCAAACAGGAAAACTAAGATGAATAAACTAATTCCTAGTACATTTATTAATAAATTGAACCATAAAGGGCGATTTGCTATAGTATAATAGTTCAGGGTATGATAAGCACCTAAAGCTAGGAGAATTAAGAACGCCCAAATCTTGATTCGATCGTACCACAATTTTCCTCT
>SMTZ1_10003047_pt1 | contig 16882 bp, 19 predicted proteins | sample DeeMarSWOR136_30_FD_25667 | JGI IMG/M metagenome (IMG submission 25667)
AACAAAGGAATATACCGATTGAAGCGTCAGTGATATTCTGGTCTTTGATAGTGACAATACTACAGTTGAGAAGGATGACCTGCCCTGCTTCAAGAGGCACCGTGAAATCCAAACGCCCTACCCATAAAAGCAATGGTCGTTCATTGACGGTATTCCCAATAATCTGTGCATTCACATCTACGGTACTTCCTACGCCCCCCATTGTGGGAGTTCCTGACATCTCTTCCCAGGAGCCAAAAAAGAAACCACAATTCACTAGCGAGTTATTAACGAGAATATTATCATTGACCGGGTATATCTCGCATCCAAAATATCGACTATTTTCAATGGTGTTGTTGATAATCTCTGATGAGAACGAATCGAATATCCAAAGCCCGAAATCTGCGTTGAAGCAGGTATTGTTGATTATCATAATGGAATTGGAATCACGTACAGAAATTCCTTTGTCAGTATTGATGCAAGTGTTGTTGAATAATTCAATTGATTCCGATAAAACCAGTCTTACACCATAATCATAAGTAACACACGTTGTGTTGGCAATGAAACCATTGGCTACATTTTCTAGATAGATGCCGATTTGACTTCTTTCCATCCAACAATCTGCGATGACGAAATGAACGCGTGTATTCATGATTAGGATACAGTCTGGTCCTGCTGCTATGTTCAAATCCCTAATAACGTATGGATGTTCTTGTGTGCCATTACCAGGCCATCCTTGATTAGCAAAATCTGCGTCTGATCTTATTTCAATAGGGGAATGAGGCTGCAGCGGAGCTGGGCTTCTAATGATTTTGCTATAGGTGGTTGTTTGTTTTGTTCGCGACCAATCACCGAATCGATTCTGCTCTTCAAACGAGGACATGAATGGTTGATGACTTAGGGATACATTCTGGGGCTTTGCAGTATGCCCCTCGTATCCGGTCTTCACTCGAGAACTATGCAACCTATGAGTATCAGCGCCAAATTCATGGCTTGGGCTGATCACTCTGCACAGAGTAGTTAGTATGAGGAGTATTACGAATAGGACGAAACCGTTCCTCCAAGTTCGTGCCATATAATGGCCCCCAGAATTATGGAAAACGATGTTTGTATGTATCTGATACGGTTTCTTATTAATCTGCTAATTTTAGGATGCTAACTCGTGGAGGAGCAGATTCGTCTGTTTCTTTCTTCTCTTTATATCATTGACAGTGCGGTGGATGGTTACCAAACGAGTGTTTTGTCCTTATGCTTCTCATAGCAATCGGAGCAGATACGCACATAGATATTTTCTTCTGGGTTCTCAAGCTTCTGTCCAATTGTCCCAGTATCATCAATGGATAATTTCTTTCCACAGAGATTACAGCAGTAGATGGCTTCAATTTGAAATTTGATAACCCGTGATGGGCAATTATAGATTCTGACATTTCGATTGGGACTTCCAAGTTCCCGCATATCGCCCATTACTCGCAGTGAATGAAGGATGGGATACATGCCGACAAAACTTTCAGAGCAAAAACCTTCCGGGGTCTTCCAATCAAATTCAAACGTCTCTCCCTTCTTATGAGCTGCACGACAATTCCCCTCCTCAATAACAGTCACCCGATATTGTACTGGTTCCCTCCAGAACTCTCCAACTTTCAAAACCTTATCGTTCTTGATCATGATCAATTGTCCCCTTTGTACAGGAAAAAATTCCCGCGGTATTTTAAATTCGATGAATACGGTATAAGATTGTTTTCAAACGGGAGCAAACGTGTCGAAGTTTAGTCTTTATCGTCCTTCTCTTGGGGAATACGGGTTCCTAGCTGGTAGTAGTTGAAATCGCCTCCCGTCGCCCATAGAATTGGGTGGACTTTTTGCATGTCAAGTTTACCTTCACTGAGACATTCGGCGTTGACATAGGATTTGACGACACGTCCAATGATACCATCATTTTGTTCATAATCGAGAATTTCCGCTACTTCACATTCAATATTAATGGGGGCCTGGTGAATCATCGGGGCGGTTTCTAGTTCCCCATAAAAAATCTCAAAGAGTGAACTCTTATCAACATCTCGTCCAGACTTACTCCCGCAAATATCGACCTCTACGAGGAGCTCCTCTGAGGGGACGTTCACACTAAAGGTGCGGTGCTCGTGAATACCAATGCGGGTGTGTCGTTTCTTATACAGGCTGAAGAATAGGTAGCGCCCAAAATCGAAGGGGCACATGTACCCAATTACGAGAAAGTTAGGTACGTCATTCACCAAAGCACCTACCAACGCGATGGGTAAGGGGCTAAACATGTTTTTCTCAAACTCGATCTTACCTAGACTCTGATTGTTCAATAACAGACACCTCTTTTCTTCCAGCAGGTTACGACCTAGTGAGCTGCGGAGTTCAACAGAGCATCTTAAATGCGTAATTTTCACTTGGGTTTATGTGCTTCAATTTTAGCACTTGTAGCAATATTGAACGGTGATTCGTTGACAATTCGGACATTAACGAATCCTGCATCCCGCATGAGCTGAAGATACTCTTCTTTAAGGATAGCTCCGCCCAAACAACCGGTGTAGGAAGCCACTTCATCGCGAACCTCTTTTGGCAGGGACGCTTCTAGCACGATGTCTGAAATTAGCATTCGCCCTCCTGGACGGAGCACCCGGAATGATTCAGTAAATACTTTTGACTTGTCTGGTGCCAGGTTAATGACGCAATTGCTGATAATGACATCAACGGATTCATCATCAACTGGAAGGGCCTCAATATCGCCCTGTCGAAACTCAACGTTTTCTACGCCCATTTTTTCCGCATTGAGTTTGGCTTTTTCAGTCATTTCGGTTGTCATGTCAACCCCTATTATGCGGCCTTTGGGTCCAACTTCGCGGGCTGCCATGAAGGCGTCAAGCCCGGCGCCACTCCCTAAATCTAAAACAACATCGCCTTCATGAAGGCTCGCTAAAGCAACGGGATTTCCACATCCTGCAAACGATTCAGTTACTGAGTCGGGGAGATCCGTGACCTCGTAACCCAATTTCTCTGCTAGGGTATCTTGAGAACAACTTGAGGTGGGTCCACAACAGGATGTTGTGCGTTGGGCAACTTTGGTGTAGGCTTTTCTCACTTCTTCTTTAATTTCTTCATCGGTCATTTCGGTGATTTTTTTGGTTTCCGTCATCATTTGCCACCAACGTATTGGTCGCCCAATAAGTTATGGGTAGTTAGACGACAGGCACATTTAAATGTATCGGACACCCAATAAATGCTATGCCTGAAGAAAAAGAAATCGATGAATGCTGCCCCCCCGACTGCTGCGACATGCGCGGCATGCTATCTTTCCAAATCCTCTGGGAGCTTGGTAAAAAACCCATGAACGGTCAAGAACTTGCCGAACAAATCGGTCTCCGTCGGGGTAGCAAACCCACACCTGGCACAATCTATCCTGCCCTAAAAGAACTTAGTAACAAGAATCTGATCTCTGGTAAGAGGGAGGGGCGACAAGTGATCTACACTCTCACCGATGAGGGGCGAACGGGGCTCGAGGTGGCCACACAATACTTCTATCGAGTATTCAATGAAATCATCGAAGCTGGAAAAACCTCGCTCCAATAAATGGTATCTCAACGTTACGGGCTAGTTCTCACGTTTTAATTCTATTAACTGTAGCCGAAGAAGATATTGGGTATCCAATATATTTAAATATTGGACGTACAATAAAAGATATCGGACATCCAATAAATAGGAGGTCGATAAAATTGGCGAATAAGAAATGTAATGCAGGCAATGTGTGTTCACCGGATTACAAATCAAATAGCAGTGTAGACTTTGCACGGGCTATGCTACTCCGAATTAGGTAACTGTAACATTCTGAATTTCAAGGAATGATGAAAAATGACAAAAGTAGTTGAAACTCAGTCAAAAACACCAGACTCTCCCAAAAAAGGGCTTTTAGATGTGACAGAACCGTTTTTCAAAGTTATTCAAAAACGCCGAAGCATCAGGCGTTACAAACCCTATGACATTCCTGATGCCGACCTAGAGAAGATTCTTAACGCAGCCCGGCTAGCCCCGTCAACAAATAATAGCCAATCGTGGCGCTTCATTGTCATTAAGGACCCTGAAGTTAAAGCCTTGCTTGGACAGCCTTCTCCACAACGCTTCATAGCCAATGCAAATGCCATCATCGTAGTTCTCGGAATGCAACAGACATCCTGCTGTCCTGGAAATCAGGCTCGCTGGCATGTCCAAGATCCGATGATTGCGGCTGAACATCTTGTTCTTGCCGCAACGGCTCTAGGTTATGGATCCTGTTGGATTGCCACATATGAGTCCCGGCCACCTGAATTTATCCAGGAGGTAAAAACTAAGCTTGAAATCCCCGAGAACGCTGACATTGTGGTTCTTGTTGCCCTTGGTGTTCCGGATGAAGCTCCTGCTCCCCGGTCTAGGAAACCCTTGGGGGAAATTGCGTTTCGCGAAAAATTTGGTCAATCTTGGTACGTACTTTAGTCCCCGCCTTTCTTTCGTAGAGAATCTGTCTAAAAAGTTGTGCCTAAGCCAGTACGTTAGTAAGTTCTGTAGCCTAATATAACCTCAATCCACAGGCTACAGAACTAACGCATTGGTGAGCTGAATGGACCGAAAGTGGTTAGGGCTCCTCACTTTTCCCCTCATTCTAGGCTTGATTCTTGTTTCACCATTTTTAATAGGGTTTTTTGCACCTTCTCATGCACCTGAGGGTGGAGTCATTGGAGAGGAGCTTGCTAGCTTCATGAATGAAAAAGAGGCGGATATCTTTGCCGTTCGAATTCTAAGATATTGTATCTCAGAGATTTTATGCGGCAATTTATTTTGTGGAGATCTGGTGTACCCGGACCTAAGGGACGCGCTTTTTATTCCCTTATCCACCGGAGCTTGGAATGCTACAGCCATCTTTGTAAATGAGACTCTCGAATCCAATGATGAGCTATTCTACAAGGAGGCATTCCAGATTACGGTAAGCGAGGTTGAAAACATCTACAATGCTATTTACGCTGGGCTGTCGAATACAATTGCATCGAGTGATTCCGTTGTCGATGTTATGTTCTTTATTGGGTTTGGGTTAGACCTCCTATATTCAGATGGAACCTGGGTTCAACTGTTCACAATCCCAAGTGCGAAAGGACATATCATGTTCCTGAACAGCACCTATACAGGTACACCTAATCCAGTGAATCCTTTTGATCTGAGTTTCCTTCAACGAGACGAGAACCGATTGAATGGTGTCCTACTAGAACCCGGAACTGCACTGGATGAACTAGTTACTGTGATGAGTGCAGTGTTTGTGAATCACCTGAACTAGTCTGTCGAAACGCTTTGCCGGTAACTGTATGCTAATAAAGCATGGCTCATAATTCAGCAATATCAATTAAAGATTGGTGGGCATTATGAACCGGAAATGGTTAGGCCTTCTCGTTATACCCATAGTATTGGGCTTGATTCTCGTTTCTCCCTTTATACTAGGCTTCTTCGCCCCTCCATCTCCAACGGATGGGGGAACCACAGGAGACTCGCTTTCGACTTTCATGCACGGAAAAGAATCTGATATCCTAGCTGTCCAAATTATGGGTAATAGCTCGGATATCGTCTATCCTGAATTGATGAACGCTCTCTTCATCCCCTTACTTGGGGGTTCTTGGAATGTGTCTGCTAGTTTCCTCAACGACACTGATCCATACAACATCACTTTTTACAATGAATCATTTATAGCTACTCTCACCGATGTTGAAGATATCAATAATGCCATCTACGATGGACTGGAAAACACCACACAATCTCTGGATTCCATTTCAGACCTATTCTATTCTGTCGGCTTTGGCTTAGACATTCTATATGCAGATAACACTTGGATACAGCTGTTTACCATTCAAAGCCCCACCGGACATATCATGTTCCTGAATGGCACCTATACTGGAACACCTAGCCCAACGAATCCCTTCAACCCGTCTATCATTCAACGTGACGAGAACTGGATGAATGGCATTCTGTTAGAACCCGGAACCGCACTGGATGAACTCGTAGCAACCATGAATGCAGTGTTCGTAAACCATCTCGGCTAGTACTCGACGGTTTTTGACTTGTTTGAATTGAAAATATCAACTGAGCCATTTAGAGCTCAAAATCAGAGTTCTAGAAAGTATTAAGATTCAAAGCTAAGCATTGACTTAGTGATAAGAGGAAATCCACCGCTTCGCCATCTTACAGATATACAGGTCTCTCCAGACCAGTAGCTAATTCACTTAGGAGGTTCAAAACTTATGAGATTTGAGCGATTTGAGCTAGAACGTATCCAATCAGAGTGGGAACACCGAGTCCAATACAATTTAGCCGAAAGCGGGGTCATGGCTCTTCAATTGAGTGATATCATTGATGAGACAGATTTTCAGAACCAATTTCTTAACCAGAGTTTGGGATATCCACAGACAAACGGCACGATTCCGCTGAGAGAACTCATTAGCAGCCAATACGGGGACCTTACTGCTGATCACATAACAGTGACTAATGGTTGTGCCGAAGCGAATTTTATTACCCTTCTCGGTCTGCGACAACAGCAGGGTGACCGAAATGAAATGGTAATGATGTTACCGAACTACCTGCAACTCTGGGGTCTAGGAAACGCTTTGAACTACCGAATGAAACCATTCTTTTTACACGCGTCTGAAACTGAATGGACGCTTGATATTGAGGAACTCAAGCATCTGATTTCTAGAAAAACGAGTTTAATTGCCATCTGTAACCCGAACAATCCCACTGGCGCTGTAATGGATAAGGACACTTTGAAGGCAATTGCTGAACTAGCCGAAGATGTCAATGCATGGGTTTTATCCGATGAGGTCTATCGGGGTGCGGAACTCACAGGTCCTATTACACCTTCAATGATTAATTTCTATGATCGGACATTGGTAACCTGTGGGCTCTCGAAAGCCTATGGACTACCTGGCCTACGGATTGGCTGGACTATTAGTCCTAATCCAGAATTCATCTATGACCTTTGGTCGCTCACGGATTACACCACTATCGCGCCCTCGCTGCTCAGCGATATGGTGGCAACAATAGCCCTACAGCCCGCTAACCGGAAGAAAATCTTAGATCGAACGCAAACGATTTTGCGCAAAAATTGGCTGATTGTGAGTCACTGGCTCAAAGAACATCAGGACCTCCTTGACTGTATTCCTCCTAAAGCCAGTGCCATCTGTTTGCCTAAATACAATGCTTCCATCAACTCAGTTGACTTAGCGCATCGGCTCATCCAAGACAAAAGCGTCCTCATCTCACCTGGTGATCATTTTCAAATGCCCAGTCATCTCCGTATTGGTTTTGGTTACAACGGAGACAAATTAGCAACCGGTTTAAACCTCATCACTGAGATTTTTGAGGGCATTAACTGAAGATTTTTCGTAAGCGAAGTTCATCTCGAATCGGAATACGAGCAAAACCTGGTTGTAGTCCCCCAAGTTTCTCGGCGATTACATTGGGTGCAACTTCAAAGAGTTGAAACCCGTGACGTTGATAGAAGGCGAGAGCGGGCAGATTGTCGTTGGAGGTGACAACGAGAAGTTGCTGTTTTCCTTGACTTTTCGCATAGTTTTCAACTTGCTCAACTAATGTACGTCCGATTCCACATCCTTGAAAACCGGGAAGAATTCCCAAGGCCATAATTAGGACTGCATTTTTCCTGAAATCATTGTAAGAAATGAATCCGATTATGTTCCCGTCCTTTTTCGCCGTAATTGCCGGCTCCTGAGCAACCCTAAATGTCTGATTAAACATGAGTTGAATTGGATCTCCCCAGAAAAGTTTCACCAACTCTTCAAGGACTTCAACATCATCACAGGATGCTTGCTGAACTGTATATTCGCTCGTCTGTGTGTGAATACATTTCGCACAGACTATTCGAACATGTACATCATTCCCACAGGTAGGTTGATTACAAATGATGCACTGAAATTCTCCGAGATTATTACAAAGGTGACAAAAATCATATTGGATCGGCAACGAATCTCTCACCCATTTTTGAGCTCTACTTCTATTCATATACGGCTATACATTATTCTACTTCTTTCCGTAGCCGGTTCAAAACTAAAAACAAAGTAAGAAATTTCTTGATTGGAAACGGAAGAAATAGAGAATGGGACCCGTGCCCTTTTGCCCGAGCCCCAGGAGTTTAGGGCACGTCCAAGAGTTCAAGCGATTGGTTTAGCGGCGGCAAGCAAATGTGTAGATGTCTTTGATAATTCGTGCTTGCTTTTCCTTGTCCATGCCTTCATAATCATTATATTTGTGCATTTTTCGTGTCACCGAAGAAAGCAATATGTTCCGTCTTATAAAAGGCGGACTCACGATTTGGGCTCACTTTCAGTGGTCACAAGATGTGACTACAAAAAACAAGTTGAGAGGTTCACTTTTCCCTTTAGGGTGCCTTTGGATACCCACAACCCTGATTTCATCACTTCGTCATTACAAACTTGGTGAACGCACGTGAAACCTATCAACGTCTTGTTTCTCTGGGAAGTTCCCAATCCACTCCAAAGGTACATGCAAGCAAACCTTAGTAAAATCAAAGGACTCAATCTGATATTCCCTAAAAAAGCCGAGGAATTCGAATTACTCAAATGGGCACCCGACGTTCAAATCATTGTAGGTTGGCGACCTTCACAAGACCTCCTTGAACAGGCTCAACAACTGCAGCTATTCCTGTTTCCCGGTGTAGGTGTACAGAATCTAATCGACTGGTTCCGAGATCATGGACAACAACGGGGAATCGTGCTAGTGAACAGTCATGGCAACTCATACCTAGTTGCACAACATACTGTCGCACTCCTTCTGGCTTTACTCAACAAAATCGTACCTCACCATAATTGGATGAAAGACGGCGAATGGCGGAAAGGAGACGCCGATGCGAAAACTGCACTCTTAAGGAATAGATCCGTCGGCTTCCTAGGCTACGGAGCAATCAACCAGCAGGTCCATCGATTTCTCGCAGGGTTTGATGTGGAGTTTATCGGATTACGACGTAGTTGGCGAAGAAAACGTGAGTCTTTACCAACGGCTATGAAAAAGTACAATCCTTTGCAGTTGAATGACTTCCTTGATGCTACTGACACTTTACTTGTTGCAGTGCCCCTGACTCCTGAAACCGAAGGAATGATAGGCTACAATGAATTGAAGCGGTTGGGTCCTGAAGGCGTCCTTGTAAATGTTGGTCGAGGTGCCGTTATCAACCAAAAGGGCTTGTATCAGGCACTAAAAAAGAATGACATCGCTGGCGCTGCTATCGATGTATGGTACACTTATCAGCCAGAACCCGATGAATCGGGTCGAAAATATCCCTTCGAACAGCCTTTCCATGAATTAGACAACATCATATTATCGCCACATCGGGCTTACTCTCCTGCAGATGATCTTGAACGGTGGGACGAGATAATTGAAAACATCCGCCGATTTGCACAAGGGCGAACAGATTTTTTGAGTATTGTCAATCTCAAACGGGGATACTAACTACACTCTTAATCCTCGGATATTATTGATAAAGAAGACAAACTACGAATTCATCTTCTTGAGTGGCATTTTTGGGGAACTTCAATCCAATAGCGACTTACAACTGTATTTCACCGACAAATAATGGTGGACCAGACAACGATGAAAGTGAGCAAAATTGAGTTATTTCACATTGCCATCCCTCTCAAAACGCCATTTTATCCAGCTTGGATTCCTGGGTATCCTCAGACCGAAAATCGCTTCACTCTTCTGCGATTGACAACAGACACTGGACTCACTGGCGTTTCGGCCGGAGTTGCCTTTGCTGAAGAACGGGAGGGACTTGGAGACGTATTGGCTCCATACCTTCTAGGATTAGATCCGTGTGATACCGATTTAGTTCATCAACGGCTTATTGAACTCAGTTTTCTCGGCTGGCGAAATTTCTGGATGGAAGCAGCCTTCTATGACATTAAGGCCCAAGCTGAAGACAAACCCCTCTGGAAATTACTTGGAGGTACAGACAATCCCGTTCCCGTGTACTGGTCCACAGGTGCAGTTTGTGATTCAAAAACCCACATTCCAATATGTCAACAAGCTCAACGCGAAGGATATGCAGGTGTCAAGTTACGTGTTCACGCTGATACACTTGAAGAAGATATTCAAGTCATACAAGACACCCGTAAAGGCGTTGATTTGGACTATCCTTTGATGGTCGATGCCAATCAAGGCTGGCGGGTGACCATCGTTGATCGAACGCCTGCATGGGACCTTAAACGCGCTCAAAATTTTGTCAAAGGCGTGGCTGATGCTAATATCCACTGGCTTGAAGAACCTCTTGAAATGCACGCCTACCAGGACCTCGCGAAGCTTAGGAAGACTAGCTCAATCAAAATTGCTGGAGCTGAATTGAATGCAGGGTGGCATGATATCAAGATGTTTCTTCATTTCAAAAGCCTTGATCTGTATCAACCCGATGCAACTGTTTCAGGGATTGATGATATTCTAAAAACCTTAGAAGCAATTCAGGGGACGGAGCTTGGATTCAACCCTCACACTTGGACTAATGGAGTCGGGCTCTGGATTAACATGCACACCTATGCCCTGACTGATAGAAAATATCCTCTTGAATTTCCACATGAACCTGGGTCATGGACACCGGGAGTCCGAGATGGGATCCTCAAAGTACCAATTGTACCTAAGGATGGGTATCTCAAACTCCCCCAGGAGGCTGGGCTTGGTCTGTCGGTTGATTGGAATAAAGTTGAGCAATTTGGGAAATTGTACTTTTCTATGACGGAAGAAGAACTGGCTGTGAAAGTAGTTGAGGAAAAGGGGCTAGAAATCGCTTTCGCAATCAAAGAAAGACGCGATAAAGCTGCTGAGAAGAAGTAAAAGCTATTTTTTGGATTTAGGCTTCGGTTTCGCCTTTGGAGTTGGCTTTCGCTCAGGCTGCTCTGCCATTTGTACAATTACTTTGTGAAGAACTGCTAGGCGTAGCACATCGCCTTCTTTGAGACTGGCACTTTCAATAAGCCAATCTGGCAGCTGAATTTTGTTTCCCTTCGCCACATGGGCATTAAACTCGATCATAATATCATCACCAGTGGTAAGCCGCTCTTTCTAACGTTGTTTTCACGGGTATATAAAGCGCTCCAGCTCTCTCAGCCATTCTCCCTTTATCTGAAGTGTTCGAAAAACAAGAGTCAGATTAAATTACAAAGAGAAAACTCTTCTATTCAAGAAGGTAAACCTACTAACCTCAGGTGAATTCTATGATAACGCTTCCTTATGTTCAAACCAGTGTATTCGTTGACGACCGCTACGCCTTTGGTGGCAACCAGCTAGCCACGTTTTGTGAGACCAAAGCGAATGCGCAAATTAGCTCAGAAATTATGCAGGGTATCGCGCTGGAAATGAACTTCTCCGAAACCACATTCATTGAACAATCCAAGCTCGAAGATTGTACAGCGAAAGTTCGAATTTTTACTCCTGCAATTGAACTCCCGTTCGCAGGGCACCCCACTCTTGGTACCGCCTTTGTTCTCAAACATAAAGGGTTTCTTAGCCCCTCTGTCACAAAGGCGAACCTCGAGCTGGGCATTGGAGTAATACCTGTTGAATATACTTCTCCTGATGTAGTCCGAATGATTCAATCCGCACCCCAGTATCTCGAGAAGCTCTCGAATCGAACAGAACTTGCCAAAACAGTGGGAATTCCAGAATCCGCCATCGCAACAGATTATCCCATGCAATATGTTTCAACAGGCCATCCGTTTCTCATCGTTCCTCTAGTCTCACTTGATGCCGTTCAACAAGCCCAACCAAATGGATCTCTGATATTACAAACGCTCAAAAATCAGCCTTCATCGGATATTGTACTATTGAGTACTGAAACGGTAAATACCACTTCTGATGTTCATGTACGGATGTTCGCGCCCGGTGCGGGGGTCCTCGAGGACCCGGCTACCGGTAGTGCTGCTGGCCCAATTGGAGCCTATGTTGAACACCATAATCTTCTACACCGTGATGCGAAAGGAAAATCCATTATTATCGAGCAGGGGTATGAAATGCGTCGACCCAGCCAATTAATTGCGCAAGTTGTTTGGGAAAAAGCAGCGACGAACGTTTTGGTTTCAGGTAAAGTTAAACTCATGGCTGAAGGAAATTTCTACATAGAAAAATCGGCGGTCAAGTCCTCGAGCTGAAACGTTGTGAAGGGTTCCCTCTCCAATCCACCTGCTTTCGCCCAATTTAGCGAAGAACTTGAACAGTATTTCTTCTCGCTTTTTGGGACGGAGCGCACTCACCAACTTGCCGTTGCTCTCAGCCAACCTGGTGGGTTCTTCTTTCTTCGCACCAATACCTTGCGAACAACCAATGATCAATTAGTCGCGCAATTGAAAGAAGAGAATGTCTCTGCTACCATTGCAGATTCTAAATTGAATGTCGTATCAATTCCAATCCGTCCTACTGGTTTGATTCCAAGACATGAAAAAATTGTGGTTGCAGATAAAGCAAGTAGCGAAAATGTGCTCTTAGGTAGTCATCTATATCGACCAGGGGTTATCAGCACCGATCGCTTTAGTGAAGGTGACGACATCACGGTAGTGAACCCACGAGGACATATTGTAGGTAGCGGGATAGCGCAATTCGATAGTTCCGCACTCCACTCAATAAAACACGGAGCAGTCGTTAAGCTAACACATCCATTCTATGATTTACCAAGTCTTTCCGATTTAGACAGCTACAAGAAGGGATTATTCTATTCGCAATCACTCTCCGCAATCCTAGTAGCTCCGATATTAAATCCTCAACCAGGAGAGACAATCATCGATTTCTGCGCCGCACCAGGAGGAAAAAGCACCCATATTGCTCAACTAGTTCAGAACAAATGCCAGCTCACTGCGGTGGACCGCTCAGAGCGGAGAATGAAACACTTTCAATCTGAAACGAAACGCCTAGGCATAACCTGCATTACTCCCTTTGTCGGTCGGGCAAACGAATTCATTGAACAACACCCTGAAATACAAGCCGATCGCATACTCGTCGACCCACCTTGTACTGCCCTAGGCGTCCGACCTAAACTATACGATGATACCACCCTCGCCCGTATTCAAAGCACTGCCTCCTATCAACGCATGATTTTAGAATCCGCAACCACAGCACTTCGACCTGGTGGTATCCTTGTTTACTCAACTTGCACCCTCACCGTCGAGGAAAATGAACACAACATCCAACACCTCATTGACACCCAAGGCTTCACCCTTGAATCTCAAACACCCTTCATTGGTAGCCCTGGTCTTGCGGGATCAGACGCTCTAAAACAACACGTTCAACGAATCTACCCTGATCTCCACGATTTACCTGGATATTTTATTGCCAAACTACGCAAACCACTTGAATAGACTTACTTGTTCCACCCCTCTTTTCCGATGAGGGGCACAAAGGCCACAGACATCTGTTTCCGTTTTTTCACCTTCCCCTTCTTATCTTTCGAAACCAACAATAACTCCTGCCAGAAATGATGACGACCCACAGGAATCAGCATCAAACCCTCTGGTTTCAGCTGCTCAAGCAGAGTTGGAGGCGTATAGGGGGCTGCTGCGGCAACCATAATACGATCAAAAGGTGCCTCTTCTGGGTAACCCAAAGTCCCGTCTCCCAAAATCACCGTAACCCGATCAGCATACCTCGCCCGTTCCAGATTCTTTTGAGCAAACTTAACTAGGGTCGGTTTGCGTTCGATTGTAAAGACATGTCCTGAAGGAGGGGATCCCGTGGGTGACACTACTTCCGCAACCAACGCGGCATGATATCCTGACCCTGCTCCCACTTCTAAGACCTTCAACCCCTCTGCAAGCTGGAAAAGTTCAAGATAAATTAAACACATATGGATTGCAGAAATTGTCTGGCCCTCACCGATAGGTAGTGGAGAATCAACGTAAGCGTCACGCACTAGGTGGTCGGGTAAAAACAGCTCTCGAGGGACGGTGCGGTACGCACGGATTGTTTCCTCACTAGAAACCGTTCCTGAGGAAATTAATCGCTTTATTGTCGACTCCTTCTTTTCAGCCATACGAGTCGTATCTTCTAATGGCGTACAATCACCCACCGACACATAAAAGCGTCCTTGGCTTCAAACTATTTGTACTCCCCCTACTAAATATTCAACTATGGAGATAAAAGAGCAAGCAAAATTCACCTTAACGGCGAAAGGGCATGCCAAAGTACAGGCCACCCACTCATCGACCTTCGAAATTACTTTAGATTCCCACTTATCACGACAAGGTGACTGCATTATCGGTGTTGAAGCCTCCCATTCAGCACAAGATATCAACAGCATCCTAGGAGCGGCATTACGCCGTCCAGACAGTCAGATTCACACCTACCTTTCTGTAGGGGAGATTTCAGAGTGTATTCAGGGGTGCGGGTCACCTAAACTCATACTTTCGGAGGAAACTTCGTTAGTATGGCGAACAAGCGATTTTGTAGATGCTCGGACTGTTGCTATACAATGCGATAAAGCTGCGAAAGACCTCAACCGAGCTCTGATAGCCCTACTCCAAAATCCGGATTCTTCCCTTCAGGTAACTCTTGTCGTGTTTTCCGGTGTGACCTGAAGGTCTATTACCACTTGGAATTCATGTGGCGCGAAAGGGCGGACAATTCGAGAACCACTAATTGTTGCTTTTCGTCCAAAGTTTCCTAGTGCTACAATCACTTCTTCACATAACGTTTCCAAGGATCGCGTTTCAGTGGTGATTCCATAAAAATGAATGATTCCCCCACTCGGACTGATTGCTGTCGCAGCAACGTCTAAATAGTCAAAGGCATTGTGTGGGAGATTCATTATGACGCGATTAGCTTTCTTCTCCAATTGGTCTTCGATAATTTTTCGTGCATCACCGATTAAAGGAACTATTTCACCGGCTAGACGATTGAGGGTGAGACTTTTTTTCAGGCATTGAATCGCTTGTTCATTTACATCGATGGCATACACTGTGACGGGTTGACGTTTTGCCGCCAAGAGCGCAAAGGGACCTACACCGGTGAACATATCAATGATGACTTCTTGTGCTTCAATTAATTGGGTCACCCTATCATGTTCTGTTCCCAATCGTGGACTAAAATAAGTTTGAGCTACATCTACAGCTAGTTTAATCCCATATTCAGTGTGTACTGTCGTAGATTGGTCTTTGCCTGTGATTAGACGAAGAGGACGAACTCTGTACATCCCTTCAACGCCTCCCTCCTTAGCAAAAACAGTAACCACACGCGAGTTTACTTCCCGAATAGCATCTCCAATTTCTGTCTCATACGGAGTAAGTTTAGGGTCTAATTCAACAATGGCAATTGTGCCAATTATGTCTAATGAATGAGGGATTGATTCAACCAAGTCTGCAGGAAGTTTTTCCTCAAGTGCTGTGACAAGATCTGGTGGCTTTCGTTCAGTAGGAGTGATGTCTTTTTGCACAAGGACTAATGGTCCAATCTTCTGGACTAATACTGACAATTCTTCAGCAGCTATAGAACGTTGAAGGGGAAAGAAAAGTTGCTTATCCTTTTTTGTGATGGGAAAATCAGCATCTAAAAGCCCTTTCTCAACTAGAAGAATACGGAGTTGTTCACCTAGGCGCTGTTCGACCTGTATACAATCCTTCCTCATGGTTCTATCCTACTCAGGTCGTGCTCGGAGGCTTTTCTTCTTCGGAGGGCATCTCACGGAAAATTTTGACGCGCCCCGGTGTAAGAATGATGTAACGATTACCCAGTTGAGCAATATCCCCATCAATACTGATACACACCGCACGTAACTGCTCAACCGCTCGTTTCAATTGCAACTGTAATTCCGTACCCTGTTGCACCAAAGGCGACACATCCACCACAACAAGATTGCCTTTCCGAACCTCATCAGAAATTGGAGTAACATCCATTAATCCAGTCAATTCCATAAACCGTACATACATTGAGGCCGCTTCGAGACTCGTACTCGGCGTAGCTTCATCACTTTTTACATCAGACTTTTTCTCTTTCTTTTTTCGACCAAAAGGGCTCAAACCGGATCATCCTCCGACAAATCTTCAAAACAAGGATTAAACGTGACCTGTAAAAACCCTTCGCCCGCTCATTCCGAGAGCTCCTTAGCTAGCTTCCACAAAGGGTCACCCACATAGTGCAGTGTATCGATGGCGCGCCCCTTATTGATTTCCAAAATCGTTTCTGCATCAAGAAGCATCCGACCTACTGCCAACGGCATCAGATTTTTTTGATCAATAATTACGGCTAGTTTTCCCTCAACCAATTCTCTATCTAGGTCGTATATCCCTGGAGCCATCACATCTGCGCCATTAGCAATGTGCGGCACCGCACCCATATCAACCGTAACCTTCGGTAATTGCACGTTTTCTGATAACAACGCTGGTAACCCTGGATAGATAAGCTCTTGTTGAATAACTAACCATAGTTCTCCACCAATAAAATAGAGCTCAGACTTGTCATCTAGTACTATTCGCTCAACTTGCACTTTACTTGACGGAGATTCCCGTATTGCTTTATGCTCCAAATTCGATACTTTTTCGAGTTGTTTACGGAGTTGTCGCAGTTCCTTTGTCCGAAGAAGCGTTCGGTGTTTAATTCGCATGAAGATTCACTAAATCTCTAAATGGGTAGCAAAGTTTTTTAAGGGCTCTTAGTCATGCCAACTGCAATTAGCTGGCAGGAGCTTGTACTTTGACAGAAAATCGTCCCATGGATTTACTTGCACGTTCGCTGAATTCACAAGTCCTAGTTAAACTCAAAGGTGATCGGGAGCTTAGAGGTCGGCTCCGCGGGTATGATCAACATCTCAACCTCATCCTCGATGATGCTGAAGACATCACGGAACAAACACATCAAGAGCTTG
>SMTZ1_10004240_pt1 | contig 16882 bp, 11 predicted proteins | sample DeeMarSWOR136_30_FD_25667 | JGI IMG/M metagenome (IMG submission 25667)
AAGGTTTTGTACAAATAGGATGGTTTATACAAATAATAATTACATCTACATTTGTAGCTAACTATTCTAATAATTTAGGTTGGTTTAATCTAACGTGGACATTAGGACAAATCGTAATGATAGTAACATTATATTCGAATACATTGCTAGGGGCATATAGTGAATCAAATTCTCATAATAAACATACATTAACCAAATTATATATTTATCAAGCTTTTAGATGGGGCAATTATTTTGCCTTTTTCTTAATATCTGTTTTATTTGCTACGGGAGCTAAATTCTTAGTCGGAGCTGCTGGTGAAGAATATGGAGCTCCTGCTGTAAAGTTCTTAGTACCATTATTATTTTTCCATGTGGGTGGTATATATTCGTGGTTGGTAGATCCAGTATTCCAAGGTACAGGAAACACTAATTATGCGATGATAACATGGATTATTGAACAAGTAACTCGAGCAATACTTATGTTTTTATTTGTAATACTTTTTAGAGATATGGTTTATGTAATTATAGCTTATATACCAGCAGTATTTGTTAAGGATATAGTCGCTTGGTTGATTGTTCGGAAAAAGATTATTAAATTTAAATTCTATCCATTTAAAACATTTATAGCCCCTGTAATATCTGCAATGATAAATTTCATTGTTTTATATTACTTCAGTGAATTGATTTGGATGATTCCGTTAGGAGATAAAATCATAAATACTGCTATAATCTTCTTATTAGGGATTTTTGTGTTTATTTTCTTCTATGCTTTCTTAGACGGTTTTCTAGGTGGTTATGATGATAATACGCTGCAAGAATTCCAAAGAGCAACCTCCTTAGTGACTTCCCGTGGAATTAAGGCCTTTCCAAAAACAATGAATAAACTTGCAAAACTTGGAAGTAAAATAAGTCCATTTCATAATAAGTTTAAAATAGATATTTATGAAGAAGCAATGAAAGAAGCATATGATTTAACATTAGAAAAGCGGATTCTAAAAATTTAAATTATATTATTAAATTTATATTTTTTTTAATCCTAAATTCTTTTTTTTTATTTCTTAGAATTTTGGAAGTCTCTTAATAATAATAAAAAATTAATGTATCTTCATTATAATTGTTATTAAAATTTTAACAAATGCAGTTAATATTAAATTACAGCTATAATAGATTATAGTGATTATTGTTCTCATTTAACTTTCAAATGAGTGAATTATGGAGGAAATAGACCCCAAAAAACTTACTCCTATGTTAAAGCATTGGTACTCAATTCGCAAAAGGTTTCCTTCAGATTTCCTGATTTCGTATCGTATGGGAGACTTTTATGAGTTTTTTTTTAATGATGCTGAAAGAATTTCAAAGCTTTTAGGAATAACATTAACAAAAAGAGGTGATGTTCCTTTAGCAGGAATTCCACATCACTCTGGTCATAATTATTTTAACAATCTCATGAATCTTAATCAGACAGTAGTTATAGTAGATCAATTAGAAGATCCAGCAACAGTAAAGGGAAGAATCGTTAAACGAGGAGTTACACGGATACTTTCTCCAGGTACAATTATAGAACCAAATTTATTAAAATCCAATGAGAATAATTATATTGCCTCCATGGTGAAAGAAAGAACTGGATATGGTGTTGCTTTCGCTGATATATCTACTGGAGAATTTGTAACAACTGAATTTTCAAATAAAGAACAAGATCCACAAGAAAAATTACTTAGTTTATTTTCTCAATACGATCCTGTAGAATTGATTATTCCTCCAGAACTGAAAAAAGACGATCGACTTTTTATTATCTTAACAGACTTAACAAAAGCAGTCATTAAAACCTATGAAGAACACGTTTTTTTATATGAGGAGGCTCACACATTAATTTTACGCCACTTCAAAATTTCTAATTTAAAAAGTTTTGGTTTAGAAGATAAAGAAATGGCTGTTCAAGCAGTTGGGGGCCTTTTAGCCTTTTTAAAAGACACCCAACGAGATCTTATTCCAAACATTTTTAAGATAAATGTAATTCAAGAGAAAAACTTACTACACTTAGATTATATTACTCAAAGAAATTTAGAATTAATTAATTCTCTTTGGGAAAGAGGAAAAGATGCTACATTATATTCTATTTTTAACCGTACCCAAACACCTATGGGCGCTCGTTTACTAAAGAAGTTTATTCTACAACCTTTAACCGATATTGAACAAATAAATCAGAGATTAAACATAATTCAAAAGTTTAAAGATGACATCTTTTTAAGATCAGATTTAAGGGAACAATTAGGAATAATCGGTGACATGGAAAGATTTATTAATAGAATTAATTATGTGGGTCGTACTAATGCTCGAGATTTAATAAACATTAAAAATTCTTTAGAAAAAGTTCCAATAATCAAAAAATTATTAGAAAAAGCAGATATTCCCGAAATTTCAAACTTTCTTGAAAACATCAATACTTTCAATGAAATTAAAGACTTAATTAATATTTCAATTAAAGATAACCCTCCAACTACTATTAGAGAAGGAAGCATTATAAAAGATGGCTTTAACAATCAGGTGGATGAACTTAGAGATATAATCAATAATGGGAAGAAATATTTACTCGAATATGAAAAAGAACAAAAGAGTAAGTGGAACTTAACAACAGGATTAAAAGTTGGTTATAATAATATTCTTGGTTATTATATCGAAATTACATTAAAAACGCTCACAATTATTCGGAATGTTCCTAAAGAATATGTTGAGAGAGCAACTCTAAAAAATGCTAAAAGATATACAACTAAAAGATTAAAAGAACTTGAAGAAAAAATTGTTACAGCAGAAGAAAAAATCAATGATTTAGAATATGAAATTTTCAATTCAGTTAGAGAAAGAGTTGAAAAAGAAACTAAGAGCATTCTTGAAACTGCGCAAAATATAGCAATCATAGATGTTCTAGCATGTTTTGCCGAAATTGCTGAACAATACAATTATTCTCGACCTATGATAAATAATGAAAATAAAATTATAATTAAAGATGGTAGACATCCCGTAATAGAACAAATCAACTTAGATGAACAATTTATACCTAATGATTGTTACTTAGATAACGAAAATGACCAATTATTAATTATAACTGGTCCAAACATGGCAGGTAAGAGTACTTTTCTTAGGCAAGTTGCATTAATATGTATTATTGCGCAAATGGGATGTTTTGTTCCAGCTAAATCAGCCACAATCGGAATTATTGATCAAATCTTCACACGAATAGGTGCTTCAGATGACCTTGCTAGAAAATTAAGCACTTTTATGATTGAAATGACTGAAACCGCCAAAATACTAAATTATGCTACACCAAAAAGTCTCATAATTATAGATGAATTAGGGCGAGGAACTAGTACGAGTGATGGTCAGAGTATTGCAATGGCTACTCTTGAAAAATTGCATGAGTTAAAAGTGAAAACCTTATTTAGCACTCACTATCACCAATTAACAGAAATTAATTTACCTGGAGTTAAAAATTATCATTTAGATATCATTGAAAATGATGATGGAGGTATTAATTTTGTCAGAACATTAAAGCTAGGGAGTACAGATAAATCCTACGGCATCCATGTTGCTAAATTAGCTGGAATTCCAGATGATGTGATAATAAGAGCATTTGAAATTCTTGAACAAATAGAAGAAAAAGACCCTTTTAGAACAACTGTGAGGAAAAATGGTGAAATAACTTCATCAAGTAAACAATATGATAAAATCATAAATGGAAAAAAAATTAAACTTGAAAATTTAAATTCTGAAATAAAAAATGTTAAAGATTTGCTGAGCAAATGCAATGAAGATCTCAAAAAAGCAGAAAAAGATCTTGAAAACAGAAAGAAAAAAATTAATGAATTAGAAATAAAAATCGATGCTAAAAAAATTAAAACCCCAAAAAAGAAGAAGTATGTCCAGACAAGTTTATTTGAACCTGTTATCAATAAAGAAAAAATTTCAGATTTACTCAATTTAATTAATAAAATCGATTTAATGTTAGATACACCCGAAAGTATAAAAGATAAATTAAATGAACTAAAAAATAAAATAGGGAAACTTTGCTAGCCAAGTACAACAGGAATTATAAAAACAATAGTGGTTAAATAAATGTAATATATTACTGTTATTGAGACAAAGATAATTCTGTACAAATTTTTTCTATCATCATTTTTTAAATTTTCTAAAAAGATTATCAATAACAAACCAATGAACATTAAATGAGAAGGCTGTAAAGCTTTCCACATAATTGAATCGAAAACGAAAATGCCATGAATCCCTGCATCACTATGAAGCCAATTATTAAACATTTGTAAGAAAAAAGTTGGGAAAATTATATATGGAATACAAATTACCGCAAATGGTACCAAATAATAGAAAAGATCTTTCCACTTTATTTTTCTAACCATAAGTAAAATGGGAAGAAATAATAATGCTGTTATTTTAAAAGTAGAAAGTGTGAATAAAATACCAGAAATCCATTTTTTATCTTTTTCCAAAAATACAAAAGAATAAAATAGAAAGAATGCAATTAAAAAATTAACATTATTATAATATGCGTCTATACTATAGCCAATAGTACTAAATATGTAAAAAATAAGTAAATCTTTTCGATTTTTAAATATTTTTGGTGATTCTCTAAGAATAAGAATTGTTAAAATCAATCGTAAAATATCCCAAACATAAACCCCTATTATCGTATTGAAAGGTATTATATAAACTGGATAAAATATAAAATACCAAAAATAAAGATAATAAGGAGGCCAATCTGAAATTACAACAGGATCGTAGAAATGAAGCAGAGTATTATCCATGCCAGCTACAAGTATTTTAAAATCTATATCCTTAGTTTCTTGAATCCATTCAGAAATCTCAAAATAATATAGAAGGATTCTTAAAATAATGAGGATAAATGTGATTATTGTGAACATATATATAAAATATAAATAAATAGAAGATTTTTGCTTTTGTGCTGTTTTATTTTGAACATCCATAATTTATACTCATTAAAATTATAATAAATTATTAAAAGAAATTTAAAAGACTTACCTTCAATTTAATGATTAATTTAAAGTGCTGTTGGATCTAAATTTATTTAAACTTTAATAGGGTATTATTTTAAATTTGATTGTAATGAGAAATATTATAGCTTAATATTTCCATCTTATCATTGAAAAAAATTTTGAAAATTGTTAGAAAATTTTGAAAGTAAGAAAAATTAAAGAAATTATTGATGCTGAGAAAATTGCTGCTGGAGAAGTAGTTGATAGACCTGCTAATATTGTAAAAGAACTTATTGAGAATAGTATAGATGCAGATGCAACAGAAATAAGAGTAATTGTAAAAAGAGCTGGAAAATCGTTAATCCAGGTAATAGATAATGGCATTGGAATTCCTTCTGATGATATTGAAAAAGCTTTTGAGAGACACACAAGCAGTAAAATTAGGAGTATTGAAGATTTACAACATCTATCTACTTTAGGCTTTAGAGGAGAAGCACTCGCAAGTATTGCTGCAGTGAGTAAAGTTGATATTATCTCTAGAGTCGAATTTGAAGAGAAAGGAGTGGAGTTATATATTGAAGGAGGAAAAATAATTGAAAAGAAAACAATATCATGTCCAATTGGTACAAAAATTCAAGTCAACAATCTTTTCTATAACCTCCCAGCAAGACAAAAGTTTCTTAAAACTGATGCTACAGAATTGAGTCATATTACAGATATTCTACAGAGATATTCTCTAGCATACCCAGAAGTCCATTTTATTTATCGTCATAATGATATAGACATACTTAACTGTCCTGTTTCAAATGATTTAAAAACTACTGTATTTCATATCTATGGAAAAAAAATGGCTAAATTTATGGAAGAAATTAACTATGTTGATAAAGAAAATAAATTTCATATATATGGTCTGTTAGGTCATCCTCAAACTGCTAAAAAAAGCAGATCTTACTCAAGTTTGTACATAAATCGGCGCTATATCATTAGTGATGTATTATTTAGAGCCATCAATGAAGCGTATGCAGGAACTTTAATGGTAAGCAAATACCCCTTTTTTATTATTTTTATTGAAGTTGATCCTTCTGTGATTGATTTTAATGTCCATCCGAAGAAACTTCATGTAAGATTTGAAAGAGAAGATGTGATTTATAATAGGATATACAATACGATCCGGAAATTTGTAGAAGATAAATTTATAATCAAGGAGGCAAAATATTTATCCACTGAATTAGAGCATTTTATACCAAAAGAAGAGAAATTATCAGATAATATTAGAACACTAATAAAAGAAATTCCTGAAGAAGTAGATGAAGAAAGAACCAAAGGAGATATAATTGTTCCTGAAGAACGAGTACAATTAAACTTAGAAGACCACATAATTAATCTTCAAAGAGATAAAAAGCATTCATCTGAAGCATTTTTAAGGGGAAAATATATTATTTCCGAGAATTTTCCTAAATTACGATTAATCTCTCACACAGGTCAATTAAGTAATAAGATTTATGTCGTGTTAGAGGGTATTAATGAGAATGATGAAGAAGGATTATTTATCTTAGATCAACATGCTGCTTCTGAACGAATAAATAAAGAAAAATTCTTAGAAGAATATGAAACTTCAAAAAACACTAGGCAAAAACTAATCTCTGGGTTAAAAATTGAAGTCTCTCCAAGCGAAAAGATATTTTTAGAATCTAATTTGAATCAAATCCAGAAATTGGGATTCAATTTTGAATATTTTGGAGGAAATAGTTTTATTTTAAGAGAAGTTCCCGTAATCATGAAAAAAATCCCAAATATCAATATTATAAAGGAAATAGTAAGTGATATAACAGAAATTGGGAAGGATAAGAGTTTTGCAGATGTGAAAGAAGAAATTATCAATTATTTATCATGCCATAAAAGTATTAGAGGAGGCGATGATCTTTCATTAAAAGACATACGAAAATTATTAATACAATTATCTAAATGTAAAGATTCTTTTCATTGCGCTCATGGAAGACCGACTATAAGATTTTTCTCTTATAAAGAATTAGATAAATTATTTAAAAGAACTGCTTAAACTGTGGTTTATTAAATTATTTTTATGCTTTTGAAAAAGCTATCCCTTCAATTCCCTGTATGCCATCAACCTGACTAAATAATTCTTCAATTTTATCTGTTCCACCCCATTCTTCTGGGTATCGTACTCGGACTCTTGCTTTTTTCAATCCGAATGCAACTGGTAATATTTCATAATGTTCTATAGTACATATTACAGGTAAAACTTTTTTTAAGGAACCTACAAATTCTTCAAAATCTATATCAGTATATTCTGGAACAACATCAATTAAAGCAATATAATCTCCCATTTTAGACTCACTTTTAATATTATTTTTAAGGCCCAGAAAAGTCACATTTCAAACAACGATACTCTTTTCCCATTTCTCTACAGCGTTCACATCTCCAAATTGTTACATCTCCACAGGAAGGACATGGAAAATGAACTGCTGCTTCATAAGGAGTTATAGGTCTGCCACAACCAAAACAGACGTTCCGTTTGTACATTGACATTGATGTATCACTTATAGTTAATAAACACAATTAAAACTTAGATAATAGAATATATAATAACTTTAATTATTTTTGATTTTAAAATTGGGGACATCCGAAATAATTATTTTTCTTTAATTGATTTATATAGTTAATCTAAATTGATATTTTTATTATAGAGAAACCATGTAAATTAAATTTTAAATTGATAAACACCTTAATTTGCATATAACTATTTTATAAAGAGAATTGAAATGCCAGAAAATAAAGTAAAGAAATATTTCTCGCTAATAGAGGCATGGGCATGGTGCGATATATGTGAGGATATGGTAGCTTTAAGAGTAGACAAGAAAGAAATTATCGATGGATTAAAGATGGGTATTTACACTAAAGAGTTCAAACATTCTAACCAATATCCCGATCCAGAAGATCTTGATGACCTTTCTGGACAAGAACATACGATTTATGTCTATATTAATGATAACTTTGATGTAACAGGGGTAAAATCATTTTTTGGAGAATCTCCAAGCATAGAGGAAATTGGTGCAAAAGCTATTCAGGAAGGATCTGAGGTTAGGATTCCTATTGTGGTAAAGGAAGTTCCCCAGATGGCTGTGCAATTGGGAATGCTTAATAAAGAGCAGTTTAAAGTATTAAAAATATGCGACGGAATGAATACAATAGAAATGGTTGCTGAAATAGCTCAGATAAGCTTAGAAGAAATAGAAGAAATGATGGATGAGCTTAGAAAAAAGGGATTGGTAAAAGTTATTAAAAGAACCTAAGAAGGTTTTAATATATCTTAATTATAGATTCTATTCTTTTAACTAAAAGTATATAACCTCATTGGGAAAATTTAGTCATCTTCATAGCAATAAATTTGAAAATTTCTTCTACATTCTCTCCTGTTTTTGAAGAACACTCAAAATATCCAGATAAGCCATATTTATTAGCTAACTCCATAGCTTCCTGAGTTTCAACAGATCTTTTATTCACAAGATCTATTTTACCACCAACTATAATAATAGGGATAGATGCTTTTGATTCAGATACAAAATATTCAAAAATAGAGAGCCAATCATCAATATCTCGTATACTTGAATACCTAGTGGTATCAAACATGAAAATACCTCCGTCTGCTCCTTTAGCGAAGCTGGGTAAAAGCACTCTAAAACGTTTCTCTCCTGCAAAATCCCATATCCGAAGTGTTACTGTTTTATTTTCAAGCTCCAATATTTTGATGCTAAAATCTGCACCGATTGTCATCTTTATATTTTCGTCAAATACTTTTGTAACAAATCTCCTAATTAGCGTTGTTTTACCCACACCTCCCGCTCCAAATATGCACAATTTGAAAGCTAGCTTCTCTTCTATGTTTAACACCTTATATAAGATCGAAAAAGAGTTCTTTTTCTATATTATCTGTTATAACCTTATAATACTTTCTTTTTTGCAAAATTGATTTAAGATTTATTAATATATATTATTTATTTTTTGTGTTCTTTATGTATATTATACTTTATCTAATTCATTTTAGTGAAAATTGATTCAAATTTAAATAGTAAAAAGTCTGATTCTCAATAAATAAAATTTTGAAGATGAAAGAAAAACTTTAGTGATTGCTATTTAATAATATCAGTTATAAAGCACGTTTCAATAATTTTAATTCCAGCAATTTGTGATATTTTATCCTCAATTAACGGGTTAAATTTTTCAATTGAGGGGAGATCAACTTTCATAATTAGACCACAGTCTCCTGATAGCCTCCATATATTCGTGATTTCTTCAATACCAGATAATTCTCTTAATATCCGCTTAATATCCTTAAAGTCAGGTTCAATTTTTATAGTTGCATAAATTTTTTGCCCTGTATCGATATCATATTCAATAGTAAATTTTTGTATTATTCCTTCCTCTTTCAGTCTTTTTACTCTTCTTCTCACAGTCGCCTCTGTTTTATTAATTTTTTCGGCGATCTTATTGAATGAAATTCTACTATTTTCTTCAAGTAATTCTAGTATTTTTTGATCGATTATATCCATAATACTAAAATTTTTAAATAATTTTTAAACAATATAACTAAAAATCATTTGCTTTACTAGTAAAATATGATAACTTGTTTATTAATACATATATTAAATGAGTGTTAGATTATCTTTTAACTATTTTATAATAAAAAGAATTGTTTTTGAATTATTTGGTGTTTTTTCGGTGTATTCCCCCTTTTCATAATAAGATGTTAAAGATCTAAAGAGATCATGTACGGGTTGCAACGATTATTGTGACTAATATCGATAAGTAAATTATTTGTTTTTTAAAAAATAATTAATATTTTGAAAATTTTTACTAATAAAGATGAATTTAAATTAAATATTATTAATTAAAATTTTATTTCTGAACTTAAATTTGACAAATATAACTTGATGAAAAAATGAGTGAAAATCAGTATGATTTAGCTATTATCGGTGCTGGACCTGGTGGATACCATGCAGCTATTAGAGCAGCTCAATATGGAGCAAAGGTTGCATTGATAGAGAAAGATAAACTGGGAGGTACATGTCTTAATTGGGGTTGTATTCCTACAAAAGCTTTATACGCTTCTGCCCATTTAATTGAAAAGTTTGAAGGGGCTAATGACTTTGGAATAGAAATTTCTGATTATAAAATAAATTTTGCTAAAGCAGTTGGAAGGAAAAATAGAGTGGTTCAAGAATTAGTTGACGGTATTGAAGCTTTGGAAAAAAGTTGGAAAAATGACGTTTATAAGGGGTTTGGCAAAATTAGTGGAGGTAATATTGATTTGGGTTTTGAGATTTCAATTGAAGGTGAAAATAATACTAAAATTAAGGCAAAAAGAGTGATAATTGCTACTGGTTCATCTCCGGCTTTGATTCCTGCTTTTAATATCGATCATGAAAAAATTCTAACAAGTGATGATATTCTAGATCCAAATTTCAAAACTGTTCCAGATCGATTATTAATTATAGGAGCAGGAGTTATTGGATGTGAATTTGCAAATATCTTTGTAACTTTTGGCAGTAAGGTAACTATGTTAGAATATCTTTCTTCCCCTATTGCTACTGAAGAACCAATGATTGTAAAAGTGCTTCAAAAGAAATTTGAAAATCTTGGCATAGAAATTCATACTTCACAAAATGTATTATCAGTAGAAAATACAGGAACTGGTGTAAAAGCTACAACTTGTTCTGCTGATGTCCCAAGGGATCAAATAGAAAGTGCTGAAAAACATATTTTTGAAGCAGATCTCTGTTTAGTTTCAATAGGACGAGCAAAAGAATCTAAAAACATCGGGCTTGAGGAATTTGGTATTGAAACAGAAAGAGGAGCTATTAAAGTAAATCCTGATACCTTAGAAACTGCAGTTAAGGGAATATATGCTATAGGTGATGTTACTGGGGGAATTATGCTCGCGCATGTAGCAAGTTATGAAGGTGATGTCGCTGTTGCGAATGCTTTAGCTAGTATTGGCAGATTTCCTGTAGAAGATATGAAACCAGATTATAAAGTCGTACCAGCAACAATATTTACCTCTCCCAATATAGGTTCTGTTGGATATAGAAGGAATGTGGCAAAAAATTTAGGTTTTGATGTACTAATGGGACAGTTTCCCTATCAATCACTTGGTAAAGCTAAATGTATGGGAGAAGAAGAAGGATTCATTATGGTTCTAGCAGATAAAACCACTTACAAAATTCTTGGTGCTTCTTGTATTGGTGCTGAAGCCCCTGAATTGATAGCTGAAATAGCATTAGCAATGCAACATGGATTAACTATTCATGATATTGGAGAAACTATCCATAGCCACCCTACAATTTCAGAAATGGTTCTCGAAGGATGTGAAGCTGTCATTGGTAAATCTATTCATAAAAAAGGACGACCTATTCATCATTAATTACCTCTTTTTTTTTACAAAAAAAGTTGTATACTCTTTTGTAAAATCTTATAAAGTAATCAGGAAAAGTCTTTAATTCAAAGTCATCATTTTTTTCTTTTTTATTTATCTTTTATTAAAAGAAGAAGCTTCAATAAGAAGCTCTCTAATCTCCATTTACTCTGCTTTTTATTTTGAAGATTGATCAAAAATCCATATTATGTGATGGATTTCGTCATTGATGATCAATATCTGGTATTTACTTTTATGAATATTGACATAAAATCGAGTGATTCATTTATATGTGATTATTTAGTAAAAATATATTTATTTTATATTACCGAGAGGTGATCAGTCTCATTATTTTAGTGTTTATAATGCAATAAATAAATTATGCAAAATGATCATATTTATATATGATCAATTACATAATATAATTGAGGTGAGTAAGTGAAATGAATAGTTCAAAATTGAAAGAAAAAGCTATTGAGAATTTTGAGAATATAAAAGAGGCCTTAAAAGGTTTATATGATATTCTAGATCTTACGCTAAGTGAAGAAAAATTCTATTATGAAGCTGGGAAAGATAATATTACAGCAGTTTATAAAAATCTCATTGAGTTATTTTTAAACGAGTATGGACTCAGGAATCTGCTAAAGAAGATCCAAAACTCAGAATTAGATTTAAACATTGTGCTAAACGAATATTTAGCTAATGTTTAATAGAGTATAATTTCATTTTTTGTTATAAATTCAATTTTACTAATGCGAGGTCAAAATTCTATAAGCAGTTCCCTGAGCCTTTCCGTTGAATACTCACCTCACCCACTCATTCTATTCAAGGACTCGCCGGGGAACTGACCCTTTTCTATTAATTTATAATAATGCGTTATAATAGTGCGTGTTGTATTCAATTTTTATTTTGAGTAATCTGTCTCTTCTTAATTTGATAATTTTAACAATTTTATTATAAAATAATAATTCATAGGGTATTTAGTCCATTTTTATGTTAAAAATAATGTTATTTAATTAATAGATTTTACAGAAATGTATAGGCTTTTTTCCACAATTCATAGGAAAAAAAGGAAAAAGATCGTACAGATTTTTTAGAAATCTGTTTTCCATTAATTTACAGGAATAAAATGACAAACGGATTGAGGATTTAGCAAAGATTTATATGTGAAAATTTTTATTTATATCATGCCTTAATTTTATAGAATTGTGAATTTTATGAAAAAAGCAATAACAGGGTTAATTATTTTAGGATTGGGGATAGGGTTTCCAGCATGTTTAGGCATTTTCCTCATAGAAACACAAAATACAGAAGATAATATTATCGATGATAATAACACTGACAATTTCATTCAAAAAGAAGGAAATGAAAAACCTTCAAAAAAGATACCTAAGAATCCAATAATAGCAACTATTAATGTTGATCCTAATGCATTAAATTCGAAAAGTAAAGGTAAATGGATCACTGTTTATATTACGTTAGCCAGTGGATATGATGTTAACGATATAGCTATAGCCACAGTTAAGTTAAATGGAGAATTACTTGCTGCACCCAAATTTGAAATTCTTGATATCAATAATGATAATTGCCTAGATTTAATGGTCAAATTTGACAGGATTTTAGTTAAAGATATTATTGTTGGGTCTCAAGAATCTGACACTTTCACTATAATCATTACAGGAGAATTATGTGATGGTAAATTTTTTGAAGGCACAGATATAATAAAATTAATACATTTTTAGGAGGTTTAATGGTTTTAATTAACACTGAAAGGAAAGAAATCATTAAAACTTTAATTTCGTATTTCTTTAATTTCTAAATCTTTTTTTTTTTATTATTTTAAATATTTTAACTCATAATTTTAACACTTTTATTCGCATCTTATATTAATTTCTACTTTTCTTTACACGCTTAACAATCTTTTCATAAAGGTTGCTGATCTTATGGATCTTATACCAATACTTCATACTTAGATTATCGAGAAATTTGAATTAAATAAGGAATTCAGAATTTTCCCAATATTCTAAAACCTTAAATCATACATGTACTCAAATTTATATAATTATTATTTTATAATAATATCAAAATGTCAATTGAATCTTAAAGTAAATTGTTTTATTATTATTAATCCTTCTCTTTTGAGGTATCCTCATTGTCAGCAAATAAAAGTTTGTTATTCGATGAATTATTTAAGAACTTCTTAAATGTTCAGAGTGAAGTGGAAGCAATCATAGTGTCCGATCAAGATGGCTTAATTATTGCAGGAGAAAGAAGAAAAGATATAAATTTGGAACTAGTATCGATTATGACTGCTGTTGTTAATCCTGTTATAGAGCGATTTCGTAATGAATTTTCTTATAAAAAATTTGGTACCGCGAATTTTGATACGGAAGATAATCGTATTTTATTTATATCAATAACTGAAAGCATTACTTTAAGCTTAGTTCTTGAAAATTTAAGTTCGATTGATAAAGTAGCGCCATACGCGTATTTTCTTGCCGAAAAAGTTGCTCAAATTCTATTTGCAACCAAAGAAGATTTGATTGAAGTATCAATTCCTAATTTTGATTATAAAACAGAAGGATATTATGGAAAAGATAACCAGATTTATCAGATTGGGTTAGATTCTGGTGGAGACTATAGATTTAAATTTATTGTCATAGGTGATCATAAAGTTGGTAAAACATCAATCTTACGTAGGTTTGTAGAAGGGAGAATTTTAGCGGATTATCGTACTACTATAGGATTGAATGTGTTAACTCATAATTTCGAATTTTTTGGAAATGAAATTAGTCTCTTTCTCTGGGATATAGGAGCTCAACAATATTTTAAAAGATATCGAAAAGTATACTATAAAGGCGCTCAAGCTGCTTTTATTGTTTTTGATTTAACAAATAAAGATTCCTTTTACAATATTACGAATTGGTTTAATGAATTGAATGAATTTAGAGAACATGAGATATCAATTGTAATTGTTGGAAATAAAAAAGATTTAGAAGATCAAAGACAAGTTCAGTTACTTTTGCAGAAATGTTATCTGAAAAATCTAATAGAAAAATTTCATATATTGAAACGAGTGCTTTAACAGGAGAAAATGTAGAAGAAGCTTTTGGAATCATAGCTTATCATTATATTATGTTAAGTAAAGAAGCTGAAGAAAATAATATAAAAAGCATGATTTCTAAAGAAATTAATTTAATCCTAGATAATAAAAATAGCCTTTCAATAGCATTTATATCAGAAAATCATATAAACAATCCCGGGTTAAATCTTATAGGAGAGATACAGCATTTAGGATTATATCTGAAAAAAGAAAAGAAAGATAAAGTGGTCTATACTTCTATCAATGGATTAATCTTAGAAAGCTATAACTTTGATTCTATGAAAGTTTCTGATTCTGATGGAGTTTTTATAATTTTTGACAGTAAGAATAGAGATTCTATTGACCCTAAATGGAATGATATAATATTAAAAATTATAGATACACTCAAAGATAATGCAGTATTATTAATCGGTATAGTAACTAAGAAAAAGGTTAATTGGTCAAAAATGATGGGTGAATTTACATTTTATTCAAAATTAGAAGAAGAACAAATTTCATATTTTATATTTAAAATTGATTCTGAATCTCGATTAGAACTATGTGAACAGTTAAATATTATGCTCAATACAATCAGGAATCTTTAAAAAAAAAAGGAAAAAAATAGATTTAGTAATAATTTGAGGTTTATATAAAGTTAAAACTATCTATGAAAATATTCTTTTAACTTATGCTTAATTAAACCTTTCTCTTTAAGATCATTGATTAATTCATCAGTATTATGAATGATTATTGCACTTGATTCATGAGTTTCTCGCAAGATATTTAATTGTGATCTATAATATAAATCAATAATTTCATTGAATGCTTTTTTATAAACATCTTTTAATCCTATTGATTTTATAAATAGCTCATAATGATTAACTCTAATATTTTCTTGATCTTTAATTCCTTTATTTGGAGGGATTTCAATTATTTGTGCTTTAATATTGCTAGGCCATTTAATACCGACGATTATTAATACTGCGTGTGGATTATGTAATTTTTTGCATAATTTAATAATATTTTCATTAGAAACATTATCTGTGAAAATGATTTGAATTGATTTTACTTTGTCTCTAATTGAAGGATCAAGATCAGCAATCATTGATTTATTATCTGTAAGAATCAAACCATGGATTTGGTTTTGAATATTGTTATATATTTGAGGATTGGAGTAATATTTAATTCCAATTTCATCAAAATATTTGGTTAATAAGTCATTAATACAAGAATAAACGATTTCTACTTCTTGCAGTGACATTTGTGGTTCCTGTGTTTCCAGAATGGCATCTTCTTCACTAGTAGAAGATTCTTGACTTTCAAGATACATTTTAAGATTATCAGAGATTAGCTTACTTTCTTTATATAATTCAAGTGCTTTTGAATAATCTCCTGAGACTGCAGCATTTTTAGACTCAATCTCATATTGATCTTTTAAATAATCAAGTCCTTTAATTGCAAGATCGATTTGTTGTTGATGATATGATTTTGCCTTAGTAGGATTAGCAAGAATCTCTTCAATTATAATTAATTCTCCTACGAATTCTGCTGCCTTAGTATATTCTTTATTTTCTTCTAAATACTTAATGTAATCGAGTAATTTTTTTTCTCTGGCATTCAATTCTCCGTGACTCTTACTTTTGAGCGCTTCATAATTCAATAGTTTTAATTCTTCATCGGGTCTTAACTTAGGTCTAGATACTGGTAGTTTCTGTGGGATTTGAAAGGGTATTACTTTTTTATTTTTTGACTTCTTTAGAACTATAATTCCTACCACCCCACCTATAACTGCTCCTATTATAACAAAAATAATCCATAATGGAAATTCCGACGGTTGAGAAGGTTGAGCACTTGTCTGTTTCTTAACTCCTACGCTCGCAGTGACCATGTTACCTGCAGAATCAAATACATAAAATGTAATCATAATATCTCCTTGAGCCGCATTACTCCATGCTATAGAATCAATCGTCCCACTCAATGCTCCTGTATAGTTAGTTAAACCCCCATCAAGGGTATACCAAATCTTATCTAAATTCAACTCTGTAATGGAAAGGCTATAGCTTGGTGGTGTTGAATGGGTAGAACCAGAAGAAGGTGTATCGATACTATCTATTGAAGGATCAATGGTATCTCTGTTAATTCCTATGCTCATAAAATCCCAATTACCCGCAGAATCGTTTAAATAGAATATTATCGTAATGCTTCCTTGACCCGCATTATTCCATGCAGTAGGATCAATTGCTCCCACCCAAGTGCTTGATAAGGTAGCATTATTAGTAATAGTATAATTTTTATTACCATTATCGAGGGTATACCATATGGAATCACGATTAAATCCGCTCACATAAATGTTATAATCAGGAATGGAACTAAACCATTCGG
>SMTZ1_10007436_pt1 | contig 16873 bp, 7 predicted proteins | sample DeeMarSWOR136_30_FD_25667 | JGI IMG/M metagenome (IMG submission 25667)
AGGTGCCTCAGTTGGTTCCGGAGTAGTACTTGGTTCCGGCACCTCGGTTGGCTCTTGCATCATACCAGGCTCCGACGTGTCTGTTAGTCCCAGTATCTCGGTTGGTTCTGGCTGAGGTGTCTCAGTTGGTTCCGGAGTAGTACTTGGTTCCGGCACCTCGGTTGGCTCTTGCATCATACCAAGCTCCGACGTGTCTGTTAGTCCCAGCATTTCGGTTGGTTCTGGTTCCATAGTCGGAGTCGGTTCCCGTGCCTCAACTGGTTCTTGTGTCATAGAAGGTTCCGGTGCCTCCATGGGTTCCGGCATCTCGATTGGCTCTTCAGCCGCAGTTGGTTCTTCAGATGGCATAGTGAGTGTATCGATTAACAATGATTCGACTTCGTCTACCTTAAAGAGCGAGTTAGGGCCCTCACGGAACTCACGCAACTTACCCTGCCTGGCCATCTCTTTTATTTCTTCTTCTGATTTATTGAGCTTCTCGGCAGTTTCTTTTAATGTAAAGAACATAACATCCATAATTACCTGTTCTCCCACATGCCAATAACTTGGCTTTACATATCTTTTTTAACTTTTACTACAACTTATGAGTCTTAACTTTCCCATTGAGCCCAAATTATGCAATCTCTCGCAGGTCGATAGGTTCTTCTTCTACAGGCGAAATGGAAGCCTGCTGACTATCAGAATCCCTGTTATCGGGCTCAATAACTTCCAGAATGACTACACCTTAATTCTGTTGCCTTTCTTTCTTCGGCGTTTTCTGTCGATGGCCTAAATTTTCCGGCAGTACCTTTGTCTGTTTCGGTTTTGACTCGGTGGTGTGATACTGCGGTAGTAATTTATTATAACATCTTTTTCGTGTTGCTAATAGTGTCAACCTCCGAAGAGCTTAATCTGTTGCCTCGAAAAAACAGAACCGGCATACCAGGAACAATAAGTTCTGTCGGCAGCCACTGTTTTTTATTGCCGGACCTCATAATTTTACCTCGGTGCCGTCAATTGGGGCCGCTCCTTTAGCCCCATAAAATAACCTATATTATTATATATTACCTGCTGCAAATATGCAAGCTGTTTTTTGGGTTCAAGTGCATAAATGGTTTTTTCGCAGAAAGTCGCAAAAACCTCGGTTAAAATACGTCTTTGTTGCAATATTTGTCGACTTTGTGTAAAATAGCTCCTCTGGTGTGTGTTATCTGTGTTTTTCAAACCGCATCAGGCTGTTGAAGTCCGGTAACAAAACCAAAATTTTCGGGGTGTAGCTCAGTTTGGCCAGAGCGCCTGCTTTGGGAGCAGGAGGCCGTTGGTTCGAATCCAATCACCCCGATTTTTATAAGTAATGAATATATAAGTACTTGCCCTTCAGTAATCATTTACTTCAACCCCCAAACTTGGTGTGATTTTGGCTCAGGCGTCATTTTGGCATCAGTGTTATTTGACCTGTTGCCGTTATCAGCCTTATCAATTAGCCGTTGTACGACGCGTGCAGCCTTCGCCTCATGGTCGGGATCAACCTGATTATAAAATTCTGCTGTAGTTGCAATGCTGCTTTGACCCATTAGCTCTTTGACCACATTCATTGGTAAATAATCCGCCCAGTTTTGGCCACAGGATTGACATAGTATATGAATCGTCAGCTTAGCTATAGACTTTATACCAGCTCTTTTGAAGTGTATCTGGAAATTTCGTAGGACGTTATTAACCATATATCTGTTGCGCCATGGCTTCCCTTGTTTACGAGGCAGATGCCATATATTCTTGACGCGTTCGTAGCGTTCCTTGGTCAGAAGGATATATGGTACGCCTTCGGATGCCTTAGTTTGCCACTCAGTTAGCAGATCTATGGTATGAGGTGGTAAGGGAATGCATGTTGCCTCATGGTCCTTGATGTGGAACGGTGGCATGTGGGTTGTGCCTTCACGATTCGCTATTGTAAGTCTGCCATTTTCAAAGTCAATGTCATTCCACGTCAAGCTGAATAGCTCTCCTATGCTATGTTTTTCTTATAATACATTGTTGTTTAAGACCTTAGGTCTCAATGGCCTCCTGCTTGTCTATTAGGAGGTCTATAGATCCCGGTATACAGGGAAGCCATAAGGAAGAGTCCTTATTTGACCTTATTTTTAATGGAAGCCTATTGCACCAAACGCCAGAGCAACAAATCCCCAGACCACAAGGGCCGGTATGACCATAATGTAGTCCAGAGCCGACGTGAAGATTAGTCCAAGGAATAGGAATATGCTGTATGGTCTTAATTTCTCATAGGTCTCTTTGGCTTTTCCCTTTAATGCGGCAGAAAGAATCCATGATCCATCTAAGGGCGGTATCGGAATCAGGTTGAAGACACCAAGAAACACACTGGTAAAGAGTATTTTCTGTAATACGTCTATGGCGGCCAAAAGATTCCGGTTAATCGGAGTACCCATCAGACTTGATGTGGACGAGAAGGGTATTGTCAGCCCACGTGATACAGCACCAGGCCATATGATTCGCACACCAAGAAGCAACAATGCCATCAGGATAAAGGCAGCAACAGCGATCAGCATGTTCGCGGCCGGGCCCGCGAGAGACACTAACGTATGGTCTTTATCAGGATTACGTAAGTTTTGTTTGTTGACCGGTACAGGTTTGGCCCAACCGAAAAGAAACTCTGAGCCACTTGCTATCAGTATAGCAAGAAACTCTGAGCCACTTGCTATCAGTATAGCCGGCAAAATGATCGTTCCGAATAGATCTATATGCGCCATTGGATTTAGTGTTACCCGCCCCTGTTGCATGGCCGTATCGTCACCAAGTTTTAGCGCGGTATAGGCGTGACCATATTCGTGAAGCGTAATGATCAGGAGAAGAGCCAGCGCATAAATTATGTATGATTGTTCTCTTGTCAACTCGTAAGTGTTTTGCAGCAGGGCAAGCTCAACCTGGGCGACCTCATTGTTCTGGTCCATCCCAACAGCTTTGCGAAACAGTTCCTCCGCTTTCACTGGATTCTCTGCTTGCAGGATGATTTTACCGTACAAGCTATAGAATTCAGACGCCGTGGGTTGTTGCTTTTCGGCCTCGTAAAAGAGCTTTCTCGCTCCCTTGATATCAGCATAGCACCACCTGACAATACCCTGCGCACAAAGATGCGACCAATCGGGTGACTCCATTCCTTTCATTAAGGCCTGAAGTTCCGCTTCAGCATCTGCATAGGCATAGCTATTGAGTTTGTCAACGACCGGTTCCAGTTCTGCTCGTCGCGCAGCAAGAAACTGGTAGTCAATCGTCCGATCCCCATCCGCACGTGGTAGCAGCATTCCTATGATCAACAAGAAGTAGAAAAAGATAAAGAGACCACCGCATAGTGTTCCCCACCAGGCAGATAGCTTATACTGAGTTCCTTTTCGTAAAGCCCTAATCCCCAGAATCAAGGCCGCAAGACATAGAGGAGGAACGATTGATGCCCATCCAAACCCGTAAGCCTTCCTTGCCGAAGAGTCGGCAGCGCTGATCTCCCGTCCCGCCTCTTGATCCACCTCCGCTTCCACGTCTTCACCAAGACACTCTGTCTTATATTTGATATATATCCCCTGAATGCACACGTAACCGACTGCAACCTGAACCACCTGCACCAGGGCATAGACAGCAAATAGCTTATTGTTCAGTTGCCCAGACAGGCTGGTGCTCATCCAACCGGATGCAAATGTCAAAGCCCACCATAGCAACGCAATTGCCATGGTAGCCACTCCTGAAAAAATCAGATTCATAGCCCTGCTGAAAGACCGCCAGAATTTGCCACCTTCTACAACTAATACCGATATCCAAAAGAGTTGAACAAGTGATACTAATCCACCTATCAATGCGGACAGCCACTTCGCATTCGGCTCTACACCATATCCGGAGAAATGCCCTGCGACACGTACGAGAATTAACAACAGGATAGCAGCGGCAAACAGCAGTAGTTTAACAGAAAGACAGGACAGATAATAACGGGGCGCTTTTTGCAGGAAATACCTGATAGTGATGTTCCCATTCTCGCCGGTCAAGCATTTCCTTAAGCACACTGCAAATCCTGAATAGAAGAAGGCAGACGCGAATAGAGTCAAAATGAGGTAAAGGGGTTTATAAAGGTTGCTGCTACCTTCGCGCTCGCTTATAAGATCGAACGCCTTCAGGAAAAGAAAATAGGAGAAGATAATGAAGATAGCCCACCAGCATCTCGACAGGCTTTTCGTGTATGTCCGCAATTCTCTGAGGGTAACCTTCATAAACAGGGCCTTTTATTATTACACGTCATCCAAGAACGATACTGCGCAAGGACACAAACCCGACTGTTTCCTGATAACCGTCACAGGAAATCTATACGCAAGACCCGAGGTTTTCAAGTGAAAAATGGCGCTCAGGACAGACGCTATATGCATTTCTTTTCCCCTAAGCTCTGCAAACACAATGCTTTAGCTTGCCATGAGCTTCTGCTTGGTAGTTAGCAGGTCCTGATACTCCGGCTGAGCGGTAAGGAGAACTTCAGGGCTATTCCCGCCGGGGCGTGTTGGCCTTATATGCTGTAAGGCGTTTTTCATATTCATTTTTGACCTTATCATCGTGCACGTCTACTAATTCTATGGCTTTTGTCTGGTACTCAATCGCTTTCTCAAAATCACCATGTTTAGCATAGGCTGCTGTAAGAAAAGTTAGCTTTTTTTACGCAGTTAAGAGTTTTTCAGGCTTATGAATTTGCTCATGCCATGGTCCTGCATATGGGATTGAAAGACCAGATATGGCTATTTAGGCCGGATTTTGGTATAATTTTAGCATAATTTTGGAAAAAGCGTCCGTTTTTTGCTGTCTGCGCATCCTTATATTAGTAGTCTCGAATGGAAGAGAGCTTTGATTACGTCGGATTAGTGCAAAAAGCACAGCTCGGCGACAAGAAGTGTCTAGATCGCTTAGCTGAAGCAGTCAGGGAACGTTTATACGCATACGTTTACCGCTATACCCTAACTGATGATTTAACCGGCGATATTGTACAGGAGAGTATACTAAGGATGCTTGAGACATTAGGTGAATTGAGAGAAGCCGACCAGTTCTGGCCGTGGTTATATAAAATAGCCCTTAACAAAATACGCCTTTACTATAGAAAAGAGCAACAGCACAGAAAGATTCCAGAGCCGGATATGAGTGACATTCAGAAACATAAAGACAATCAGGAAGTAATAGCAGGTATTGTGTACCAGGAATTCAGGGAAACAGTTTTTGCAGCAATGCGGGACTTGAAACCTGAGCATCGCTCCGTTATCAACATGCGCTGCTATGACCGGATGCATTTTTCTGAGATTGCCAATGTAATGGGATGCAGTGAGCTTGCCGCTCAGAAGTTGTTCTTGCGAGCGAAAAAATCGCTAAAAAAACAGCTTGCCCGACATGGATTCGGTAAAGGCTCGCTGCTTGTGGCGTTGGTCTTATTCGGCAAGCTAACGGCTCCGAACGAGGCAACGGCGGCAGGCATTTCGATAACAAGCGCCACCATTAAAGTCGGTGCAGCGGCTTCGGTGGCGGCAATAGCTGCAAGCAAAACAGCCATTCTTTCACTGACAGCGGCAGGAGTGCTGACAGTTGGTACTATAGTAGCAACATCAGGACCTGAAAGTAGCGGTGTTGCATCCAAGGAACAACCGATGGAAAGTTCATACGTCGTACCACAGGCAGCTCAGATGGAGAAGGGAAGCCGGGAATATTGGTATTATTATCCTTCACAAGCAAGCAATATGGTAATGATGCGAGTTAAAGGGACAGATGACAAAGGCCAAAACTCGTACTGCCAATATCTGCAGAATGCCGAAGGCAACTATTACTTTGACAGTAGGGAAAATACTATATACATCGAAAACTACCGGCAGTGGCAGAAGAACCTGAGCATTTGGCGGCTGCCGACAGATTCTTATCAATTATCACAATTCCTTACACAAATTGACGGAAGGGAGAGGTTGACTGAAGGCGTTTATCGCAGTCAGAGCGGACTGCTTTTAATTGTTAAACAGTCGGACCAGGAAAACGGTGACCGGCTTCAGATAACCCGTCATTATAACATGCCGGGTGAAGATTATTTTAAGTACGATTGGCCGGTGGATGTAAAGGCTGTTGATAATCGGGATGTAATGCATAAACGAGGCTGGACGTACTTCAAGATAACAGGCCGGATTAACGGCAAAGAGGTCCGGGGCAGAGGCAGGATACCGTTTGTATACGTTAAGAGTAGAAGTCATTGGCCGTGGATGGTATTGAAGGTCGGGGGCAGTATTGTAGATCAGGCTGGCTTTGCGGGTATTGGGCGGCCTTGGATGGGGCTGCATGCGATAGATACGGTTCGGCGGGATGCCGCCCAAAAGCAGATATGGTTCGAGACGAAATACGATAAGCGCACCGGCAGGGCGGAAGTAATCCTAAAGCCCGAAGACGGGAAGATTGTGTATACAATTGATATGGAAAAAGATGTTATTGAGGAAATAGCATTTTCAACAAGTGACGGCCGCCAAGGGGAGTTGGCATTTTCTTACTTGCAGGAAATCGACAATATAGGCAGTGAATTTGCGGAGCCGGACAGGAAAGCGAGTATGCGGGAAAGAATCGAAGGTATATCGTGGCTTTTGGAATTGATAAGTAATAATTAATTATTTGAAAAAGGAAGAGAGCGAAACATGGGTAATTCAAGCGAAACTTTCGGACTGTCGGGGAGCCCATATCGTACTACAAGTAAGGATTTTCAATCGGTTACTGGCAAATTAACTATAACAACACTTCTGTTGTTTGCCATCTACTTTTCGGGCTTGCCGGCCCGGGCCAAATACGGCGGGGGTACCGGTGATCCTAACGACCCGTATCTTATTTACGATGCGAACCAGATGAATGCTATTGGGGCCAATTCGAATGACTGGGGCAAGCATTTCAAACTGATGTCCGATATCGACCTGAGCGGATTTACGGGAAAACAGTTTAATATTATTGGTAATTATAGTAACCACTTTACGGGGACTTTTGACGGAAACGGCCACACGATTTCAAATTTTACTTATACTTTAGCGACAGGAAATTATATAGGTCTTTTTGGATGGGTTGGTGGAGAAGATGCCGAAATTAAGAATGTTGGTTTAGTTGACGCAAATGTGGTTAGCGGTGGATACCCCACCGGTTCACTGGTTGGTCACATTGCTGATGGGATGGTTAATGGATGCTATACTATTGAGAGCAGGATTTCTGGAAATGAGTGGGTTGGTGGGCTTGTGGGGCAAAATAGTGGTGCCTTAACCAACTGCTACGCCGCTGGGTTTTGTGCAGGAAATTGGAGGATCGGCGGCCTGGTGGGGTACAATAATGGTACGATAACCGACTGTAATGCTACCGGTGAGGTTACGGGGGACACGCCTGTCGGTAGCCTGGTTGGGACTAATGAAGGCACGATAACCAAATGCTACGCCAACGGATTGTGTACAGGAGGTACGGGTATCGGTGGTCTCGTGGGTCTAAATGATGAAGAAGGAATTATATCAGAGTGTTATAGTGAGAGTGGAGTTTTTGGATTTAACTGTATCGGCGGTCTTGTAGGGGATCATGCCGGCGTGATTTCCAACAGCTATGCTACCGGACGGGTGACAAAAAGTGCCGCTAAGTGTGTTCTTTTTGATGGGATTGGGGGCCTGGTGGGTAATAATAGCGGTATAATCTATAACTGCTACTCGACCGGTAGCGTTTCCCCAACTTCGGGACTTTGGTGTGTGGGAGGCTTTGTAGGATCTTCTTATCCTTACGAACCCACAGACTCGTTTTGGGACACACAAACCAGTGGTCAGACAACCAGTGCTGGCGGGTCGGGTAAGACCACAACCGAGATGCAAACCAAGAGCACATTTACTGATGTCGGCTGGGATTTCAATGATGTTTGGTATATCGATGAGGGCAACAATTACCCTGTCTTAAGGTCACTATATGTGATTCAAAAGATTTATCACGTTGACGGTGTAACCGGTGATAATACCAATGATGGTTTGAGCAGAGAGACGGCGTTTGAGACGATACAATTCGCAATCGATGAAGCTAATGATATCGATACGGTTCTTGTCTGGCCGGGTGTGTATAATGAGACTGCAACACATGGGATCAATTTCAAGGGTAAGGCCATAACCGTAAAAAGCGCGGCAGATGCAGCGGTACTGGAGGTGCCGGGCTTTACTGCGGTTAATTTTGTAAGTGGTGAAGACGAAAACAGCGTCTTTTCGAACTTTGTTGTAAGAGGAAGTACAGCCGGTGTTTTTGCACTTTTCGCCAATCCGACGATAAGCAATGTGACGGTAGTTGGCAATAACAACGGTATTATAGCCGATAACGCCAAACCGCTTATCACCAACTGCATCTTCTGGAATAATACTAACGGTGACCTGTTCGGCAGTCCTGAGCCGATTACAGCCCGATACAGCTTTATTCAGGATGAAGTCGTAGCATACTGGAAACTTGACGGTGACGCGACTGATTCAGCCGGCAGCAACCACGGAACCATCTATGGGGCAGCCCCTACAACCGGTCAAATTGGCGGTGCATTGCGCTTCGATGGTGTGGATGATTATGTGGATATTCCATATAATTCGAGTCTGGATATAGACGCCTCGGAAGGAATTACCTTATCCGTCTGGATTAAATTGGATTCTTACCCTGACAGCCTTAATCAAGGACCTATATTTGGATTTTATGATAGTACGGATATGGGAACAAAAAATTACTTGGGTATAGCTAAATCTATCTATGGCAATGTCATCGGCTGGGATCAGTTTCCCCCATCGGGAGGTGGGATCACTTCAATAAAACCCGATTTAGACACTTGGTACCATGTCGCAGTTGTTGAGGATTCAACTCATAAAGCAATATTTATTAATGGCGATTTAGATGTCTGGGATAATATTACCGAATTATATCAAGGAAATACACCTGATACAATAAGAATAGGCAATAGGGCCGATGGTATGGCAACCTTTTACTTCGACGGCACAATCGACGATGTTAGCATCTACAGCCGAGCTTTATCTGCTGAAGAAATACAAGCGATATATGAAGCTGGTTTAGCCGGGCACGAATATGGTCCGCTGCCGCTATTTGCTGATGCCGATAATGGCGATTATCATTTGCTAAGTGAGCGGGGCAGATATAGAGCAACAACAGACGAATGGATTCTTGATGATGTAACCAGCCCCTGCATCGACGGCGGCGATCCCAGTGTTAAACCCTCGAACGAGCGAATGCCGAACGGCGGCAGAATCAATATGGGAGCATACGGGAACACGGATTACGCGAGTATGAGCGAATGGCCAATCAAGGGTGATGTCAACAACGACGGCCGGTTTAATTTTGTGGATATCGCGATTCTTTTGGATGAGTGGCTTCAAGAGCTACCCTGGGCTGATTAGAAATAGCGGTTCGACGCGGAGTACGGACCGCCTTGTGATAGAAAATAAGTGGTTTTGGCTTTGGAAAGAATTTACAAAGCTGTCCGCTGAGTTTGTGCGCAGTGAAAAATGTATTGATAACGGATTGTGAGGTAGTATTATAGTATAGCTTTAAATAGTCGCGGGAATCTAAAAATTAGTCGATAAGTTATGTGGGAGAAACCTATCGTACTCAAAGGTTACATTTTAGGCAGGAAAAGCTGCGAGAGCCGGGGATTTACCCCCTTAGAAATTCACAAGACAAAGGGACGCCGCGAATTGCCGGGACCATTTCTAACGGGGTTTACCCTCGTCGAGGTTTTGGTGGTAATCTCCATAATTTCACTTTTAATGGGAATTCTCATCCCTGTTTTGAACAAAGCCCGCAGCCATGCCCGTACGATAGTGGGAATAAATAACCAGAAACAAATAGTAACGTCAGTAAGCCTTTTTGCTTTTGAAAACAATGGCTGTTATCCTCAATCCGTATCTTTCGTTGAGTATAGCAGTAATTGGAACTGGTACGATCCGAGAACACTGACAAGCTGGAACACCACGCCTATGCATCCGCATCGTGCGATGAGCGAATACTTACGCGGCTACATTGAGGATGCGAGTACGATGTTTTGCCCGAAGGCACCCCGAAAATTCAAATACCTCCAGGAGGCATGGGATGCCGGGGACCAGTGGAACAATCCGGATACGACGTTTGATGTGCTTGCAGTTAGAGGGGCATATTGTTTTTACTGGAATTATGTAGGCTGGCTCGATAAGAATACGCTGTTCAGGGGACCTTATGGGCCTTCTGATGGCGGCCCGGGACAAAGCAAACTGGTGATGACCTGTTATTTCGGTTACGACCATAGACGAACTCCTGATGCTTACGGCAGTTGCGAGAGGCTTAAAGGCGCAGATTTGGTGCCGGAGACTTTGATTGAATCGGCCTGGTGGTCTCGTTCGGCATCAGGCGGTTTAGATTTGAGCAAAATTAATATAAATCTACATGCCGCTTATATCGACGGCCACGTTGAAAGCTACACGCCGTCAGAAGCTGTGCCGATGAAGGCGATAATGGATAGAGCTACGAAAGAACCATATCCCAGCGGTGTAGGACCCGGAGATTTTTATATACCAAGAAACGGTTTATGAAACTGACGCCCAAGGCTGGCGCCAAAAATTCTAATCTTGTGTGAATTCAGCGAATACACCACTTTGGCTTGTCATGAGTTCCTGCTTGATAGTTAGGAAGTCTTATATGCTTCATTTGCCTGCCGCTCGAGACCAACGATACTGTTGTCCCGGACAGTATACCATATCCGGAACTAAAATACTCTCATAATAGGCAGACCAAAAAACGGGGGCAAATCACAAGTATGGAATTAAAAAGGGCTGCAAGCAGTGAACCTGCAGCCCCACAAATTAAAAGACAAAGTTAGATACTATTTTATCATCTATACTTCGGCCCTGCGCCCTCCAGCCAAAACATACAGAACTCAGCAATATCATAGATATCAATCCTACAGTCTTTATTGAGGTCAGTTCCAGAGCACCAATCATTGTCGGCATTGCAGCCTTCGGTCTGCCAAAATGTTGCAAGTAAGGTATAGTCGGTAAAGTCTGCATCACAATCGTCGTCGAGATCGCCTGGCAGGCAGTACTCCGACATATCACTTTCTACGAAATACAGAGACGTTCCATAACCTTCTGAAAGTCCGACAAGTCCGTCACCGGCAGCTATATCGAGATACGTAATCCTTACCTTGCCGTTATAGAACATCTCGACCTGAAAACTGTTGGAGTTGGACAAGCTAAACTCCGGTACATTCTCAAATGTCACCACGATTCTGTCGTCGAGCTGTTTCCACGAGACTGTCCCACCTGCCGAAGGATCCAGGTCATCAAACAAAGCGGATATTCGAGGCAGGTCAAAGTGATTTTCAAAACTCTCAAGGCGATGAGCGTCGCCGGATATAAAGGTGATATAACCGTTGCTTCCGATATAGATTGTTTCATAGCTTTCACCATAGAAGTGAATCTGTTCACCGGCGAGATCTAATTGTATGTAATCATCATCCCTGAGAGAGAGATTGGTTCCGCCATGAGGATCAACTGGAAAATCGGTGGCATCAACACTACAGGCTTGATAATAGCTGCCCGAACCGTCAGGCATGAATGTCAGCATCCGATTCGCCATATCATTGCAGTTTGGATCAAGCGGATCAAAGGGATACTCGAATTTAAACAACTCAGTAAAATAGTCGACCTGCTCAACAGTCATTGTCACCGGGATGATGATCTGGGGAGTATACGGGTCATTTGTATACGCTATAATCTGACCTTCGTAAGTTCCTACCGGTCGATTAGCATCAAATATCACATTTACATCGTTTGCCCCACCAGGAGAAATAAGGCCGGTATCGGGCAGGATATCAATCCAGGCCGCCTCTGCTTCAAGAACAGCGCTATGTAAGTTGAGCCGTCCACCGGAGACACAGCGCCCTGTTAACATCGGCAGCGGATCAACCGTCCGCATAATTATATCCTTTACCTCCGTATAAGGTAATATCGGAGAGACAGACCAGATGAGGGCACATGCACCGCTAACGTGGGGAGCAGCCATCGAGGTACCGTACGCCCAGTAGTAACCACCGTTCATATAGCAACTGAGGATTTTGTTATCTGTGTCACCACCCGGAGCACCAAGGTCAACAGAAGTTAAGCCGTAGTTGGAGTGTTCTGATAACCGGTCATCATGGTCGGTCGACAATACTGCAATAACGTTATCCAGCTCATAACCGGACGGATAATGTGCGTCAGAGTCATTATCGCCGCCATAATCATTGCCTGCAGAAGCGACAAAAAGAATTCCTGCATTCCCGGCGGACCTTATGGCATCCTCAAGGGCGATATTATAAGCGCCACCTCCCCAGGAATTGCTCATCACTCTCGCACCCATAAGTGTAGCGTATTGGACACAGGAAATCGCATCGGAGGTCCAGCCATAGCCATATCGGTCGAGAAATTTTACAGCCATAATCCTGACATTCCAGCATATACCTGTCACTCCTACACCATTGTTACCCACAGCACCGATCGTTCCCGAGACGTGTGAACCGTGGCCCGCGTCGTCTATAGGATCAGCATCGTAGTTGCAAAAATCATAACCATAAATGTCATCTACATAACCATTATGGTCATCGTCAATTCCCGGTGTCCCATTGAACTCGGCTTCATTGACCCACATATTTGCTGCCAAGTCCGGATGCCGATAGTCAACTCCGGTATCAATTACAGCTACGATAACTTCACTGCCGCCAAAGGTCGTGACGTCCCAAGCCTCGGGCGCATCAATGTCGGCGTCCACAGTTCCCCCGCTCTGGCCTGTATTGTGCATATTCCAGAGATCGACGAACCTTGGATCATTAGGAATTACTGATAACGCCTTAACTTCATAATTAGGTTCTACATATAGCACGTCATTGCTATCACCAAGCAAGCTTATTCCTTCTTCGACAGTCATCCCGTCAGGCAGCCGTACCAGACACAATCCCGCCACGATTGAATATTCCAGCTCGACCGTAGCACCACTGCCAAGTGTGCTCATTAAAATATCGGCACTGTCCACACTCGGTTCACAAACATCCCCTTGATGTGCAAAACGGACAAGCAACTCGCCCTCGGCATAAGGTATATCAAGCTGCAAAGCAGCTTCAGGCTTGGATTCATTGCTTACGTTGACATCACTAATTTCTTCAGTAGAGCCCGTATCAGATTCACCTTTCGAAACCGGTGTGAAACGTACCTCATGGCTTTTGAGAACAAATTCCAAGTCTCCATCGCCTACGTTTCCAATAGTCAGGATTTCATTTTGAAACTCTTCACATGGAATAGTAAAATTAAAAGATTGAGGCTTTACCCAGACCTTTGGTTCGGCCTGCACATTCAAGATAACCGTGCGATTGTAGAATAAAGCGTTGTTGATATTGGTGAAAATCAACTGGCCGAAATGCTTTCCTGCCTGCATAGTATTGGCTTGAGAATTCGGAAAAACAATAACTGTGGCTGTCTTACCCGGTCCAATGCTGCCGCTTCCAGATTTGACATCCAGCCAAGGTACGGTTGATTCTAGTGAGGTAATAGGGTGTGCTCGAAGGCAGGAAAGGTCCTCCGGACTGACCGGAGAACTCAAAATCTTCTTCAGGCTCAACTACCAAATAATCGGATATCCCTTTACCGCTCAATTGTACTTCAATCTCGGGCTCATCTTCATCATTGCTTGTTATAACAAGAACAGATTCATATTCTTTCGCCTCTGTAGGCTCAAAAATAACATCGAAGGTTATGAAGGACGTTTCTCCGACAGGCGGTATGGCAACCGGCAAATCAGGAACACCCACCAATCTGAACACCGGTTGTATGGATACGTTATCCACGAACCAATCGTCATTAGGGCTGTAGTACCCTGTACTTCTTATCTGCAACCTAAAGTTCTCGTGATATGCTGCGGGCGGAAGCGGAACGACCGATTCGACGTAATTTGACATATCCGGACCGCCGCCAAACTGACGCTCCAGTTCTACCCAAGCCGTGCCGTTCCAGTACTCAATGATCAAATCATCACCAACATCGGGATGCTCACCTCCGCCGGTACGCTGCCACCAGTATTTCAGTTCTAATCCGTTAAGTCCCGAAAGGTTCATCGCACGCGACTCTACAGTATCCCTTCCATTTGGATCGCCATTCAATCGCAGCGAATAAGGCGGTGATGGTTCTCCCAATCCGACCCCGTCAATAGTGGGAACACTAATGGTACCTGTCCAGTTTACTGAGTTCAAATCAGTGGCTGGAAAATCATCAAAGAAAACTCGATATATTGCTTGCGGAGCCGTTATTTCAGAGACAATTAGGTCATTATCCGGACTCATATTCATAATCATTATTTGTGCCGCAGATGACTGTCCCACGATAAGATCTCCAAATGGCATATTGTGGTCATCCGGAAGGTCAATACCATCGATTACTTCAATCTCAGGTGGAATTGGTATTACTTGCAATCTAACAACTCTAATCTCACTATATGCAGTTGTCGTATTTGTAAACGTAATGATATCATTGTAATCACTTGGTGGCAGGTAATTGGCATCTGGGGTAATCGAAACTACAACCACTTGAGAATCACCGCCTCCAGGACTACCATGCGGATCAAGGGTGCCACTATTGGGCTCGACACTAAGCCAGGGCTCCGTAATAGTCGCAGTCCATTCAATAGAACCGTCTCCAACATTTGCAAGGGTGTAATTCTGGCTTTTGGGAGTGAAAGGCCCTCCCTTCGTACCCCCAAAGTCAAGACCTTGTGATGGTGATACCCACAAATCGTCTTTCAAGAACGGCAGGTATAAAACAGCATTACCCACAATCAGGTCCTGATCGGGATTGGACTGAAAATAATCATGGCCGATGAGAACTACATGGCCGCGTCCTATCATCTTATGAATGACTACCGGTCCATAACCATCCCTTTGTACTATTACGCGGCCTTCGTTAGTGTAATAGTAAGAGCTGTAACGGGAAGCAGAATAAGGATCGGAAACTCCCTGTACGATCGGATCATCCGAAGCAACTACGTTAACATCCTGAATGCTGAAATTCGCACTCGTAGTAATATTCATTAGTCCGGCACCTGTAAGGATGCCATATTTCTGTCCGTAATCACATTGAATCACGGCACCTCCTTCGCTAATAAAGTCCTGCAGGACAGGGGCCCACGCTGTGCCAATGTCGAACAACTGGGCCAAATTTGCATTCTCCTGCTCCGGAATAAGCAATATCTGGTGCGTCGGCAGCATTGAAGAAAGTTGATTATAATCTGTCAACTCCGTAATTGAAAAGTGTATACCGGTAGAATCAATAGCTTTTATTGTATTATGGTATTCGTGGCCAGTAACCATATCAGCAAACTGGGTATAGGCCAGGATCCTTCTTATCCCTATCATAAGCTTCACATATCGCTTCTGAACCGCGCCGGTAGTCAAATTAACAAAACTGACAGGGCCTGTATGAATACCCTGGGGTAAAATATTGGCATAGGCATTGATATTAACAGTAACTACTATATTTGCGCCAGGCAGCAAGGTGCCGGTGCTTGGATTCACATTCAGCCAGGGTACGTTCGGATCCGCAGACCACTCAAGTGAACCAGTACCGGTATTATCAAGCGTGTATATGGCACTGGCCGGTTCAAAAGGCCCCCCCTCATTGCCTATTGAAATAACATCCCCCCATGGGGTAATCTGCAGATAATCCGGGGGAATAGGAAGCAGATTGACCAGGTTCATATATTCACTTACTGACAGCCCCCGCAAGGCTACATTATTGAGGCTTCCTGTCTCTAATGAGGCGACGATACCTTGGGCCTCTTCAAAAGATTTTGCGCGGTTACTTTCCTGAACTGCAAAGGTAAGAAATGCGACTGTCTGACCCGGATCAACAACAACATTATCGTAACGCCAGACGACGCAATCGGCTCCATAGCCCAAGATATCAATAAGGTCAATATAATCGATGGGCTCATCGGCTCCGGAAAGGTACATAATATGGGCAAGCGAGGGATCACCTGCGCCATCCAGTTCGTCATCAGTGGCAACCCATTGGTCACTTAATTCCATGACCTTATTACCATTGTCCGTACCTGTGATTGTTGTGCCGCTTTGAGAGCCCAGATTACTAAAGTATTCGATGCTTACCGTAATTGGAGAGCCTGTCGGATTATAGAGTGAATCGTACCATCGACCAAAGTTCCCCAAAGGTCCATCCTTTGAAGCAGGTACGTAAAGCTTGCGGGTGACCCGTAATCCACTAAGTGTCTCGGTGGTACCAATGATATTTCGGCCTGAGAGTGTAAGATTAGTCGCGTTATAATTTACGCTATTAATCCTCAGGCGATATGCTCTATCATAGGCATCGGACGTCCCGTCTAAAATACAGGTACCAATACTGGCGTTACCGGTGGATACATCATATCTATAACCATCAGGGTCGTAAAGAATTTCATCCGTGGAACCATAGCAGACTGTGGCCGAAAGAACGAGAACCGTGAAAGCTGCTAATACAGAGACTTTGTGACATATGTAACTTTGACATCTCATAACTAACCTCCTTTAATTACATGACGGTAAAACCTTGGCCAAAAATGGATATAATTATTGCTCTAAAAGCCTTCCCATGTGTCCATAATTACAATCCAAACTATTATATAAAATTTAGGCATCGACATCAATGAAATTATGGGACTTTTTGCCATTTTTTTATATTTTACCTGGTAATTCTGGGATTTTAGGGGTTGGCGGTACCCGGTGAAGGTGTGGCGGCCTGCCAGTTGGCTACATCGTTTCCGTAATCTGTCGACACCTTGCGCGAAAGCGACTTGCCGC
>SMTZ1_10008090_pt1 | contig 16870 bp, 18 predicted proteins | sample DeeMarSWOR136_30_FD_25667 | JGI IMG/M metagenome (IMG submission 25667)
TGCCCATACCCTATTTTGGCTGGGTGTTGTCTATTATGGTGCTGCTGGTCCTGATCTCCAAATTCACCACGGCTGAAATCTGGCCGGACGCCGCCCTCATCGTCGTCGTTGCCTGGGGCCTGGCCTCCCTGGCCAATATAGCGCTCACGATGGCCTTGAGATAACATACTCTAAACATGCAAAATGGAGAAGGCAGGGTCCAATATTTCACGCCATTTCAATTCAACATCTGGAGGTTTCCGATTTTCCCTGTATCAGGATCACAAAGCATCTTTCGCGGGCAGAACGTCACGACAGTCCGTCATGGGTGCGATTCATCGCACTATACCAGCTTACGTTTCCAATTTCATCGCTCGTTTGACAATGCGTTCAGGATAACCCAGATATTTCAATAATCTAATCGCATTGCTTGTCGATGTAATGCCGTCCCTGAGTTTGAAATCGAAGCTCAATCCCTCTTGGTCAACGGTGATCGGGCGGCGTGCCCGGTGTTTCACGTTGGGGATTTCAAGATAATTAGACTAAAATCGACGCGTGGTGCGCCATATATGTGACTGAGCGTTCATGAGACTGTTAAAGCGAAGCTTTAGGCAAGTGCACTTATGTCGGAAGATCGGCAACTCTTGAAGGCTTTGCAGCGCGGCGAAAGTGCCGCGTGGCGGCGGATTTATCTGAAGTACAGGGATGATCTGCTCACGGTCGCCCGGTCGCTGGTCTACGACGTCAACGCGTCCGAGGATTGTCTGCAAGAGGTCTTTGTTCTGCTAGCGTCCGATGGATGCAAAATCCGCAGCAATCTGAAAGGCTATCTGCTCAGTTGTGTCGTGAATCGGGCCCGAGACCATCTGCGCCGAAGAGACGCTCAGTCGAATTGTCAAGTGAATATGCGAATGCATCGCCTTGACGTGGCGGACCCGGCCAACGTCCTGGCTGATCACGACGAGGTCGAGACCGTCACCCGTACACTGGAGAAACTGCCCCTCGAGCAACGGGAAGTTGTCGTCCTGCATCTGCAGAGTGATATGACGTTCCGGGAGATTGCGACGATACTGGGTGTGTCGATCAACACCGTACAAAGCCGATACCGGTACGGCATGGAGAAACTGCGGCAGCTTCTGACGAAAAAGGAGACGATATGACGCCGGCAGATGCAGATAGAATTGAAGATGTGATTCGTCATGCAAGAACAACGACCAGCGCGGCAACCGATGAGCGGATCATGGCTATGGGCGAAGCCGCGATGGCAAAACGAAACGACCAGCGTGCCGCTCCCGCTGGCACGGGTGGCGGCATAAGGAGAATGATCATGAAAAGCAATTGGACAAAACTCGCCACAGCCGCGGCGATCGTCGTCGCGATAGGGTTGGGGATGTATGCCCTGACCGGTTCTGGAACGTCGATTACAATAGCCCAGGTCCGACAAGCAATGGAGAAGATCGACTGGATGCAAACGGTCATGAGGGGCGAGGGCGGGATTATATCGGCCTGGTACTCATTCGCCTCAAAGGTCACAATCTACGTCTATAGTGAGGGCAGAATCGTTTATGCGGATTTCAAAACCCGCAAGAAGCTGGTCTGGAATCCAGGCAGCGAGGCGATCTATGAGTCCGACATCGATGAAGATAAGCAATTTGTCGGCGGTGTAAGCAACATCTATGCAGGACTCACCAAAGCGTTTGATTCCATGGAGGCTAAAGGTGATTATAAGGTTACCAAAGAGATCGGCACCTACCAGGGCCAAAAGGTCGAGATATGGACGGGCCGCCGTATAAAAGGAGAACCCGGCCCGACACATACAGAACTATTCACGGTGTACGTTGATGTGGACAAGAAGCTCCCTATCGCGGCCACAGACGTTAAAAAAGGGGCGGACGGCGATATCCAGCTTAATGTTGAGTTCAAGTATCCCAAAACGGGCCCGGCAGATATTTATGAGGCCGGCGCGCCCAAAGCGGCACAGATCAAGCCCTCTCCAGAGCAATAAAATTACGAGAACGCACCCCCGGACCGATGCCGGGGGTCTTTGATCAGTATCGATTTCGCATTTGCTCGGCTTTGGTGGCTTCTTTGAGGGTGTTCTTCTCTTTGCGTGTGAGGCTCTGGATGCCGGAGTCGTGGACTTTCTGCAGGATGCGATCCACCTCGGCCTGGAGGTCGCGTTGTGCCGTCATGTGCTTTTCCCACCGACCGGTCCGGATTTTCGAGGTGTACTTGTTCCGCCAGGATTGCGAGTACACATACGCCGCGCCGGCCGCCATGCCCGCCAAGTGAGCAGCGTGGCCGCCCGCATTTCCACCCCTTGTCATCAGTATAAGCACGTAGACGGCCGTCAAGCCGATCGCGGCTAACCGTATCGGCACGGGAAAAATGAAAATGATGACAACAAACTGCGGGAAAAGGATGGCACAGGCCGCCAACATGCCAAGTATGGCGCCGGAGGCGCCCACCATCTCACCGCCGGGCAGGAATCTGACGGCGACAAGAAGGAGGTAGAACAAGCCCCCGGCGACGCCACAGCCGAGGTAAAAGGGCAAGAACTTCCGGCTGCCCCAGTGCCGCTCCAGCGTGGGGCCTAAAAAGAACAAGCCGAGCATGTTGACAAAGATGTGAAAGGCGTAGTCGGGAGCGTGCAGGAACTGGTAGGTGATCAAGCGCCAAGGCTGTAAGGCTCGCCCCACCGTGGTGGCATCGAGCTGAAACCATGTGTAGATGAAAACACCGAGCGGACGTATAAGCACGGCCGCCAAGAATATGGCGATGTTGGAGATCAGCAGCCACTTCACAACCGGCGTCATCTTCGGCAGGCTCATCCGCATCTGCGGCGCGTACCGGAATTGGGAATGGTGCTGCTGGAAATCAGCTTGCGTGTAATCTCTATCGTAGAGTCCCATAATAGCACCCTTTTTCGGTCACCTGACGCCGAAGATCGATCTGTCTGCCACCCTGTATCGGCCGCTGACAATCGTTCCAACCGAACCCGAAAGCTCTCATGTAGTTCTGAGGCCGACGACTCCTCACCATATAATATCGTCAATTTCCGGATATGTTCAAGCAAAAAAGACCTATGAATCGATGGTTCTGTGTCCGAAACGCGGGAATATCACCATCAGAATCACGCCGAGGACAATCAAATAGATGCTCAGATTCTGAGAAACGGTACCCCCTTCATAAATGGCCCACCAGGCGTATTCAAACGGATTGTCGTCGCGGGCGAATTCGATCAAGAAGCGGGTGATACCGTAGAGCACGAACGCCAGGGCGAATGTGAGGCCGGGCTGAGTAAGCGGCCGCGAGGCACTGTTCGCGGCGGCTCTCTGTGATCTCCGCCAGAAAAGGTAGAGGATCAGGCATAGCAGAGCGCCATTTGCAGACGAATACAATTGGGTCGGGTGGACGGGCAGGCATCGATACTCGCCCCGGGTAACGGCAGTCTTCTGCTTCTCGGTCAGATCTTCGTACGGCATTGGGTACCACTTTCCGTCTTGACCGGTGAAGTCCAGGTATTCTTCCGGCGGCAACTCCAATTGGGCCTCCGGTCGGTTCCGGTCCGGGTCCGCGTTAATCTGGCTCACGCAGGGGAACGAGTTATACGGAAAACGGATCCCCCAGGGCAGATCCGTGGGCTTGCCATAGCAGCAGCTATTCATGAAGCAGCCGAGCCTGCCGAACGCCACCCCTAACATCAGACCGATGGCGAGGATGTCAAAGGTGCGTCGGATCGGTAGCTTATGGCGCCGCAGGTATAGGAGAATCACAGGGATGGCGACGACCACGCCCCCGTAGAATTCTAAGCCCCCCTGCCAGATAAAAAAGACCTCCCACGGATGCGCCCGGAACTTCTCAAAGTAGTGAATCACGAAGAACAGGCGCGACCCGATCATTCCACCCACCAAAGCGTAAAGGGCTATGTTGGCCGTGTGCTGAGGATCGGGCGTAATACTGCGACTCAGGCGCCCGACCAACCAGGCGCCCATAAGAAAGCCGACGACGATCATAAGGCCGAAACCTTTGAGGGTCACATGAATGAACGGTATTTCGAAAAGCTCGGGGCACATTTTCTCGAATCTCGCTATGCTTTGCCCGTCTTTGTCGCGCGCCTTCTGTTCCTGCTTGTTGTTTCGGCATCGCTCTTTTCGCCGGGGACAGTGAGGCCGGGCTTCATCTTTTGAAACAGGATCATCAAGACCACGCCGAGAATCATCATGTAGATCCCCAGGTTTTGAGAGACGGTGCCGCCTTTGTAAACCGCCCACCAGGCGTACTCGAACGGATTGTCATCCCGGAGAAGCTCCAGGAGGAACCTCGTAAGACCGTAGAGAATGAACATCAGGGCAAACGTGCAGCCGGGCTTGACGAACAGCATGCGAGAGTTTTCGACGATCCCGGCTCTTTCGGTTCTTCGCCAGAACATATACAGTACGAGGCACCAAAGGCCGGCAAGGCCGGATGCGTACAACTGGGTCGGGTGGACCGGCAGGCAGCGGTACTCGCCTTGGGTGACTTCGAATTGCTGGTCATCGGTCAAATCGTCTTTAGCTTTCAAGTATCCTATGCCATTCTCATCGACGGTAGTGAAATACTCGTCAGGCAATCGCACGTGGGGCTCAAGCCGGTGTCTGTCCGCATCGGGATTCACTTGACTGAAATAAGCGAACGAATTGTAGGGGAAACGAACGCCCCAGGGCAGGTCTGTCGGTTTACCGAAACAGCAGCCGTTCAAAAAACAGCCGATCCGGCCAAAAACAAGGGCCAGCATGAGCCCCACGGCCAGGACATCAAGATACCGGCGGATGGGTAATTTGTGATACACCAGGTAGAAAAAGATGATGCTGATAGCTGCAACGACGCCGCCCAAAAGCTCCAGCCCCCCCTGCCAGAGGTAAAAAACCGCGATGGGGGCGTCTCGAAACCTGTCAAAATAGTGGATGACAAAGAAGATACGCGCCCCGACAACGCCCCCCACTAATGAGTAGAGCGCCGCGTTGGTGATGAGCTGAGGATCGGGCGTGAAGCTCCGACTTAGGCGCCGGATCATTGACACGGCCGCCAAAAAGCCAATGACCATCATCAGACCATAGCTCTTGACGGTCACATGAATGAAAGGTATCTCGAAAAGCTCAGGATACATCTACCGCACTGCACAAAGGTCCCGTCTGCTCTTACTTCGATGGCGAAAGCCACCGGTGCTTTTGCCTGTTACTTGATAATTCTGTTGTTTTCGTCCAGAACGACGACTTTCGGCGTGAAGTCCCTGGCTTCGTCGGGCATTAGATAGCCGAAGCCAAGAACAATCACTATGTCTTTGGGCTGGACCAATTGGGCCGCCGCACCGAGGATCACAATCTCGCCGGAGCCGGCTTCTGCGGAAACGGCATAGGTCTCCAGCCTGTTGCCGTTCATCACATCGGCGACCAGAACGGACTCGTAAGGTAAAATACCCGCGGCCTCCATGAGCACCGAATCAATCGCGATGCTTCCCGCATAATGGAGCTTCGCATCGGTCACCCTCGCACGATGCAGCTTACTTTTCAATATCTTCACAAACATAATTTGAATTTCGTTCCGAATACAAGTCCCAACTTTTCGTACATAGAATAAGCTTACCGCAAATCAGCAACATACTGATCTTTTATGAGTTCCTTGAATTCGCCTACCGTTAAACCTGCCTGGCGTATGATGGCTCTCAATGTCCCTTTTGCCAACTCTTCGTGATCCGGCACAGTCAATCTGCGGTGAGGGGCATCTTTCTGCCTAAGGATAATATGGCTCCCTGTCCGATGGTCTATAAAATAGTCCAATTTCCCAAAAATCTGGCACAGCCGCCGTCCCGATATCACTGGTAGCTTGCTCAAATTGTCACCTCAACGATTTCTTCTTCGATTGACGGTGGAATAGGTTCGTTATGTTTCTTCAGGCTTTCCAAGTAACCCTTGATCGCATCTTGTATGTTTTCGAGCGCCTGTTTCCGGGTTTTGCCTTGAGAAATGCAACCGGGCAAAGAAGGACATTCGGCAACGAAGATCCCATCTTCGTCCTGCTCAATGAGTATTCTATACCACATGCTCTACACCTTTCTTATTTCATAGCTGATTTGAACCAACTGGATCCCAGCTAATCGCCATTGTATATGACTATCTATCAGTGTCCACCATTATGTTATCGATGAGCCGGGCCGGGCCGATTTTAACGGCGACGGCGACGAGGACTTTGCCGGCAATGGTCTCGATGCCTTCGAGTGTCCCGGCATCGACGATGCTGACGTATTCGATCTCTATCGATGCGACCAGCTGCAATATCTTCCGCATCCGGGCAAGGATCTGCCGGGCATCTGTCACGCCGGCTTCGATCATTCGGCGACATTCTTGCAGCGACTTATAGATGTTCGCCGCGTCCTTTTTCTGCTGGTCGCTCAGGTACTGATTCCGGCTGCTGACCGCCAGACCGCTTCCGCTGAATGACAATCGCCTGCTGGCCGTCCTTCTGGCCGAAATACGCGACGTCCGGCCCGACGATATTGAACAACTTGGCGCACACGGTCGTGACCCCGCGGAAGTGTCCCGGTCGATTCCGCCCGCACAAAGGCTCGGTCAGTTTCTCGACGGTCACCCAGGTCAGATTCTCCGCCGGATACATCTGGTCTGGGGTCGGAGCAAAGACCACGTCGACGCCGGCCTTCTTGCAGATTGCCAGATCCGCTTCCAGCGGTCGGGGATAGTTCTCAAAATCCTCGCCCGGGCAGAACTGTGTGGGATTGACAAAAATGCTCACGACGACAAAGTTGCCGTCTGTCACCGCCGCCTCGATCAGCGAAATATGTCCCACATGCAGCGCGCCCATCGTCGGTACCAGGCCAATCCTCTCACCCTGCCCGCGGGCGGCCTTCACCAGATTCTTGACCGCTTCAACTGTTGTTGCAGCTTCCATCTTCAAATGTCCATTTCCGTCATTGGGTGGCAGCCTCAAAGCCAAAGGCTCTGGGGATGGTTCATGCGCCGGACGCCATCCCCAAGCTGCGCTCGAGGCTGCCACCCTTTCAGGCTATCAAATTCAAATATCACAGATAACTACCACCCGACCGTATAGTACTTTATCTGGTGCGCCAGGCAATCAACATCGGAGGCTTGCGGCGTTGAGATGCGAATCACGGGACATCTTGCCCAACGCTCAAAGAGCCGGTCGTAGTCGGAACCGAGCGCTTCCAGGAACGGCAGCTCGATCTGCTGCTCATAGGGACGGTTCCGGCTGCGGATTCGCTCAAGGCACTCCGCCACCGGATCCCGCATGTAGATCACCAGCACCGGTGCAGTGACCTTCGCAGCAAACGGCGGGTAAACCTCTTCGTATAGGGCAAGCTGCTGCGCATTGAGCAGCCGGCGGGCGTAGATCAACTCCTTGTCGAAGACATAGTCGCTGATACTCATCCGATCCTGTTCCAGCACAGACGGATTCAACTGCTCGGACCTGTGGATGAGAAAAAACAACTGCGAATCCAACGCCAGCTCTTTCTTGCCGGCGTACACGTCCGGCATAAAGGGGTTGGCATCGTAGGGTTCCAGCAGGACCTCACAGTCAAACCGGCTCGCCAATTTCCTTGCCAACGTCGTCTTTCCGACGCCGATGTTGCCGGCGACACTGACGAGTTGCGGCTTATCGGCATCGAGCGCAAAATCGCCGCCGTTCAATCGAGCCTTCAACTCACCAACCGGCACGCCCAGAACCGGATGAACCAGTCCGGCATCGAGCTGACAGAGACCCTCAAGCACAAAAGACCGCAGGTGCATCTGGGTGTGCGGGATTGTCAGTTCGGCCGTATCCATGACCTGATCGCCGAACAACAGAATATCCAGGTCAATCGTCCTGGGCCACCATTTTCCACGTCGGACTCGACCCAGGGCGGCCTCGATCTCAACAATCCTCTTTCGTAACTGGATGGCCCTCAGGTCCGTCCTGGTCTCGACAACGGCGTTAAGATATTTCGGCTGTGAGGTTGACGCCAGCGGCCCCGTTTCGATGATGTCACTCACCCGCACAACCTCGATCCGTTCGGTATCCGCGAGGCATTGAACGGCGCTATCAATGTTGACCTTTCTATCACCTAAATTACTACCTAAACCGATATATACTGTAATAGGTTTAACCATTTAGGATATCAGACCGATATTTGAATAACCAGCCGCCTGTACCGTGTGAGCGGGGGATTGCCGTCATCTGTGACGATTAGAATTATGTGAATGGTATCGCCCGCTTCGGTATCAGCGGGCACGGCAACCGTCGCTTGTATTGCTCCGGAATCTTTGATCTTGACCGCATTCAGGTCGTGTCGATCACCATAGGTGCCGGGCTCAGGGTAGTAAACCCATTGAACATTCAGGTTGTCGCCATCAGGATCGGATGAGCCGGAGGCGTCCAGTCGTATAACCGCACCGGCTCGCGCCTTGATCTTCAGAATGTCCAGTGATTCATTGCCATTCAATACGGCCCTTGGAGGGTGGTTCGCTTCATCGAACCCCTTGAGAGACCAATCCATACGAGCGGCGAAATCATTTTGAAAAGCCTCGCGCCAGCGAAATAAGCCGGCGTACGTGCTGGTATAAGTTTTGGATTTGTACTGCCAGCGATCCGGCGCCTCGGTATACATCGCAAAGTCGCGGAATTTCTTCTGCGCCTCTGAGTATTTCTTGTTATAGCAACCGGGATTTTTGGTTCTGACATGGTTGAACCGGCCGCCCCAACTGCCGTGTGTCATCTCTTCCGGGTCGTTCAGGCCGATCGGCAGCAGGTACAAAAACGCTGGCGTGTCCCCTTCATATTTCCACTTGCGTTCCGGGTAAAGCGCGCCGAGCGGCCCGTGATTGCGAATGTTGTCGGTCACCCATTCGGTCGTAAAGGTCTCGAGATTCGGCCCGGTGACATGCGGCGGAAATGGCCGGGCGATACGGACGGATATCGCCTGGAACATATCCACGCTGCGCAGCCAGAATATTTTAGGGAAATGATGACATATCCAGGCGCCGGAATCATCCTGGCCGGCTATATCATACACCCGCATCTTTGCAACAAACGCATCAACTTCTTTTTCACTCCGGCTATTGGAGACATCCCACAAGGCCTGGGCCAGGTCGGTCGGCGCGCCCCAGACGGTGATCCATACCGGCCAGTCGTCCTCCTTATCCACCACAGCCACGATGTGCCGCGATCCTTCGGTGCTCTTGCCGTCGCCGACACTCGTCATGTTCCTCTCCTGCACGCCGCTCTTGACCAGGCTCAGCAAGGCATCGGCCGTGGGGTAATCCGCGGCGTGCTTGACCAAATTCGGTCGCACCTTACGATAGGCTTCGATCCGCTCGCGGATCTGGTCGGGATTGACGCGCGAGCGAACGGAGGTGGCAATCAAGCCCTCCAGATCGAACTCATTCGCATAGAGCAGCAGCCGGATCATCGACTGCTGATCGTCGGGATCGCCGCCAATATCAGTCAAGACAAGGAGCCTCTGTTTGGAATGTTGAGATCCATTGGATACACCCCCTGAGAAGCCGATAGCTAAAAGAAAAGTAATCAACAAAATAGCGCGGTTCATGCACCAATTCCTATTGAAATAGTATCCCACTGCTTTTACTCAGTGCTAACCAAGTTAAATGGCATTTGCAATGCGTTTTAGCGCCTCTTTGACATCTCCCGGCCGGCCGAAAGCCGTCAATCTCAGGAATCCTTCCCCCGCTGAGCCGAAACCTGCGCCGGGTGTGCTCACAACGTGGGCCTTGTTCAGCAACGTATCGAAAAATTCCCAGGAGCCGACGCCATCCGGGGCCTTGAGCCAGATATAGGGGGCATTGACGCCGCCGTACACGGTGTAGCCGATCTCGCCGAGCGTTTCGCGGATGAGCTTTGCGTTGCCCATGTAAATGTCGATCGTCCGGCGGACCTGCTTTTTGCCTTCTTCGGTGTAAACAGCCGCCGCCCCGGCCTGGGTAATATAGGAAACACCGTTGAACTTCGTGCAGTGCCGCCTTTTCCATATCGGACCGACCTCTACCGCCCTGCCGTCTTTCCTATACGCTCTCAGTTGCTCCGGTACGACGGTAAAGGCACACCGCAGACCGGTAAAGCCGGCGGTCTTCGAGTAGCTCCGAAATTCAATCGCGACGTCTTTGGCGCCCTCGACCTCGTAGATCGAGTGCGGGACGTTCGGCTCGGAGATGAACGCCTCATAGGCGGCGTCGAAGAGAATGATTGCCTTGTTTTGCCTAGCGTAATCGACCCATTTCTTCAATTGCTCCCTCGTCGCCATGGCCCCCGTCGGATTGTTCGGAAAGCACAGATAAATCAAATCCACTTTTTCGCCGGGCGGCTCCGGCACAAAATGATTCCGTTCGGTGCACGGCATATAGACGATCCCCTCGTACCGGCCCTGCTCCGCCGCGCCGCCGGTCCGGCCGGCCATCACGTTCGTATCCACATACACCGGGTAAACCGGGTCCGAGACGGCCACAACGTTGTCCAGCCCGAAGATTTCCTGCATATTCCCTGTATCGCACTTGGCGCCGTCGCTGATGATGATCTCGTCGATGTCGATGTCCACGCCGCGAGCCTTGTAGTCGTTGTCGCGAATCGCTTCTCTCAAGAATTCGTAGCCGATGCCGCCGTCGTCGTACCCTCGGAAGGTCTCGGCCCGGCTCATCTCCTCGACCGCCCTTTTCATCGCCTCGACCACCGCCGGCGCGATCGGCTGCGTCACATCCCCGATCCCCATGCTGATAATCTTCGCCTCCGGATGAGCCGCCTGAAACGCCCTTCGTCGCCGCCCGATCTCAGGAAACAGATACCCCGCCTGCAACTTCAAAAAATTCTCATTGATCCACGTCATACCAAAGCCCCGATTCTTGATACTTGATGCTCGATTCTCGATAAAGGAGTGCACAATTCTATTGGCTCGTGCCTGCCGCGTCAAATCCTCTGATGAAAAACATCATCCATGTCAGTGAAAACGCCGGTTACAGGTAGAATAATCGCAAAGACGATACAACAGGCGATGATGGCGATGGCCGGGAGCGAATCTCCCATGGCTACGGCAGTCCTATTCAATCCTTCATAGGCATCTGGTTTGCTTTGCGTGCCTCATAGAAGACCTGAGCTTACCCGTCACGCGATGCTTCGCCGGGTTCTGCACTCGACCTGCCGCGCTTTTCCAACGGCATGTAGAGGCTCAGTATCAACGCCAAAAGAAAGGCAATAATGGAATACATGCAGATCGCGACAAGCCAAACGGCAACGCTCTCACGAAAAAACCCTGACGACGAACCATAAAACATGGCCGAGGCGATGTGCCCCGCAGGATAAAGATAGAGGGTGAAAAGGAGAAAAATGCAGCATGCGTTGAGAGCCGTAAAATCAGAACCGGCAACGAAAGTAAGAATACCAGCGATGGACCAAAACAGGGCCGCCGGAATCACGACAAAAATGATCTCTACTGTCAGAAAACTCCTCAACAGCTCAGTTCTGTCGATCTTCACCATTGGTCCGGCTACTTATCATACGGTATGGATGTCGGACGCCGCAATTGTTTCGGCGCCCGTACGGCGCGCCCTGCACATCAGCCTCTGGCCAGACTTCATCATCGACACAGCTTTTGGGCAATCTCGGCGACGTGCTTGCCCTGAAACCGGGCGATGGCCAGTTCGTTCTCGCTCGGCTGGCGCGAGCCATCGGCGCCGGCCAGGGTCGTCGCACCGTAGGGCGTGCCGCCGGTGATCTCATTCATGTTGAGCAGTCCCTGTTCGGCATAGGGGACACCGACCACGATCATACCGTGATGCAAGAGCGTCGAATGAAAGCTGGTAATCGTCGTCTCCTGGCCGCCATGTTGCGTTCCGGTACTGGCGAAAACGCTGCCAACCTTGCCGACCAGAGCACCATTGAACCATAATTGGCCCGTCTGGTCGAGGAAATTCCGCATCTGAGCGCACATATTGCCGAACCGCGTCGGCGTTCCGAAAATGATCGCATCGGCCTCGGCCAACCGCGCCGGCTCGGCCACGGGGATATCCGCAAACGCTTCACGGGCGGCCTTGGCGCCGCTTTTTTCCAGAGCGTCCTCCGGCATCAGTTCCGGAACCTGATGGATGGCAACTTCGGTGTTTGGGACTTCGCGGGCCCCCTCGGCCACCGCTTCGGCCAGCCGATACACGTGTCCATACATGCTATAGAATACAACCTGTACTTTGGCCATGATTGACCTCCCTATTCATTTGTCAATTCCAAACCCCTATACGCCTATAGAGTTTCCGAGGTTCGGCGTTTGCTTAATCAGTGCTACCATTGGGTTCAAAAACCTGCCGCTTCTAACGAAAGATCTCAACTGCCGGACATGTCAGTGGGCAGTCACCTGCAACGAGTGTCAGGTGGCTTCGCATGTTATTGTGCTCGCTTCCCCAAGCGCGGCACAGGTTAGTAGCGGAATCCGAGCAGGTTCCAGTAATTCAACTGCCACAGGACGACGATGCACGTCAACGAAATGACGGTGTAGCAAACCCGTCCCCAGGTACGGCCCTTTCGCGACCTCCAGATGATCACGGTATACACCATCTCCCCCAGAGTGAGCACTGCTGCCAGAACCGGAAGCACCAGCAGCACCTTCAGCCCCGAGGGTATGCCGTAGGCAATCTCAGTGGGATTCTTCATAACAAAGGCAAAGCCGACGGCAAAGACCACGAACAAAAGGCATGCGCTCCAGGCCAATACGCGGGCCGCAAACGGTACGCGTGATTTAGGATCGAGCCTCACGCCGTATCGCAGTCTTACAAGTGCCGCTGCCGGCAAGAACACGGCTGTGGCGAGGATCAAGATGGCCGCGACAATCGCGAATCCACGATGGACAGCAGGCAGCTCCGTCAACCCGATCCGCTCGTACGCGATGAACGGTAGGTCCCCCAGGAACATGTGCGTGATGCGCCCTTTCTCGTCTTCGCGAAAGGCCAACGTCCGCAGAGCGTCCTCTTCCCGGAAGGTCAGGGGAGCCGTTTCAATCCAGCGGGAGGTCTTCCTGCCGGTGATGGTCTTTAACGCCCCTTCCTCTGTGAGGATTACGTTGACCGGTCCGAACGCGGCCGCAAGTTTTGTCAATCTCCAGTGCGCGTATCGATTGGCGCGGTAACTGCCCACGAAACGACGCAACCGGTTCCTGGCATTCTCGGTTGGCGTGAGCGTCTGAATCTCGCCGGCCGGATAGTAGCGGTCCATGAATGCCTTGTACACCTTGCCAACGGCCATCTCTCCGCCCGAGCTGTTGTACGAGACAAACAGTCCAACCCCGTGCTCGGGCAACAGGGCCATCGTCGAATGGAACATGAGCGTACTTCCACCGTGGCCGATCACCCACTGACCGTTCATGCTCATGTCGATGAAGCCGTGCGACATGGGATTGACGTCCGGCGTATGGCGAAACAACGCCCCGTGCATTTGTCGCACGGTAGCGGAATCGAGGATGCTTGTGTCGCCAAACTGTCCCCGTTGTAGATGCGCGATCATGAAGTTGGCCAAATCTGTGGCCGTCGCACCGGCCGCACCGACAGGAGCCAGAGGTATGTATTCGAAATCTCCCTCGTGGAATTCACCGCCGCGGTACGAGTAGCCCTTCGAGGCGGTCGCCGCTAAGGGTCCCGGAACGGGCTGGCGAAACGTGGTTTGCTCCATCCCCAGCGGTGCCAATATCTTCTGTTCCGCATATTCATCCCAGGTCAGCCCGGACGTCTGTTCGACAATATATGCCGCGATTCCGGTCCCGTGATTGGAATAGGAGGCGACGTCACCAGGCCGCCGCACGCGCGCCGGAAGCTCCTGTGCGAGAATTTCACCCAGCGGTAAGAGACGCTCCTTGTCCCTTGCAAACAAGCCGATGACGTGCTCCTCGAAACCCGCGGTGTGGGTCATAAGGTGAGCTAATGTCACCGGCTTATCGTATGTATCCGGTATTGTAAAGTCGGTAAGATAGGTGTTGATGTCGGCGTTAAGATCGAGCTTTCCCTGTTCGACCAACTGCATGATGGCAGTCCAAACAAACAGCTTCGAGATCGATCCGATGCGAAAGAGCGTCTCGTCGGCTACCACACATTTCTTCTCATCAACGTCGGCATACCCGTATCCTTTGGCGAAAAAGAGCGTTCCATCCTTCACCACCGAGACCGCGGCTCCCGCGATGTCGTACGCCTCAAGGTGCGCTCCAACGAGGCCATCCATGAATGCTTCCAGTTCAACGGGATCGGTTGGCCCGGTTGCGGGTTCTTCTGCAGACACGGTTGAAACGCCAATCGCCACAACCAGCAAGAATCCCTTCATGCGTGTCATCATTGGATCTTTCAACTTCATTGCGCTTCGTTCGTTCATTTCTGTCTCCTATCTTTCGTGCTGCCGTTACACCGGCGTCTCCTGTTGCCTCTGTGTACCCAATTTGCCCGACCAACTGTCGTTTGTATGATTTCGTATTGCGTCCTGAGTTTCTGGTTCTTCACGGCGAGTCCAAGGGTTGTTCCACAATAGCAGCAGGTAATCTACACTGTTCGATGGAAACGTACAAGGAAAAAGCAGCCGGCGACCTGGCGTCAAAGACGCACGCCGGAGGGTGCCCGAGCTTTTTCTCTTTCTTACGGGCTTGGTTTTGGTTATACTTGCCGGTCAAATGAGCCAACGAGCTCAATATGTGAGACAATGGTCTATTGAGGTTTATAGAACCCAATTGAAAGGAGAGTATCTGATGGCGACGAACGATAACGATGGATATCCGGTCCGGAGCACGTGCTGTCCCTGCGGCCATAACCATTCGGCAAGCGATATGACGCGCCGGGGCTTTCTGCAAGGTGTGGGCGGAGCGGCGGCCTTGGGGGTCGCACTGACCGGCCTGAGCTGGTCGACGGTCTCGGCGGCCGAACGACAAGGCCAGGCCGGCCCCACGCGGCGTCCGCTTGTGGTCAAGCCCATCCTTCTTTACAGCACGCCGCGACCCCGTCCCCAGTGGAGCTGGCGCTCATGGGGCGGCATTCAGACGGAGCAGGATGCCAAGCAGGAAGTCGCCCGTATCCAGCGCGAGCTACGTCAGATGGATAAGGAGGCGGACTTCCCCGTGACATTCCTGCCGGTTGCCGCTATCAAGGGAGCCGGGGACTTGCCCGGCATAAAGGACCTGGACGGCGCGGACGTCATTATGGTTTACCCCGCCGGAGGCGGGCAGGACACATTCGCCAAGCTGGCCCAGCACGGCAAGGACATGATCTTCTTCTGCCGGCACAAGTCAGGCCCTGTTTATCTGTGGTACGAGATCATCAGCCCCCGCTACCTGCGCCAGCACACCGACAAGCTGGCCCTCAAAGGGATCGACGATACCGACGTGGTCATCGACAGTCAGGACGAGCTTCTCTGGCGTCTGCGTGCGCTGTGCGGGCTGCATAACACGATGGGCACGCGGATCATCGCCATCGGCGGGCCGGGCGCCTGGGCGCAGCCGAGGGGTGTCGTCCCGAAGCTGGTCGAGAACAAGTGGAAATTCGACATTAAGACGGTCTCCTATGACGAACTCGGAAAGCTGATCAAAGAGGCCCGGGCCGATGAGGCCGCCGTACGGCGCGCCAAGCGACGTGCCGAGGCGTATCTCAAGACGCCCGGCAATACGCTGGAGACCCAGCGCGAGTACGTGGACAATTGCTTTTTGCTCGAGCAGGTCTTTCGCGGGATTATGAAGCAAGCGGGTTGCCAGGCCATTACGATCAACGGCTGCATGGGAACGATTATGCCGATTGCCGAGACCTCCGCCTGCCTGACCCTGAGTCTGCTCAACGACAGCAACTACCTGGCCTTCTGCGAGTCGGACTTCGTGGTGATCCCGTCGGGCGTGCTGCTGGCGAACATCTCCGGCAATCCCGTGTTCTTGAATGATCCGACCTACCCGCACGAGGGCATGATTACCCTGGCTCACTGCACGGCCCCGCGAAAGATGAACGGCAAGGAATTGGAGCCGGTCCGCATCATGACGCACTTCGAGTCGGACTACGGCGCCGCCCCGAAAGTTGAGATGCGCAAAGGCCAGACGATAACGGCCATTGTGCCCGATTTCAAGGCTGAGCGATGGGTGGGCCTGCTGGCTGAGATCATTGACGCGCCGTTTATGGACGTTTGCCGATCGCAGATCGACGTCCGTTATAAATGTGACGACCTGACGCTTGCCGAGCGGATGCCTGGCTTCCACTGGATGGTCGGTTACGGCGATTACATGAAAGAGTTAGGTTACGCCCTCAAGAAGGTCGGCATCACGTGGGAAAACCTGACCGCCTAAGCGATGGTATTGGGTTCCTAAATTCTGCTCAAACGCGAGGTGAAGTGACATGGGGAAAGACTGCGCGAATTGGAAATCTTGTCTTGTCTGTAGTCTGGCACTGTCGTGGACCTGGATTCACTGCTCCGCGGCCACAACCTTGTACGTGTCTCCGGAGGGGAACAATGGGTGGTCGGGCCGACTGGCTCGGCCGAATGCCGATGGAACCGATGGCCCCGTTGCCTCCCTGGCCGGCGCGCGGGATGCCGTTCGACGTCTGAAATCGCAAGGCCCACTGACCGAATCGGTGTGGGTTATCGTCGCGGACGGAACGTATGCCCTGACCGAGCCTTTCATTCTGACGCCTGAGGACAGCGGCACCGAAAAGTGTCCCATCAGCTACGAAGCGGCCGCCGGGGCCAGGCCCGTCTTCACCGGCGCGCGGTTCATTACCCGATTCAGGCAGAACCCGGACGGGCTTTGGCAGGCGCGCCTGCCGGATGGGGCCGGGGGTCAATGGTATTTCGAGCAGTTGTTCGTCAACGGCCGCCGGGCCGTCCGCGCTCGCACGCC
>SMTZ1_10003050_pt1 | contig 16867 bp, 16 predicted proteins | sample DeeMarSWOR136_30_FD_25667 | JGI IMG/M metagenome (IMG submission 25667)
CCACCAATTGTCGAATATCCGTCGACGGCAACGTCCTCTCAAATTTCAGGAGGACCCTTTCAATGGCGCTTATCAACCCGCGCGCACCCGTGCATTGCTGATGCGCCATCTTAGCAAGCTCCCAGAGGGTGTCATCTTCGAGGGTGAGTTCAATGCCGTAAGATCGAAAATCCTTCTTCTTGCTTGCAATGATTGGACCGTGAGGATTCTTCAATATGTAGTATAGATCTTCTACCTCCAGTTGATGGAAAACAGCAGGTACTGGCAAACGTCCGATGAACTCAGACTCAAACCCGTATTCAATGAGATCCTGAGCAGTTGCATGCTGGAGATATTCAGCCCGATCATCTTTGGACCTAATCTTGGCTCCAAACCCGATCCCTTCTTCATTCATCCGCTTCTTGATAATGTCTTCCAGTCCGTTGAAGGCTCCGCTTACAATGAACAAGATGTTTCTCGTGTTTACTGCCTTCTTGTCCCTTTTGCCCGTCCGACGGTACTGTTCCAAGGCCTCCATTTGTGAGATGGGATCGTGGGATACGCGCATATCTACGTCTGTTTCTTCCATAGGTTTCAACAAAGCCCTCTGTACGCCGGCCCGTGAGACATCGGGGCCTATTATGTTTCCAGAGCTTGCAATCTTGTCGATCTCATCTATGTAAATGATACCGTGTTGGGCCAGTTCGATGTCGCCATTAGCCTCGTGGACTAAGTCTCTCACCAGGTCTTCTACATCACCACCCACATATCCCGTCTCACTAAACTTGGTGGCATCACCTTTGACAAAAGGGACACCGATTTTCTTGGCGATGAGCTTGATCATGTACGTCTTACCTACGCCAGTGGGGCCGATCATGATGATGTTGTTTTTGATGCTTCCGACGCCGAGGGTACTCTGCGTGCCCCTCATGAATTTTATCTTGTTGTAGTGGGTGCAAATCTTAGTAGCCAGGATCTCTTTGGCTTCGTCTTGTCCTATGATGAAGGAATTGAGGTAAGAAATCAGCTCCTCGGGCTTCATATCAAACTGTATCTCGGAAGATGCCCGTTTCTGCGTCTTCTCCTTGACACCGTTTTCCTCGGGCGCGGCCTTGGGGACAAAGGTGGATACAACGAGCCTTACTCGATCCCCATATTTCTTCTCAAGGTACTGATTTAACTCATTCTCCAGTTCTTTTTGATCCGGAATTTTGTTCTCGCTGTTCTCCATGTCTTGCTGACACCCCAGCTGGTCGTTACTCTATAGTATAACAATCTGCCTGGAGTGTTTCAATGGCCGTGCCAAGTTACTTCGTCTTTTCGTGGTTCCATTGCAATAGTCAACGGGAGGGTTTACTTTTGGTGGACGAGCCACTGTGTGTTACTATGTCCATGTCACAGCCAATTGAGTATACTCTGAGGGTGCGTAAGCAATATGCATGACGCCAGGAGTGATGATGTCATCGCAAGGCTCAAAAGGATTCTCTCCGAGCGGGAGGTAAGGGTGGTTTCTATACAACCGAATCTGACGAGAGCCGCCGTTTTGGTCCCTCTCCTTTGCAAAGAGGGTTCGTACCATATACTCTTCACGAAACGATCTGATAGTGTGCGGCACCACAAGGGAGAAATTTCTTTTCCGGGCGGGGCACGTGACGCTTCGGATGCTGATATGATGCGTACCGCCCTGAGGGAGGCGTACGAGGAAATTGGTGTCAGAGAAAAGGACGTGGAGATCTTGGGCAGACTGGATGACGTTGTCACCATGTCAGACTATCGGGTCTCTCCGTTTGTGGGCGTTATTCCCTACCCGTACGCTCTTACCCCTTCCACCGATGAGATTGCAGAGTTGATTTTCCTCCCGTTGAAATGTTTCTTCAAGGACGGAGTGTTAGGTGAGGACTTTCGTACATACGGAGACAGAACGGAAAAGGTTCCCATCTACCACTCCGGTGAGCACATCATCTGGGGGGCGACGGCACGGATATTACGACAATTCCTGGAGATCATCTCTAGGGAGGAGTTGATGTGACGTCTGGTAGATATTGTCTGGCGTGTTGTTAATCTACGATTCTTGCAGGGATATGGTGCAGCTGTATTGCCTCTCGGTCACCCAACCGAAGAGGGCATCCCCATATTGTCGCTCTGCAGTATCACAAGCCATAGATCTTTCATGACTGAGTTTGCCCCTTGCATTTCGAGACCTCGAAATCATTTCTTATTGTTCGACATATGAGTAAAAATCGCCTCGATCTTGTCACCTTAACAGAAATTGGCTAAGCTAAGGCTACGAATATAGTGTGGGGGCGGCGCTTCTCATTTTCGTTTGTGTTTTGTCTTTATAAAGCCAAGGGCAGCATTATTCAGATTTGGCCGGGTACACGAAAAAGATCATGGAAATGAGGTTGAATCGCGATACTAGACAATGAAAGCAAGAGATAAAGACAAGAGGAAACAGCAACTCTTAGGCGTGAAATTGGACAGCTCGTAAGGGGAAATTGAAATCAAGATGACACGAAAACCTTTTGAGGGAAAGCGAGACAAATACAGAATAGGAATCATGGCCATCCTCTTGGCTGGTTCGTGCTCTCTCACCTATTACTTCCATGCGGTATCTAATACGGGAACAGTTTTTACCCACTTCTTCTACATCCCGATTATCCTGGCATCCCTATGGTGGGGAAGGAAAGGTATTTTCGTTGCGCTCTTTTTGGCGGCATTTCTGATTCTTAGCCACATTTTTCTGCGGGTCGGTGCCTTGACTGCGAACGACTACCTTCGGGCCGTGATGTTTATCATTGTTGCTCTCATCTTCGCCATACTAAGTGAGCGCATTGCGAGCAAGGAACTGGAGACCGAACTCGCGTATGCAGAACTCAATCAGATATTCAACACCACAAGTGATGGCATGCGGGTCGTTGATAAGGAATTCAACGTACTTCGAACCAATGAAACATTTTCGTCGCTGTCTGGTGTAGACCAGGAAGAAGCGAGGGGAAAAAAGTGCTATGAGGTGTTTCGTAATCCTCTCTGTCATACTTCTGGTTGTCCGTTGACGCGGATTCTCCGAGGCGAGGAGCACGTCAGGTGTGACGTAGAGAAAGAGCGCAAGGATGGTGCCATAGTTCCCTGCATCCTGACGGCAGTGCCTTTTCGGGGACCTGATGGGGAACTGCTCGGTATCGTTGAGGACTTCAAGGACATCACAGAGCGTAAGGAAGCAGAAAAGGCACTGAGCGAGTCGGAGACGAAATACCGAACCATTTTTGAAACCACTGGAACAGCGACAATAATCATTGAGCAGGATACAATCATATCAACGGCCAACGCAGAATTTGAAAAACTTTCTGGCTATTCCAAAAAGGAAATAGAGGGAAAAAAGAGCTGGACAGAATTCATTGTACAAGATGATTTGGACAGAATGACAGACTATCATCAACTAAGAAGAGTGGACCCTGATGCTGCTCCTCGCACCTATGAGTTCGAGTTCATTGACAGACAGCGTATGATTAAAGACATTCTGGGCCCCTTTGCCATGATTCCGGGAACAAGCCAGAGCGTGGCATCCTTCCTGGACATCAGCGAACGAAAACGGGGGGAAGAAGCCTTGCAGAAGTCAGAGAAACAGTTACGGTTTCTTTCCTCCCAGCTCCTCACGGCGCAGGAAGCCGAACGAAAGAGGATTGCGCAGGAGCTCCACGATGACATCGGGCAGATCTTGAGCGCGATCAAGTTTGGTGTCGAGGATACGCTGACTCTGATGAGCAACGGGAGAAGCTCGGCAAGCGCCAAGGCGCTGGAGGGCCTTATCCCTCTCGTTCAAAACGGTATTGAAGAAGTCCGACGAATCTGTATGGATCTGCGTCCGTCAATTCTGGATGATCTGGGTATTCTGGCCACCATTTCCTGGTTTTGCCGGGAATTTCACACGATCTATTCAGGCATCGAGATCGAAACACAGATCTCCGTTCAGGAGGATGAGGTACCGGGTGTTTTGAAAACAGCTATCTACAGGGTCTTACAGGAAGCCTGCAACAACATCGCCAAACACAGCAAGGCAGATCATGTCCGTCTTTCGCTGACAAAAACAGACAACACCCTTGATCTGACGGTTGAAGACAACGGTTCAGGGTTTGATCTTCAGGCCGCGCTCTCTCCCGATGGTGCTAGAACAGGCCTAGGGCTGGCCAGCATGAAAGAGCGGACTGAACTCGCAGGTGGGTCTTTTTCTATCGAGTCAACGGCGGGGGCAGGGACTACTGTTCGGGCATCATGGCTATGCTCGGAGACGAGCTCTATCTGGTAACTAACCCTTTCTCCATAGCGAAGGCTGTTAGGGCCGAGACATTGTGAAGGTCCAACTTTCTCATGAGGCTGGCTCGGTGTGTTTCTACGGTTTTCACACTGATGCAGAGGTAGCCGGCGATCTCTTTGTTGCTGTACCCCTCTGCAATCAGCTTGAGGATCTCTCGCTCGCGCTGGGTGAGGGTGTCCCATGCCGATTTGGACTTTATCCGTTTTCTCCCTTCCAAGTAGCCCTCTATCACCTTTTCTGAAATTCCAGGACTGAGATACGATTTGCCCTGTAAGACACCCTGTATAGCCGTCAGCAGTTCAGCTTGCGTTGCATCCTTTGAGACATATCCGTTGGCGCCAGCCTCAAGAGCTGCCAGGATGTACTCCTCACTCTTGTGAACTGTCAAGACCAGAATCTTTGTGTGGGGGGATCGCCTTTTGATCTCACGGATAGCATCCATTCCGTTCATTCGCGGCATAGACAGATCCATCAAGACCAGATTGGGCTTCAATTGCTCGACACCTCGGATGGCTTCACGGCCGTCCTCAGCCTCCCCCACAACTTCGAAATCTGGGTTCGAAGAAAGCAACGCTCGCAGGCCCTCTCTGAGAATCGTGTGGTCCTCAGCTATGACGATTCGCTGTTTTTCTGTCATCAAGGCGTCCTCCGGCGGGTCCGAAGATTCGTAAAGAGAGCGGTCTCTGCCTCCGGGGCGGACCCTTAGTTTGCCTGCCAAAGAAAATACAGTGTCGCATCCGCCGATATACAGTACTCACCTGATTTACTATAAACAAAACCTCTCTTACAGTAAAGTACGTGGAAGTCATTGCCGGCTCGTGACGAGGGAAATGCGGCAAACATGATTGTTGGCCAACTTTTCAGGACGGGAGCATGGCGGCAGCGTCTTGGCAGTGCAAGCATCGGGCGCATACCGCATGGAAATCAAGGCACGAGCCGATTGCAGGCGTCCAATGACGACATCAACGTCTTTAGCGCAAACTCTCACCATCTGGTTCTCGTTTTTGATTGAGGTGTATCACGATGTTCAAGATATTGATCGTTGAAGATAGCCCCATCTTTCGGCGATCACTGAAGGAAATATTGCGTACACGATTTCCTTCTCTGGTCGTTGCTGAGGCAGCCGACGGGAAGGAAGCTTTGGAGCAAGTCGAGGCTGCACCTCCTGACCTCATATTTATGGACATCAAGTTGCCCGGTGTAAACGGGCTGGAGCTGACCAAGAAGATAAAGACCGGTCATCCGAAGATCAATATTATCATTCTTACCAATTATGACATACCCGAATACAGGCAGGCTGCCTATCACTACGGGGCCAACTATTTCATCTCGAAAAGCTCATCGAGCAGACAGGAGATGGTAGCGTTGGTAGAATCAATCGCATCAGACCTAGGGTTCGATCATGATAGTGAACGGAATGAGAAAGGATCGTGAAAGTTACAAAAAAAATCTTTTCTCGTTGGATGGCTCGGAGGTGTCAGAAGCCGTCCTGCCGGAAATTGAGAAGATGACAAATGCCCTGGAAGCTAGCATTTCGCTTCTGTGGATTGTTGACACGAGTACGATTTTCGGTCATGCATGTCCTCTCTATGGTAACAGCTTAGACAGGAGAGAGGTTCAGGTGGCTGCAACCGGGGAGGTTGAGGAGTACTACCGTGAGACAGAACAATGCCTCAGACAAGGGGTCGTGGCAGAAAGTCATGTTCGGTATGGTGATCTGGGAGAGGGAGTCCTCGACTGTGCAGCCCGCAAGGATATTGCTCTCATCGCCATGTGTACGCACGGCCGTAGCGGCGTCGAACGGTGGCTGGTAGGCAGTGTGGCTGAAAAACTGCTGCGTCATGCATCGAAACCTGTATTACTGGTTCGGTGCACTGGATAGACTCGTATGTTTCTTTCTGAAGATATGTCAGACGTTGAACCGGCACATTAACGTGAGGGTCACAAATTGTTCTACTCAACCCGATCGAAACTGATTGCGAGTTTACTGGGTGTATCTTTTCTTGTAGGGGCTGTTTCTCTGCTGGTTGGCGGCCAGCTTCTCTACAAGGCCTTTCTGAATGAGGCCCTGAACCGCGTCAGGTTGGATCTCAACGCCGCCCGGGAGATTTACTTAAACCGGATAAAAGGCGCAGAGATATCCCTCAGCATTACAGCGCTGGGATCGGGATTTCGAGCAGCTCTCAAGGAGCAAGATGTTCCACAGCTCGTGAGTCGGCTTAGGCGTATCGCCCAGCACGCAGAATTGGACTTCGCCGGAATAGTCACAGGGGACGGGAGTACACTATGCCGCATGGGATCCGATTCAATGCCCAAGGGAGCCGCCGACGCTCCTAACCCGATGGGGAGCCTGGCGCTGAGACGAGGAGTTACCGTGTCCGGAACCGTCGTGGTAAGCCGGGAATTTCTTGCTGCTGAGAACCCTGAACTGGCCGAGCGAGCTAGAATCCGCTTGCTGCCAACACCAAAGGCAGCACCGAGAGCTGAGGAAGAGGAGACATCGGGTATGGCGCTAACGGCTGCTATCCCGCTCTTTGATGATGGTGCTTGTATCGGTGTTTTGTACGGCGGAATTCTTCTCAATCAAAGCTATGCGATCGTTGACAAGGTGCGTGATACAGTCTTCCAGAATGAAACATTTGAAGGACGGAGTATTGGAACCGCTACGATTTTTTTCAAGGATATTCGTGTTAGTACCAACGTGGTTGGTCCCGACGGAAAGCGGGCGATCGGAACACGAGTATCACAGGAGGTTAATCAACATGTCCTCACTGAGGGCAAGAGATGGACGGACCGTGCATTCGTCGTGAGTGACTGGTACATAACGGCTTATGAGCCGATAGAGGATATATTTGGTGAGCGAGTGGGAATGCTGTATGTGGGGGTGCTGGAAGCGAAGTATGTTGCCGTCCGAAGAAGGGCCCTTTCCGTTTTTATGCTGCTCACGGTCGCTGGGATCATGTTTGCAATTGGGTTGGGATGGTTCCTAGCAAGCAAGATCATGCGACCGGTGCGTCAGTTATTAGCGGCCAGTACTGAAGTCTCACGCGGTAACTTCTCGCCAAAAATCGGACCTATTTCAAGAGATGAGATCGGGGGGCTGCAAAAGACATTCACGGAGATGCTTGCGTCACTTCAAGAACGCGACATACGTGTAAGGGCCGAGGAGGAAATAAAGTTGCTCCAGTCTGAAAAACAGGCCAGCGTTGGTCGACTAGCGGCTGGTGTGGCCCACGAGATAAATAACCCTCTGACAGGGGTTTTGACATTTACGCACATGCTGCTGCGGCGCAATGACTTACAAGGTGATGTCCGCTCGGATCTGCAAGCTATTGCCCAGCAGACCGAGCGGGTTCGAAGGATCGTGAAGAACTTATTGGATTTCTCACGACAGACAGAGCTCAAAGGTGAGGCAACGGACATAAATCGGGTTGTCCGCAGTGCCGTACTACTGATGAGCAACCAGGCGCTTGTGAGAGGCATGAAGCTGAAGTTCACGCCCGGTGAGGCAATTCCACAGCTAACTTTGGATGCGAGTCAGATGCAGAGTGTGGTGCTCAACCTCATCATCAATGCGCTGGATGCAACGAAGCCGGGCGACACGATTACAGTCTCCACCGGTATCAGCGTCTCGGCGAGCAGCATCGATCGGAAGGGAGTGGAAATTGCTGTCAGGGATACCGGTTGTGGCATAGCACCCGAACACCTAGATAAATTGTTCGACCCCTTTTTCACCACAAAGGAGGTAGGCCAGGGCACTGGACTCGGACTGGCTGTCTCGTACGGCATCGTCCAGCGCCACGGCGGAACCATCCGTGTTCAGAGTGAAGTTGGGGCTGGAAGTACTTTTACGGTTTGGCTGCCGTTAGAGGAGCAGAGTAGGGAAGATGAAAACATTGGTCGTTGATGACGATGCGATTGTACTAGATAGCTGCAGGCGTGTTCTTGAGGCTGCGAACTTTGAGGTCTGTCTTGTGGCCAGCGCGGATGAGGCACTGGACAAGATGAGAGATGCTGACTTTGATCTTCTGCTCGTAGACGTGAAGATGCCCGGACACGATGGCATGTATCTGATGCGAGAGGCCAGACAGAGATGGGCAGACGTTCCCATCATAGTGATGAGCGGTTATCCCACTCCCCAGACCATCGCGGAGGGAATACAGGCAGGCGCTGCCAAATTCATTGCAAACCCATTCACACCTGACGAGCTTCTGGAAGCAATCCATCAGGTTCTTAACGAGGAGGACCGCCATGAAACCAATGAAGGCGTTGGTAATTGATGACGAACAGATAGTGTTGGACAGTGTGAGCAAGATACTCAAGGGTGAGAATTATGAGGTTGACGTTTCACTGAGCGCTCGACAAGGATTGGACTGGGCGATTCAGAAGCAATACGATATCGTCTTGACGGATATCCGGATGCCCGACATTGGAGGCATGCGTGTTCTTCGGGACATCAAACGAGCTCGGCCATCCCTGCCTGTAGTTATGATCACAGGTTACGCCACGGTGAAGTCAGCGGTTCAGGCCATGAAACTTGGCGCTGCCGAGTACATGGAAAAGCCATTTACACCGGAGGAGCTTCTCAAGGCCGTGGCCGCGGCACTCGACATAGCGGCTACTCAACCCCCTGAGGAGCAGGTCCTGATCCACAAGGAGGAAGTTATCAGGGTTCTTGAGCGAGCGGCTGCCGATGAGCAATTCACGGCTGACTTGCTCTACAAGGGAGCCGATGCACTCGAAGACTACGATCTGACAGGTTCCGAAAAACTGGCTGTCCTGACAGGCGATCTCCAGTGGATAGAGGAGCACATTGGACCGCTGAAACCAAATCAGAGGCGGTGGCTTGAGCAGCGGCTGGGCACCGAGATCTGGTAGACCGAAGGAGGTGGCGTTATGGCAGAGAAGATGCTCATCATTGACGACGAAGATGTTGTTCTGGAATCCTGTCGCAAGATATTCACCGTGGAGGGATTTGAGGTCACCTGTACGAACAGTCCCGATGAAGGGCTGAGACTTGCAGCAGATTCATCCTTTGATGTCATTCTGTGTGACTGGAAGATGCCGGGCTTTGATGGAATGGATGTGGTGGAGGAGCTGGATCGACGTTCACCGGATTCGGCTGTGGTTATGATCAGCGGCTACCCATCTGTTGGCCGGGCTACCGAGGCTATGAAACGAGGGGCGATGGATTATGTCGCCAAACCCTTTACCCCTGATGAGATACTGGACACTGTCAAGAAAGCCGTGCGGCGGAAGGTGACACAGGAGAAAAAGGCTTTGGGTCGATTCGAGCGCATCATGAAAAGCTGGGAATTTCCTGTACCCTCTATCGAGGATAAAGCGCCAGGGACGATCGCAGAGACTGTCGCATCCACCGTGGGTGTTGGAAAAGTGACCTCACCGTGGCTCAGTGTTTTTGTTTTGGGTATTCTGGCCGGGTCATATATTGGATTCGGTGGCCTTCTTTCAACAGCGGTGACCTTCGACCTGGCTGCCAAACTGGGCGTTGGGTTTACGAAGTTCCTAGCAGGCTCAGCATTTAGCCTGGGTCTGATGCTTGTCGTTATCGCAGGAGCAGAGTTATTCACCGGTAACAATCTCATGATATCGAGCGTCATGACAAAAGACATAACCCTCGGCACCATGTCGAAAAGATGGGTTCTGGTTTATGTTGCCAATTTTGTAGGATCGCTTGTGCTCGCTGGTGTCTTCTGTCTCTCGGGTCTATGGAAGACTGGTAATGGGACGATGGGCACCGCTGCCGTTAGCATAGCCTTCGCAAAAGTCAACCTTGGCTTCATGGAAGCACTCGTTCGTGGCATAGGCTGCAACTGGCTGGTATGTTTGGCCGTCTGGATGGCTCTTGCCGCTCGGCAAACCATCGGCAAGATATTCGCCATCTACTTCCCTATCATGGCCTTTGTTGCAATCGGCTTTGAGCACTGTGTTGCTAACATGTACTTCATTCCTACCGGGATATTCTTGAATAAGTGGGCGGGAGTGGCAGCTCCAGCAGCGTTCGATCCAGGTTCCCTCAGTTCGATGAGTTTTCTGTGGAAGAATCTGCTACCCGTAACGATTGGAAACATAATAGGCGGGGGCGTTTTTGTGGGAATGAGCTATTGGGGTGCCTATCTCAGACCGGTCGGAGGTACAGCCGATTAGGACTATTCTTCGCTGCGTCTGTGGAACAGGCGACATGCCTGGGCGGAGTAGTTAGGAGACAGTACAATGACGAGGCCTCTGAACAGTACTGATGGATAGAGTGACTATGCGAATGAAAATCGACGGCAGCGCACAGAGGGGCAGGATTGGGGTCATGGCCATCCTGTTGGCTGGGTCTTGCCTCCTCACCTACTATTTTCATGCGGTACTCAGAACTGGCATCATATTTACTCACTTCTTTTACATTCCGATTATTTTGGCGTCTCTTTGGTGGGGAAGGCGAGGTACCGCTGTCGCATTCTTCTTGGCGGTATTTCTCATTGTCAGCGACACCCTCTTTGCGGTGGACGCAGTGAACGTCGATGATTATCTTCGCGCGTTGATGTTCATCCTTATTAGCGTTGTCGTTGCCATGCTAAGTGAGCATATTGCAACGAAGGAGCAGGAGAGCAAACGTGCTTACGGGGAACTAGCCCAGATATTCAACACGGCGGGCGATGGGATGTGGGTGATTGATAAGGAATTTAACATAGTCCGCATCAATGACAGGCTCTGCACGCTGTGCGGCGTGAGCAAGGCAGAAACAGTGAACAAGAAGTGCTTTGAGGTGCTTCACAGTTCGCTCTGCCGCACATCCAATTGTCCGCTGCAACGGATCCTGGCTGTTGAAGAACGGGCAAGTTGTGATCTGGAACAGGAGCGCAAAGACGGCACCAGAGTCTCTTGCATCGTTACGGCAACTCCTTTTCGGGGGCCTGACGGAGAACTGATTGGTATTGTTGAGGATTTGCGAGATATCACTGACCGCAAGCGGGCGGAGGAGCAGGCCGTGCTTTTGGCAACAGCCATTGAACAGGCTGCAGAAGGCATCACTATTACGGACAAGGATGGAACCATCCGGTACGTTAATCCTGCCTTCGAACGGATCAGTGGATATACTCATAAAGACATCATCGGTCAGCATCATGGCATCTTCAAGAGCAGTCGGCACGATGAGGCGTTCTATAAAGCGATGTGGAGTACGCTCTCTCGAGGTGAAGTTTGGACAGGGCACATCCTCGACAACAAGGGGGATGGGACACCCTACGAAGTTGAGTCGTCTATTGCGCCCATACGGGATAGCGCCGGTACTATCACCAATTATGTAGCCGTCATGCGTGACGTAACCCATGAGGTGGAACTGGAAGCACAGCTCCGTCAGGTACAAAAAATGGAGGCTATCGGTACGCTGGCCGGGGGGATTGCGCATGACTTCAACAATATTCTTGGCGCCATTATGGGCTACACAGAGATCGCTTTGTATTATGTTCCAGAAGGAACTCCCGGCCGGCGTAATCTGGAGCAGGTGCTCAAGGCCAGTTATCGTGGGAAAGGCTTGGTAAAACAGATCATCACATTCAGTAGAAGAAGCGAACAGGAACGTCAACCTATGCAGATCACCCCTGTCGTAAAAGAAGCTCTCAAATTTCTGAGGGCATCATTGCCAGCGACCATTGAGATCCGCCAAAATATCAATGCTGATTCGGGCATAGTCCTAGCTGACCCGATTCAAATCCACCAGGTGTTGATGAATCTTTGCAGCAACGCAGCTTACGCTATGCGCGACACAGGGGGCGTGCTTGAGATAGATCTGGGCGACGTGAACGTTGATGCGGAGCTTGCAGCGAAACACCCGGACCTGAATCCTGGCTCATACCTTAGACTTACCGTGAAGGATACAGGCTGTGGTATGGACCGCGAGGTCATGGAACGGATCTTTGAACCTTTTTTCACCACGAAGAGTCCGGGCGAAGGGACAGGTATGGGTCTTGCCGTGGTTCACGGAATTGTCAAAAGCTACGGTGGAGCCATCGCCGTCCATAGCGAACCAGGGGAGGGATCCGTTTTCGAGATGTTTCTTCCCCGGGTTGAAGGTGTTTCCCCTCCACAAGTCGTTTCGGCAGAGCCCATTCCCAAGGGAAATGAGCGAATACTTTTCGTGGATGACGAGAAAGATCTGGTTGACATGATGCTAGAGATGTTGGAACGTTTGGGGTATAGGGTCGTGGGCAGGACAAGCGGTATCGATGCACTTGAGGTTTTCCGAAGCCAATCGGACGAATTTGATTTGGTGATCACGGACCAGACCATGCCGCACATGACCGGTGCCGATTTGGCGAAAGAACTCATGTGTATCCGGCCCGACATTCCTATCATCCTGTGTACGGGATTTAGCGAAGTGATCACACCAGAAGATGTCAAGGCTCTGGGCATCCGTGAGTTTCTTATGAAACCTATCACCACGAGAGAGATCGCCCAGGCGGTGCGCCGCGTTCTGAACGGGAAAATGTGACCAACAATTTGGAGGAGGAAACACAGTGGCAAATGTGCTGATCATCGATGACGATGAGATGATGTGTGACATGCTGTCTGCAGCGGTGAGCCAAATGGGGCATCATGTTGAAATCGCTGGCACCCTAAAGGATGGATTGAGGGAGGCCTCTTCGGGAGATCCTGACGTTGTAATGCTAGACGTACGGATGCCTGATGGAAATGGTTTGGATGTATTGCCGAGCATTAGAGAGGCACCTTCCTCGCCAGAAGTTATTATCATGACAGGTTTCGGCGACCCGGATGGAGCCGAATTGGCCATCAAAAACGGTGCATGGGATTATATTGAAAAGCCATCATCGATACAGGCGATGAAACTGCCACTGATTCGTGCACTGCAATATCGGGAGGAGAAAAAAACCAGAAAACCGCCAGTGGCTTTGAAGCTGGAAGGTATCGTTGGAAGCAGCACCAGGATGAAAGCCTGTATTGACCTTGTTGCTCAAGCGGCAAGCGGTGACATGAACGTTTTGATTACGGGTGAGACCGGAACCGGCAAAGAACTCTTTGCACAGGCCATTCACAACAACAGTCGCCGCGCCAGGGAGAACTTTGTGGTCGTCGACTGTGGCGCCCTTCCCGAGACTTTGGTGGAAAGCATGCTTTTCGGACATGAAAAGGGTGCCTTTACGGGGGCAGACAGAACCCGCGATGGCCTGATCCATCAAGCTGACCACGGGACACTTTTCCTCGATGAGGTAGGAGAGCTTCCTCTGGCTATTCAGAGTGCGTTCCTCCGCGTACTTGAGGAGCGCCGGGTTCGTCCCATAGGTGGTATACGAGAAATATCCAGTGATTTCAGACTGGTGGCAGCCACCAACCGCGATCTGGATGCCATGGTTGAACAAGGGGAATTCCGGGGTGAGCTGCTGTTTCGTCTGCGTTCTCTCACCATTGAACTGCCACCGCTGAGAGAACATTCGGAGGATATGAAAGAGCTTGTCATGTATTACATGGCAAGAATCTGCGAACGTTATGGGACCGGAACCAAGGGATTTTCCCCGGAGTTTTTTGAGGGTCTTGCCGCCTACGATTGGCCCGGAAATGTGCGGGAGCTCGTGCACACGATAGAGAGGGCACTGGCAGCAGCGCGAGATAATCCAGTCTTATATCCGAAGCATCTGCCAACCCACATTCGCGTGAAAGTCGCCCGCGCCTCGGTGACGAAGGAACCGCGAGGTAGACGGGCTATAATTGGCATCGAAAGCGGGAGTGTGCTTCCCAAAATCAGGGATCTTCGGGAAACAGCGGTTGCCGAAGCAGAACGGCAGTATCTGCATGAGGTGATTTTGCTCACCGCTGGTAACATCAAAGAGGCCTGTCGGATATCCGGACTATCCCGGCCCCGTCTTTATGCACTCTTGAAGAAATACAACGTATCGACACGAGGCTGAACACGTCTGCTGGCTTGATGTCCCGAGTGCGGGGGTAGATGTTTAACAAAGAAACGAGACCGTAAAACTTACGCAAATACTCATCCCACAAAACAGCCCCCTGGTTGTATCCCATCACACAAACCAGCCCTAGCAGAATCAGGACAATGCGAAACATGACATTGGCCGATCCAAGGCGGACGGAATCCTGCACGAGCGCGACATTCCTGCTCGGTGATTGTGGTCTACTGTCTCGTCTCACAAGACCATTCTCGTTTTGCAAGAGAAATATCAGCCTCTCGCACTTCGCTTGATCTCATAAGTAACTAAAATTAAAAGATATTTTCTCTAACAGGCCTCTGGCACGTTTTTTGTTAACGTGTTCAATAGAGCGACAATAACTCAGTACATGGGAAGGAGGTATAAGTCATGTTAGAAGGAGCAGCTAGCTTGATACTGGCCATTGTAGGGGGTCTGTTGTTTCTGTTCATCGTTGCTTACGGAGCCTACATCACGTTCTATCCTCTTTTCAAGACCGTGGGGGGTGGTATAGAGGCTCTGAAGGAGCAGAGGGCCTTGAAGACGGCCGAAGCGGCAGAGAAAAGAAAGGTGCCCAAGCGGGTCTACGCTGGTTCTGCTGTTGGGGGCGTGCCCGAGGTTGAGAGACAGCGATCGTGATGCAGGGTTTGTGAAAGATGATAGATGTAAAGGTGCAGTGTCAAAGGAGGGAGTGTAACAATGGAACTTTTCAGCTATGTAGACATTTTTGCCACGAAGGGCATTGAGTACCTGCTGGTCATTGATTTTCTTCTGATATTCATTCTCTTCTGGAGGGTTCTAAACACCCCAGTACGAGAGGCGCACCAGGGGGGAGAGGTTCGGTACGGAGGTGCAGCCGAGGATCAGCAGGGTGCCAAACAGGTCAGCCCGTTCGGGCCGCAGTGGGTCTGGAAGTGGGAAATCATACGGGTCGGTTGATACACACGGGGACAATAGGAACATTTTCTGTAGCCACCCCGGCTTTGTGCGCTCCGGGAAAAAGGGTGGAAGGAGAACGGGAATGGACCGGAGAAGCTTTTTCAGAAGTCTAGGGACCGGCGTCCTGGCGATGGCCGCAACGGGGTTGCCCACGCGAGGGCTTCGGGCTGAAACGGTTGCCTCAGGCTCGGAGTTCCTGGGTGTTCTTGTAGACACAACACGGTGTGTCGGCTGTCGCAGTTGCGAAGAGGCGTGTGCTGAGGCGCATGATCTTCCAGTGCCTGACATCACCGATGAATCTGTGTTCGAAAAAAAGCGGGATACATCAGTTACTCAGTTGACGGTGGTCAATCGCTATACCACACGCAAGGGGGAGGTGTTCGTAAAGAGACAATGCCTCCACTGTTGTCAGCCTGGCTGCGTTTCAGCATGCCTTGTAAAGGCGATGGAGAAACAAAAAGAGGGACCCGTTACGTGGGATACCAACTGCATGGGCTGTCGGTACTGTATGGTGTCGTGTCCGTTCGACATACCGAAGTTCGAATATGATAGCTGGAATCCCAAGATCGTGAAGTGTAACCTCTGCTGGCAAGAGAGCGTCAAGGACGGAGGGCGGCCTGCCTGTGTGGAGGCATGTCCTGAAGAGGCGTTGTTGTTTGGAACAAGGAGAGAACTCGTCGACGAGGGAAGGAGACGTATATATCAGAACGAGGATAAGTATGTGCGCCATATTTACGGTGAGTATGAGGCCGGAGGGACGTCATGGCTTTATCTTGCGGCAGTCCCCTTCGAACAGGTCGGGTTCAGAACTAATGTTGGAACAACGGCGTATCCATGGTACACCGCGGGATTCCTATATGCTGTTCCTATTGTGCTGATTCTCTGGCCTGCCTTTTTGATTGGAGTGAATCAACTCACGCGTCGGGAAGAGAAAACGGGAAGAGAGGGAGGGGCGAAATGAACGACCAGGTGGCCGCACCGCAAATCAGGAGTTTGAAGGATCTTTGGACCTTTTTTCGGGGCGAGCTGGAACCCAAGGGGAAGATTCTTACGCCCTTCAATGTCATCTCTGTACCTGTAATCCTTGTTGGGTTGGCCCTTATTGTGTACCGATTTGCAATGGGGCTCGCGTCGATCACGAACCTCTCTCAGGAGTTTCCATGGGGGATATGGATCGGATTTGATGTCATGACCGGGGTTGCCTTTGCAGGGGGTGCATACGTCCTGACCTTCGTCGTCTACATACTTCGGAACGAAAAATACCACCCGATGATCCGGGCGACTGTCCTTAATGGCTTCCTTGCTTATGTGTTTTATGCAGGTGCGCTCGTTATTGACCTGGGCCGCCCCTGGAACATCATAAATCCGGTCATCGGAAACAGATTTGGATTAAGTTCGGTACTCTTCCTTGTGGCCTGGCACTTTTTGCTCTATATGATGGCAGAGTTTATCGAAATTTCGCCAGTATTTGCGGAATGGCTCGGATTGAAGAGACTCAGAAAAATCCTCAGCTCCCTTACTCTCGGCGCCGTGATCTTTGGCATTGCGCTGTCGACTCTCCATCAGTCGGGCCTCGGGGCACTCTTTTTAATGGCTAAGGGCAAAATCCATCCGCTATGGTACACGGAGTTCATTCCGGTCCTCTTCTTTGTTTCCAGCATATTCGCAGGGCTCTCCTTAGTAATAT